>BNJU01001031.1_pt1 | contig 153355 bp, 231 predicted proteins | sample 8539281 | NCBI WGS metagenome assembly BNJU01 (sample SAMD00202456, study PRJDB9452) | human saliva metagenome | isolation source: human saliva | place: Japan
AGTCACTGGTCTCAACGGCGCGCAGGGGCAATCGCGATAGTCATACGTACGCCCATCGCCCGCAGCACCGACGGAACGCATATTGGTGAGTGCCGCGAAGTACTGCCGAGATTTTTGCGGATGCCCGCCTTCTCGATCTCCTCACGGTAGATGGCATCTGCCTCCTGAACGATATGTACCTTCTCCGCCGTAACCTCTCCAATGATGCGGATGCCAAAGGCCTGGCCCGGAAACGGCTGACGGTCGACGAGATAGTCAGGGATACCGAGCTCACGCCCCGCCGCACGCACCTCGTCCTTAAAGAGGAGACGCAGCGGCTCGACGATCTCCTAAAGTCCACATGGTCGGGCGGTCCGCCAACATTATGATGCGACTTGATCACCGCAGATTTTCCGAGTCCGCTCTCAATGACATCAGGATAGATTGTCCCCTGCGAAATCCACCGCACCGATCTCGCGCGCCGCCTCCTCAAAGACGCGGATAAACTCCTCGCCGATGATCTTGCGCTTCTGTTCTGGCTCCGTTACGCCCCTTAAGCCGCGCATAGAAGCGATCACGGGCGTTGATGCGGACAAAATTGACATCGCATAGGTGCCGCCGCGCCCGAAAGACGACCTCAACCTCATCGCCTTCATTCTTGCGCAGGGAGACCGCATGATCGACAAAGACGCAGGGTGAGCTGACTGCCGATTGCCTTGGAAAGGAGCACGGCGGCGACGGAGAGTCACACCGCCCGACAGGGCACAGAAAAGCGCGCCCACCGCCGATCTGCTGACGCAGTTCCTCAATGGTCTTTTTGCACGAAAGGAATCCATGCGCCACGTTCCTGTGCATCCGCAGACATCATGAGACAAAGCTGCGCAGCTCTCGTCCCGTGCTCCGTGTGCATCACCTCGGGATGGAACTGCAGCATAGAGACGCTCTGCAGGGATTCTCCATCGCTGCGATGGGGCAGACGGGCGTGCGTGCCGTCACGTGAAAGCCGTGCGGCGGTCCGCTGATGTAGTCCGTATGACTCATCCAGCAGACATTCGTCTGCGGTATCCCTGAAAGAGGCGACGAGTGCATCGACGATCTCCACCTCCGTACGCCCGTACTCGCTCGTCGGCGCCGTCTCCACGCGTCCGCCACAGAGATGCGCCATCAGCTGCGCTCCGTAGCAGATGCCGAGCACGGGGATGCCGAGGGCAAAAGAGTTCGCTTGAGGGCGGTAACAGCCCCTCGCCATAGACGCTGTTCGGACCGCCCGTCAGGATGATGCCGCGCGGAGCAGGTGCGCGAAATCTGCTCAATGACAACGTATGCGGATGCACCTCGCAGTAGACATGGTTCTCACGCACGCGGCGCGCTGATGAGCTGATTGTACTGTCCGCCGAAAGTCAGCACCAAGATCATTTCTGCGGCATCAGGGTCTGTTCATCTTCGTTTCCCCTTCTCACGTTATTCTTCCATATCCTCAGCAAAGAATCCCTAAAGTGCCGAACGGCACTGTAGCCACATCGACCGAAAATCCCTCGTTGGCAGAGCGTTGCCATCATCTTCTGTTCCCTGTCGCCCGCTTTGTACTTCATGGCAAGGACGCGCTCCGCTGCTGTCGTCTCACGCTCATCCGTATCCTCGGGGACGACGCTCCACACGAGATCATGGTCAAAGCCGCGATGGATGAGCTTTGCACAGATCTGCCGCACGAGTCGCGGCTCTCCTGATAGAGATACATGAACTGCTGCGCACGAGGGATCGGCATCATCGAGATAATGGCGCTCGATCAGGCGCGCGATCGCAGCATCGATCTCCTCCGTCAGGGAAAGCCCTTGCGCATCAGCTTTTCCCGCAGCTTTTTTTCGCTGTGTGCCTGACGCGCAAGATAGTCCACCGCTGTCATGAGGGCTGTGCGCTCCTCCCGCTTTTGCCCCGCGCCCTGCTTCAGCCTGCGCAGGCGTCATTCATCTTCTCCCATCGGCGGCTCCTGCTCCGGCAGATCCGAAGGATCCTGCGCTGCTGCCCTCAGTGGCAGCCGTCTTTCCTACCTGCCCTTTTTCTTTGGCTTCTCCCCTCGACGAGGAGCTTGGTGCGGATCTTCTCCTCGATCTCGGCGATCATCTCTGGTTTTTTCCTCAAGGGTCGCCTTGGCGTTCTCCTTGCCCTGTCCGAGACGTGTCCCTTCGTAGGAGAACCATGCGCCACTCTTATCCACGATGTCCAGCTCAACGCCCATGTCGATGATGCTGCCGAGACGTGAGACACCTTCCCCATAAATGATGTCGAACTCTGCTGTCTTGAACGGGCGGTGCGACCTTGTTCTTGACAATCTTGGCGCGCGTACGGTTGCCGAGGATTCCGTGCCCTGCTTGATGGAATCGGCGCGGCGCACATCAATGCGTACCGATGCGCCAGAATTTCAGCGCCCGCCGCCCGTCGTCACCTCCGGGTTGCCGCAGGTAACGCCAATCTTCTCGCGCAGCTGATTGATGAAGACGGCGGCCGTACGCGTCTTGCTGATGATGCCCGTCAGCTTGCGCATCGCCTGACTCATGAGACGCGCCTGCAGACCGACCACCGAGGTGCCCATATCGCCGTCGATTTCGGACTTTGGCACGAAAGGCCGCGACCGAGTCCACGACAATGATGTCAATCGCGGCACTGTGCACGGCGCATCCACAATCTCAAGTGCCTGCTCGCCCGTATCCGGCTGAGAGATGAGGAGATCCTCGATGTTGACGCCGAGCCTGCGCGCATACTCCGGGTCGAGTGCGTGCTCTGCGTCGATGAACGCCGCAATGCCACCGGCCTTCTGTGCCTCGGCAATCATGTGCAGCGTGACCGTCGTCTTGCCCGAGGACTCGGGACCGAACACCTCGATGATGCGTCCGCGCGGAATGCCGCCGACGCCAAGCGCGATATCGAGCGGCAAGATCCCCGTGGAGATCACCTCGACGTTCATGTTCGCCTTGGCTTCACCGAGGCGCATGATCGCCCCTGCCGCCATACGCCTTCTCGATGTTCTGCAGGGCATTCTCAAGTGCCTCCTCGCGCGTCATCGGCTTATCGGGTTTGCTTGCCCGCTTGTCCTTTTCTGCCATCTGTATCTCCTTGTTCGTTTCTGTGAAAGACTATTCTCCTCAATTATATAAAAATCCCGCTCCTTTGTCAAAGGAAAAGAATGCGGGGATATGTTCGGAAAAAAATTTATTTCAAATGGGCACGAACGATCTCATTGATGAGCTTGCCGTCCGCACGTCCCTTCACGCGCGGCATGAGAACGCCCATCACCTTGCCCATATCCTTTGCCGTCTCGGCACCCGACCTCGGCGACAACGTCCGCCACGATCTTTTTCACCTCATCGACGCTGAGCTGAGCAGAGCAGATACGGCATGAGGGATCAATCTCCGCCTTGGTCTTGGCGACAAGGTCATCGCGCTTTCCTCGTGCAAACTCCTCAATGGGTCGCGGCGCATCTTCACTTCCTTCGAGATGACACCGATCACCTCGTCGTCCGTGAGCGTCTTCTTCCCGTCGATCTCCGCCTGACGCACCGCGCCGCGCACGGGACGAATGACGGAAAGGCGCTCCTTTTCGCCCTGCTTCATGGCTTCCTTCATATCCGCTGTGAGCTTTTCCACGGGTGACATGCTCTCATCCTTTCATAAAAAGAAAAACATCCGCAGCACTGCGCCGCGGATGCCTTATACAATCCAGCCCCTGTATTTGCGTTTGCGTGCCGCCTCAGACTTCTTCTTGCGGCGAACGCTCGGTTTCTCGTAATGTTCACGCTTACGAACTTCGGCAAAATACCGGCCTTCTGTGACCTACGCTTCAAAGCGGCGGGAAGCACTATCGATCGACTCATTTTTGCCGACCTTGATTTCATTTGCCATGCATTTCCCCTCCCTCCACGCGCGGAGTGTTTTCTGCATCCATAAAGTGATGCTCTGTCATTATACTCCATGGAGATAATTCGTGTCAATCATGTAATCAAATTTTTTCACAAAACAGAGCGTGCTTCTCCCATCGACATCTGAACATTTATTTATATATAGTATCTATTGATAAAAATTTTTCTATATTTTGTGTTTTACCCTATTGACAATCTATCTCACTATGACGTATCATTTTCCTATCATCGTTTCGCAATCTACCAAATGTTCAGTGCTTTGAGAGCTGTATCCATGAAAATCACAACGAAGATCCTATCCCTCTGCTCGTCCTCCTCACGACAGCGCTCCTCGGCTGCGGCGGATCGCAGCAATCCGCGGAAAGAAAAGCGGAGAAACCGTTCCGCATCGTCACGTCGTTCTATCCCATGTATTTGGCGACCATCAACATCACGGATGGAGTGGACGGCGTTAGGTCACCAACATGACGAAGCCGCAGACGGGATGTCTGCACGACTACCAGCTCATGACCGAGGATAGAAGACACTCGAACATGCCGATGCTTTTGTCATCAACGGTGCCGGCATGGGGACTTCATGGACAAGGTGACGGGCGCACAGAAGAAATGAAGATCATCGATGCGTCGCGCGGCATCGAGGCTGATCCCACGACGACGAGGGCGACAACCCTCACGTCTGGCTGAGCGTCACCGATGCTATCGCACAGGTGCGCAACATTGCCGATCAGCTGAAGAGCCGATCCTGCCCACGCAGACGCTTATGAAAAGAATGCTGCCGCCTACATCGAAAAACTCACGGCACTGAAAACAGAGATGCGCCGCGCTCGACCATGTTCCGCACAAGGACATCGTGACGTTCACGGGCATTCCCCTACTTTGCGAAGGGTTCCATCTGAACATCATTGCCGTCGTCGAGCGCGAGCCGGGACGGAGCCGACACCGAGCGAGCTGCAGGAAACCATCGAGCAGGTGAATGCGCTCCCGACCAGGTGCTCTTTCACCGAGCCGCAGTACTCCCCTGCCGCCGCAGAGACGATTGCGCGTGGGACGGGTGCAAAGATCTACACGCTCGACCCCTGTCGTCACGGGAGAAGCAACACCTGCGGCAAGAACGCATACATCGACACCATGAAGAAGAATATGGAGTGCTGAAGGCCCTTCAATAGCAGCATAAACACATAGCAAAAGAGCTTGCCGTGTTCGGCAAGCTCTTTTGCTATCTGTTATCGCTCAAGTGCGCGATGCGCAATATCCGCTGCGATAGTAAGCATCTTTGAAGGAAATCTTCGCAGCAGCAGCGCTAGAGCCGCATCGACGGCGGAGGATATATCCGCGCCGCGCCCAACCACGCCGAGCACGCGTCCGCCATTGGTGACGAGTTTCCCATCTTTCATCGCCGTTCCGGCATGGAAGACAAGTGCGCCCATTGCCTCGGCGTCAGCGAGCCCATGGATCTCCTGTCCCCTTTTCATAATGTCCCGGATAGCCGCCCGAGGCGAGCACGGCACAGACAGCCGCGCCGTCCTTCCAACGGATGGGAACGTCGGCGGAGTTCCCGTCCGCACAGGCACACGCGAGTCGCTACGAGATCGCTGTCGAGAAGAGGAAGCGACCTGCGTCTCAGGATCACCGAACCGCGCGTTGAACTCCACGACCTTCGGGCCATCCGCCGTCACCATCAGGCCAAGATAGAGACAGCCGCGATAGATACGTCCTTCCTTCGCCATGGCGGCGATGGTCGGCTTTAGGATCTCCTCCACGGCGCGCTCCGTCATCTCCGGCGTCATGACCGGGTGCAGGCGCATAGGTTCCCATGCCGCCTGTATTCGGTCCACGGTCACCGTCGTAGGCACGCTTGTGATCCTGCGCGCTGATCATCGGACGGATCGTCGTCCCATCGGTAAAGGCGAAGGGACGCCTCCTCCCCCTCCATAAATTCCTCAATGACGACACGTGCCCCCGCATCGCCGAAAGGTGATCCTCCATGATGGCATCGACGGCATCGAGTGCCTCCTGCTCCGTCATGGCGACGATAACGCCGCCTGCCCGCCGCAAGTCCATCCGCCTTGACGACGATGGGGCGCCCTCCTGACGGATGTAGGCGCGTGCGGGCTCTGCCGCGGTAAAGACCTCATAGCGTGCCGTCAGGATTCCGTACTTTTCATGAGATCCTCGGCGAAGGACTTCGATCCCTCGATCTCCGCCGCATTCGCGCGCGGGTCCAAAGCGCGGATCCCTGCCGCCTCGAGCTCATCTACCAGCCCGTTCATCAACGGCACCTCAGGGGCCGACGACGACAAGCCCGATCTCGTGCTCCTTGACAAAACGCAGAATTGCCGCGCGATCGTCAGTGCAGTCGCCGCCGACGCACCCATCCCGGGATTTCCGGGGATGGCGTAAATCTGCTCCGTCTGCGGGCTCTCCGAGGTTTCAATACATGGGCGTGCTCGCGCCCGCCCGAGCCGATGACAAGAATATTCACGTCGTCTTCCTCATTTTTCTATCTGCTGTAGAGATATGCGCCGATGGCACTGTCATACTCTGCCGTATGAGCAAACGCCTCCTGTGCCAGACGCATCCGCGTCATGCCGTCCACCGCGCCGTCGCTTTTCCGATCATCGCAGCGATTTCTGCATGGCGCGACGGATTCGTAATGACGGTGACGAACTCAAAGTTCTTCGCTGCGGCACGAATCATCGCGGGACCGCCGATATCGATCTGCTCGACCGCCTCGGCAAGTGTAACGTCAGGCTTTGCCACAGTCTCCACAAACGGATGAGATTGACCACGACGAGATCAATCGGTGTGATCTTCAGCTCCCGCAGCGCCTTCTCGTGTTCCGGATTGCCGCGCACGGCGAAATCCCGCCGTGCACGAGGGGATTCAAAGGTCTTGACGCGGCCATCCATGATCTCAGGAAATCCCGTGACATCACTGACATAGATAACGGGAATCCCCGCCTCACGCAGCGCCTTCATCGTCCGCCCGTGGAGACGATCTCAATGCCTGCCTTCTGCAGTGTCCGTGCAATTCGACGACACCACTCTTATCGGATACGCTGATCAGGGCACGTTTTATCTTCATAATGCTCCTCCTTCGGCAGGGGGCGGGATGTGTACCTGTCTGCCGTCTGTACGAAGTCTGCCATCGACATAGAGTCGAATTGCTGGGAAAGATCCGATGTTCCTCGCTTGAGAACGCGTGCGGCAAGGCTGTCCTCCGTATCCCCTCGGCTACAGGAACAGCCGCCTGAAGAATGATGGGGCCGGAGTCCGTCCCCTCATCCACAAAGTGCACCGTACACCCGCTGACCTTCACTCCATAGGCCAAGGCATCCCGATGGGCATGCGCCCCCGGGAAACTTGGCGGCAGAGCAGGGTGGATATTGAGATGCGTCCCGCATGGGCACGCACGAAAAAGCGGCGACAGGATCCGCATAAACCCTGCCAGCACGACGAGTGTGACTCCGTGCGCATGCAGCTGTTCAAGCAGGGCGCGCTCAAAGTCCTCGCGCTCGGCGTACGCTGCGCACAACGGCGACGGCAGGGATGCCATGTTCCCGCGCACGCGTGAGCTGCATAGGCATCCGCCTTGTCCGCCAAGACGACGGCAATCTCCGCACGGATATCCCCGCGCTCCACGGCGTCGATGATGGACGCAAGGTTAGAGCCGCGTCCAGAGCAGAGCACGCCGATTTTTTCCTTAGGCATCAAAGACACCGCCCTTGATCGTCACCTCATGTGCGCCCTCGATCACGCGTCCGATCCGGAAGACCGCCTCATGCTGTGCACCGAGATGCGCCTCGATGCGTGCCGCCTCCTCCTCAGAGGCAATGAGCACCATGCCGATCCCCATGTTGAACGTGCGGTACATCTCCGCCCAGTCAACGTTGCCCCACTCCTGCAGAAGGCGGAAGACCGCAGGCATCTCCCACGCAGCGGCATCGACCTCCGCGCCCATCTCATCGGGGAGGGCACGCGGGATGTTTTTCATAGAACCCGCCGCCTGTGATGTGCACCATACCGTGAAGATCAAAGTCACGAATCAGCGGCAGGCAAACCTGCGGATAGAGACGCGTCGGCGTCAGCAGCTCCTCGCCGATGCTGCGTCCCAATTCCTCCATATATTCATCGCCGCGGAAGCCCTTGTGCTCAAAGACGATCTTGCGCACGAGGGGTAGCCGATGGAATGTACGCCCGACGAAGGCAATCCGAGCAGGACATCCCCTGCCTTTACACGCGCACTCGTGATGAGGCGTTCGCGCTCGACGACACCGACGGCAAACCCCGCGATATCAGTACTCACCCACGGGGTAGAACCCCGCCATTTCCGCCGTCTCACCGCCGATGAGCGCACAGCCGGATTCCTTGCAGGCACGTGCAACACCGGAGACCACATCGGCAACCTGCGTCGGCTCAAGTTTGCCGACGGCGAGGTAGTCGAGGAAAAAAACAGAGGCTCTGCCCCTGCACGAGGATGTCGTTGACGCACATCGCCACGGCATCCTGCCCAATGGTATCATGCCGATTCAGCAGGGAAGGCAAGCCGCAGCTTTCGTCCCGACCCCATCTGTTCCGGAGACGAGCACGGGTTCACGATAGTCCTGCGCACGCAGGCAAACAGACCGCCGAAGCCGCCCAGATCGCCGAGCACCTCCGGACGATAGGTCGCACGCACGCTGTCTTTGATCAGCGATACGGATTCGTTGCCCGCATCAATGTCGACCCCCGCATCACGATAGGTCATCTTTTCCGCGGACGCCCATCCCCCTTTCGCGCTGTGCAAGCCGCTGCTGCTCACGCGTGATCGCATCGCCCACGTCGAGGGCGGCATCCTCCTCGGGAACCGGGTACTGATTATTAAAGCATGCATAGCATGTGATCCGGATTGAGGGCAGGAACACAAGTCCGCAATCCCTCGATGGAGATGAAGTGAAGGGAATCCGCACCGATGAAATCGCGAATCTCCTCAAGGCTCTTCGTCGCCGAGATCAGCTCCTTGCGCACCGACGTATCGATGCCGTAGTAGCAGGGGATCGGTGATCGGCGGGCTGCTGATGCGAACATGGATCTCACGCGCTCCGGCATTCCGCAGGAGCCGTACGATCTTGCCGCTCGTCGTGCCGCGCACGATGGAGTCATCCACCATGATGACGGACTTTCCCTCAACAACAGAGCGCACGGGGCTCAGCTTCAGCTTGACCGCCGTATCGCGCTGTTTCTGCGTCGGCTGGATGAACGTCCGTCCGATGTAGCGGTTCTTGATGAGGCCCTCGGCAAACGGGATGCCCGTCTCATAGGCGAATCCCGTCGCTGCCGTCGTTCCCGAGTCCGGCACCGAGATGACCACATCGCCGCGAAGCCCGGACTCGCGCGCCAGACACGCCCCATCTCGAAGCGCGCTGCATGAACACTCTGTCCATCGATGATCGAGTCGGGGCGTGCAAAATAGATGTACTCGAAGATGCAGGAAGCAACATCCTGCCCATTGGTGAAACGGTAGGGACCTAAGTGCGCCGTTCTCACGACGACCATCTCTCCCGGCAGCATCGCGCACGAAGAGCTCCGTTGACATCAAGCGCGCAGGGTCTCGGAGGAAAGCAGCCCAGCCCCTCCTCCGTCCGTCCGATGCAGAGCGGACGAAAGCCCTGCGGATCGCGCACACCGATGAGCTTGTTCTCCGTCGTGATGGTCAGGGCAGAATGCGCCGCGCACCTTCTGCGCGGTCTCCAAAGATGCGCTCCTCGATGGTCGCCTTCTGTGAGCGTGCGATCAGATGGACAAAGACCTCCGAGTCGATCGTCGTCTGGAACACTGTCCCCTTGCTCTCAAGGTCGCGGCGAATCCATGCGGCATTGGTGAGGTCGCCGTTATGCGCCAGTGCCAGCGCACCGCCGGCATAGTTGACGCGCAGCGGCTGTGCATTCGCGGCGAGACTGAACCCCGTCGTCGCATAGCGCACATGACCGATGGCAATTTGGGCATGGTCAAGATGAGGCAGTTCCGAGCGAAACACCTCGGTCACCAGCCCCATCCCTTTTTTGACGTCAATCCATGCCCCATCCGTCAGCGCTATGCCCGCGCTCTCCTGCCCGCGATGCTGGAGCGCAAAGAGACCAAGATACGTCATCTCGGACACATCCTCCGTCGGAGAATACACGCCGTAGATGCCGCACTCTTCCTTCCACTTTGGCACTTTTTCGTACATCGCTCTTATGCTTCTCCCGTCAGCCTGTGGAGCATCTCCTTATAGGCATCCTCTACGTTGCCGAGGTCGCGGCGGAAACGGTCCTTATCCAGTTTCTCCTTCGTGTCGCTGTCCCAGAAGCGGCAGTTGTCCGGCGAAATCTCATCGGCAAGAATGATCTTCCCGTCAGCATCTCTGCCGAACTCCAGCTTGAAGTCAATGAGATCCACCTTCTTTGGACTTGAGGAACTTCGTGAGGATATCATTGATCTTCAGCGACATGCGTTCGATCTCGTCCAGTTCCGCATCCGTCGCGATCTTCATGGCACGGATGTGATAGCGGTTGAGCATCGGGATCACCGAGATCATCGTTCTTGTAGCAGTATTCGATGACCGGGAACGGCATCGGTACGCCCTCCTCGAGCCCGAGACGCTTTGCGAGCGAGCCGGCCGCCACATTGCGGATGATGACCTCAAGGGGGATAATCGTGAGCTTCTTCACGATCATCTCACGCTCGCTCGGCATGGAGATATAGTGATGGGCGATGCCCTCCTTCGCCAGCAGATCGAAGAAGAACGCCGACATCTTATTGTTCATGATGCCCTTGCCCACGATCGTTCCGCGCTTCGCGCCGTTCCCCGCCGTCGCATCGTCCTTGTAGTAGACGAGATACTCATTTGGATTGTCCGTCGCATAGATGATCTTTGCTTTACCCTCATAAAGAGCCTCTTTACGCTCCATTGTCATCCTGCCTTTCTTCTCAAGCAATAGAAAAGTCCCTTAAAGCTGTGCCGCGACGCGATCTGCCTTCTTCTCGACCTCCAGCACCATCTTTTCCCGATAGTCCATAAGTGCTTCGGCGATGGCAGTATCGTATACGGCGAGGATCTCCGCCGCAAAGATCGCCGCATTCTTCGCACCGTTGACTGCCATCGTCGCTACGGGTACGCCCGACGGCATCTGCACCGTGCTGAGCAGAGCATCCATCCCGTTCAGCGGCGTCGCATTGACCGGAACACCGATCACCGGTTTAATCGTATAGCTTGCCACGACACCTGCGAGATGTGCCGCTGCCCGCTGCCACGATAAATGCGGCAAATTCTTTGTTGTGATCCGCCTCCATGACAAAGTCACGAACGATGGACGGCGTACGATGCGCCGATGCCACCTTCACAACTGGTTCAATGCCAAAATGTTTCAGGAGCTCAACTGCCGGCTTCAGAATCGGCCAATCAGAATCACTGCCCATCAGAACTGCTACCTTCATATTATCATCTCCTTATGCCTATGATAGCGGGATTTCAAATCCATGTCAATAGAACGAAAAAGGACTGCCGTATCTCGGAATACAGCAGTCCCATAAAACGAGTCTCAATCTTCTTGGATTGTGTCGTGCAGGGGCTCACCAAAGATCAGTGTATCCAGAAGATCGATCAGCTGATTGATCTCTGGTTTCGACACCTGTCCCGACGCACCAAGGCTCTCGCCTTTGCGCTTCATCTCCTCGCTGATGAGGGAGGAGAAAAGAACAAGCGGAACCTCACCAAGGCGGTTGTCCTCGCGCACGAGCTTCAGCAGACGATGCCCATCCATCTTCGGCATCTCGACATCGGAGATGATGATACGCACGTGGTTCTCGATCGGCCCATTCTTGCGTGCAAGATCCTGCAGATAATCCCATGCATCCTGTCCGTTGCCGAAGTCACGAATGAACTTGTAGCCTGCCTCATGCAGCGTCGTCACGAGGAGGTCACGCAGCATCTTGGAGTCCTCGGCAACGACGATATGCGCTGTACCGCGCCGCGTTTTGGCATCCTGCGTGGCCTCGGCAACCGTCGTGAGCTTCTGGTTGATCTCGGGATTGATCTCCGCGATGATCGTCTCGAAGTCCAGCAGGAGGACGATGCGATCTTCCATCTTGATGATGCCGACCACGCGCGACCCTTCACCGACATTCGGTGCCGGCTCCATATTCTTCCACGAGATGCGGTGAATGCGGTAAACACTGCCAACGAGGAAACCGATGTCATAGTTGTTGATCTCTGTCACGATGATGTTCTGCAGCTCATCCGCCGTCTGGAGGTTGAGGCAGCGCGCCATATTGACAAGAGGGATTGCCTTGCCGCGCAGCGTGAAACAAAGCCGTCGACATAGGGATGCGCCTCGGGCATGGCAGTCACGGGCACACGCGTAATGACCTCGCGCACCTTCGCGACATTAATGCCGTAGTTCACCTTCCCTATGCTGAACTCGACAATCTCAAATTCATTCGTTCCTGTCTCAAGCAGGATGCCCTTTTTCTCTTCGGTTACCGTATCTGCCATTTATCTCTCCCCCTGCACGTCTACATTCTTCGCTATGCACACTATTCGCCCTTTGACGTAAAAATCCTTCCTTGGTTAAGAAAAAACTAATTCTTTTTGTGTTCTTCCAATAAATACGTCCATCCATCCTCTTGGCGGACACGGCCTTCCTTCATCAGTCGCCCAAGAGCGCGCTTAAATGCGGCCTTGCTGATCCCAAAACGATCCTTAAGCACCGCAGGAGATGTCGCGTCCGTATACGGCATCTTTCCTCCATGTTCCTCTAGGAGTGCAAGCAAGCGGTCAGCATCCAGCGTGCGCGCTTCCTCTTTCGGGGGGCGCAGGGACGCGTTCAGCCGCCCGTCCTCACGCAGATACGTCACGCGGATCTCGACGGTCTCGCCGACGCGCGGCCGCCGCGGAGCCTCCTGATGATCGATGAATGCGATATAGCGCTCCTCGGTAAAGAGAAAGATGCCGCGCTCCGTAATGTTATAGACAGATCCTCGCAGGCGGTCGCCGATGCGCACCCCTTCGGCGGGACGTGAGGCGCGGCGCAGCTCATCCTCCACCTCCATCGTTACGGCAAGGCGCCCGGACTTATCCGTATAGAGCTTCGCCCAGACGACCTCACCGACCTGCGGCCGTCCGCGCATCCCTGCGTAAGGCAGGAAGATACCGCGCTCTGCCCCGACATCGAGAAAGGGCCCCTCCTTCGTCACGTTGATGACGCGCAGGCGTGCGACCTGCCCTTCCTTCATGCGCGGTGTGCGCATGCTCGCCGTCAGCCGCCGTTTCGGGTCGAGGTAGAGAAAAACGCGGACGCGGTCGCCCACCTTCACCGGTGCAGTCTGCTGCATCGTGTGCAGCAGAATATCATCACTCGTATTGCCTGTCTCCGCATCCAGAAAGATGCCCCACTCGGATTCGCGCACGGCAGTGAGTTCCGCCACCTGACTTGGGCCGTATTTACGGTGCACAGGCACGGGTTTTTGCCGCTCCGTCACGTCCTACTCCTCATAGGGCGTGAGTGCGGCATCGCCCCAGAGCCGCTCCAGCGCATAGTACTCGCGTGCATCCTGCTGGAATATGTGCGCCACCGTATCGCCGTAGTCGAGCAGCACCCACTCGCCCTCACGGTAGCCCTCCTTGTGGAGAAAACTCACCCCTGCCTCCTCCATCTTCTCCTCGATATTGTCTGCGATCGCGCGCACCTGCGTCGCTGTATTCGCCGAACATATAATGAAATAGTCGTTGGTGGACATCAGTCCGACCATATCCATCTGTACGATGTCGCGCGCCTTCTTTTCATCCGCTGCCGCCTGAATCACGCGGCATTTTTCCTGCTCTGTCAAACTCTACTCCTCCTTCTTCTGCTCACCTTCCGTCTCCTCCGACGGAAAGAGTTCACGTATGATCTTATCGGTCGCCGCACGATCCATAATCCACACCGTATCATCATCCCGCGCGAAATCGCCCGGCAGCATGATGGTGCGCGGCGGCTGTGCATTCAGCTTTCGCACCACATTCCCGATGTGTACCGAGTCAAAGAGCTCGGCACTCGTGGTGACATCCTGTTTCAGTATATCGGCAAGCTGCGGAATCTTGGGCAGCGTATCGACACGGAGCAGCTTGGCGTAAAACGCCTTAACAAACTTTTGCTGCCGCTGCGTGCGCCCGAGGTCGCCGAGATCATCCCCGCGATAGCGCAGGTACTGTTCCGCCTCCGCTCCATCGAGATGCCGATAGCCCTGACGCATGTGAATGGAAAGTCCCGCCTCCGGATCGTCATAGTCCATATCCCGCTCAACATAGAGATCAACTCCGCCGACGGCATCGACAATCTTCTCAAAGGTATCCATATCGATGACAACGTATTGATGAATCGAGATGTCAAACATCTGATTGATCGTCCGCACCATCAACGGTGCTCCGCCCACTGCATAGACGTGAGAAAGGCGTGTCTCCCCCTTCCCCTGTGCCATGGGCACCCACGTATCGCGCGGGATATTGAGGATGCGTACCTTGCCCGTCGCATTCTCCATGCTCATGAGCAGAATGGCATCCGCACGCTTTTCCGGTGCTTCGTCCATATTTACTGCATCGTCGAGGCCGAGCACGAGAACATTCGTATAGCCGTCAAACCGCACATCGACCTCGCCGCGATTTTTCCTCCTGACGAACGAGATATGCCTCATACATTTCCCGTATATCATGGTACGCCTCAACGCCCCATCCGATCAGATAATAGCCCGAGATGCCGACAAAGACGAGGAGAAAGACCGTGCAGATCAGGCGAACAAGTCCGCGCAGAACGGCCATGCGTCGGCGGCGTGCACGCTGTGTGCGGCGTCGCTTTATGTTCTCGCGCGAGTTTTCGCTTGCCAGCTGTGCCGCGAGATCCTCCGTATCATAATCGGACAACGCCCCTCTCCCCCTTTTTCCCTCTGCTCAGCGCTGCCGCAAAAGCAGTTCGTTCCGTGCCGCCACCGTATCCGGATGAACGAGCCCTCCCTTTTTCAGAACGAATCGGATGGACTCCGTGAGTCCGACCAGCAGCATCGCGTCGAGTGATGCCGTACGCGCGAGCTCCCGCAGATGCTCCACCTCCGGATAGTCACGCGACGGCTCAATCATATCTGCAAAATAGATGATCTGATCGAGCGCGGTCATCCCTCTTCCCCCAACCGTATGCCGCCAGATCGCCTGCGCAATGCCCGCGTCATCGACGCCATAGTCCTCATAGATGAGATAGGCGCCCACGTAGGCGTGCAGGAGCAGGGGCATCGCAGCCTCGATCCTGCCGATGGGAATCCCGCGCCGCCGCGCCTCTCCGGGAAGCTCCGCTGTCGCGTAGGTGCGCCCGCAGTCATGCAGAAGCCCTGCGGTACGCGCACGTTCCTCGTCCATGCCGAAGCGTCGTGCCAGTTCCGCTGCCGTATCCGCCACCCCGAGCGAATGCTGATAGCGTCCCGGCGCAAGACGTTCTGCCAGACGAGCGCGCATCTCCTCATACGTCATGTTCATGCGCACGATATAACCCCCTCCCTACAATATACTCCTCTACGGCACGCGGTACAAGATGCCGGATGGATTTTCCTGCGCGTACGCGTGCGCGGATCATCGTCGACGAGATCTCCAGATGCGGTGTCGGAACGACGTGAATGTGGCGGCGCTCCTCCGCTGTAAACTGCTCTGCGAGAAGCGTCTCATCAAGCGGCGTCCCCTGCCGCGTCGCCACGATGAACTGACAGGAACGCAGCAGACGGTGCGGTTCATGCCATCGGTACAGATCATTCATCGCATCTGCGCCCGTAATAAAGAAAAGCGCCGCCCCGTCAAACTGGTCGTGGAGCGCCGCTATGGTATCCACCGTATAGGACGGTCCCTCCCGACGCAGTTCCATGTCCGAAAGAGAAAAGTTCGGATTGTCCTGTATGGCACACGCCGTCATGGCAAAACGATCCGCGATGGACGCCGCACGGGTGCCGTCCTTGTGCGGAGGGCGTGCCGACGGGATAAAGAGCACCTCATCCAGCTCTGCTTCCGCGCGCACCATCTCCGCCGTGATCAGATGTCCCATGTGAATCGGGTCGAACGTTCCGCCCATGATTCCGATGCGCTTTTCCATCCGATTCACCTCGCGATGCAGATTGCCAGCAGAAGAACGATGCAGAGCAGCAGGAAGGTCGCGCCTGCATACAGATAGTCACGAAGATCATGCCGCCCCTTCGGTGATGCTGCATACTGCCGCATGGTACGCCAATATCCGATCAGGCGCCGCATCCGCCGCACGACTCCGATGCGACAGGCGTATTTTCCCGCACCTGCCCCTCGCCATAGACAAGATACTTCGTACTCGTCAGAGCCTCGAGCCCCATCGGACCACGCGCATGAAGTTTCTGCGTGCTAATGCCGATCTCCGCGCCAAAGCCAAACTCGAACCCATCCGTAAACCGCGTCGAGGCATTGACATAAACCGTCGAAGCATCAGCCCTCTGCTGAAAGGTATGTGCCGTACGGATGTCATTCGTCACAATCGCCTCGGAATGCCCCGTCCCATAGCGATTGATGTGCCGCAGTGCGGCATCCATATCCGCGACGACACGGACGGAGAGGATGAGGTCACCGTACTCCGTCGCCCAGTCCTCCTCCGTTGCCGCAGCCACGTCGCTGAGGATCGCACATGTCTCTGTGCAGCCACGCAGCTCCACCCCATCGGCACGCAGCTGCTCTGCCATCTGCGGCAAAAATGCAGCGGCAATATCACGGTGTACGAGCACGGTCTCCGCCGCGTTGCAGACCGAGGGGCGCGAGACCTTGGCATTCCTCACGATACGACACGCCATCGTAAGGTCCGCGCCGCAGTCAACATAGATATGACAGATGCCGGATCCCGTCTCGATCACGGGGACGCTGCTGCTCTCCACGATGTGGCGAATCAGCCCTGCCCCGCCGCGTGGAATGAGGACATCCAGCAGCCCCGTGAGATGCGTCATCACATCCACGGCTCTGCGCTCCTTCATCGCGAGCATCTGAACGGCTCCCGCAGGAATGCCAGCAGCATAGGCAGCGCATGAAAGGACATCGGCAATGACTGCGTTGGAGCGCAGTGCATCCGAGCCGCCGCGCAGGAGCACGGCATTTCCTGACTTCAGGCAGAGCCCGATCGCATCCGCCGTCACATTCGGACGCGCCTCGTAGATCATACCGACAACCCCGAGCGGTACGCGGACACGGTGAATCTCCAGACCATTCGGACGGCGCACAGCGTAGTCCTCCCGCCCAAGCGGGTCAGGAAGCGCTGCGGTCAGCCGCAGCCCCTCCGCCATCGCATGAATGCGCTCCGACGTGAGCCGCAGACGGTCGATGTAGGAAGCGCGCACACCCGCCGCCGCGGCGTCTGTCACATCAGCGGCGTTCTCCTGCAGGATCTCCGCCGCGTGCTCCGTCAGTGCCGTCGCCATCGCATGCAGCGCCGCATCGCGCACATCGCTGCGGAGCACCGCAAGAGCATAGGATGCCTCCTTTGCCGCTTCTGCCTGTGCCCGCACTGCCTGCTCCATCATTGCCATCGCTCCTTACTGCATCAGCACCAAATTATCCCGGTGTATGATCTCCTCATGTAATGCGTCCGAGACAAGACCTTGAAAGTCCTGTGTCTGATGCCCCATCAGCCGTGCTGTATCCGCCGCGCCGTAGGCAGTGATCCCACGGGCAATCTCCTGCCCCAGAGGGCTGAGCACACGCACCATCTCGCCCGCAGCAAAGTCACCGTCCACTGCCGTCACACCGACAGCGAGAACACTCGCGCCACGCTGCATCGCTGCCGCGCACCCGGCATCGACAGAAAGCTCTCCCGCGAGCTTCTTGCCAAAGGCGAGCCAGCTCTTGCGCGTCCTGAGATGCGCCTCACGCGCAGGGAAGATCGTCCCGATCTCCTCCCCACGCAGAATGTTGCGGATGATGCCGTCCTCATCACCGCGCGCTATCACCATCGTCGCACCGGCATTGCGCGCAATTTTCGCCGCCTCGATCTTCGTCTGCATCCCGCCCGTGCCCTGCGCTGATCCGGCACCGCCCGCAAGATGCTCAATCTCGGGCGTAATCTCTGCGATCTCGGAGATCAGCTGCGCCGATGCATCCGTCCGCGGGTTTGCCGTATATACCCCGTCGATATCCGAGAGGATAATGAGCGCATCGGCATCGACAAGTGCCGCGACAACCGCCGAGAGTTGTCGTTGTCTCCGATTTTTGATCTCATCCACCGCCACGGCGTCGTTCTCGTTGATGACGGGAATGACCTGCATATCGAGCAGGGCGAGAAGGGCACGGCGCGAGTTGATGTACTGATGATGACGCGCCGCATTCTCCTTTGTCAGGAGCACCTGTGCCATCGTTCGTCCATACTCATGAAAGAGCTTCTCATAGATGTGGAGAAGGTATCCCTGTCCGATCGCCGCAAGGGCCTGCCGCGCAGGCACCGCTGCAGGACGTTCCTTCATGCCGAGCGCATTCATTCCCGCCGCAATTGCACCGGAGGAAACGAGGAGAATCTCCTTGCCCTGATTGGCCTCGTCGATCAACTCACGCACAAGATGCTCGATGCGGCGCAGATTCATTCCGCCCGAGGGATGCGTCAGCGTACTTGTTCCAACCTTTACGACAATGCGCTTCGCCTCGGAGAGACGCGCCCGCGCATTCACAGCTCAATCCTCGGCTTGTCAAAGTTTCGTTTGAACAGGAGCCCATTCCTGCCGATCACCTGAACGAGATTGGCATCGGCGCGCTCGGCAAGCATGGTAATCGCGTCCGCCGGTTCCTCCGGCGCATTCTGCAGAACACGCACCTTGATCAGCTCGCGCTTTTTGATCGCCTCGCGTGCGGATGCCACCACAGCAGGACTGACTCCCTCCTTGCCGATCATGACGACCGCTTCCTCCGTCATGCCGAGGGAGCGCAGCTTTCGTATCTGCTTACTGGAAAGTGATTTTCGCAGCAACGTCTTTCCTCCGTTAATCCTGATAGTCGAACGCCATATCACCGATGTGGACGGTCATGCCTTCCTTGATGCCGCGTGCACGGAGCTTCTCATCCAGCCCCTTGAGCCGCCATATATACTGGAATCGGCGCACGGCTTCATCATTGTTGAAATTGGTCATGGCGACCAACTTCTCGATTGCCTTTCCCGAGACGACGAAATCGCCCGCATCGTTGCGTGAGACCGTCACCTTCTCGTCATCGTCCGCATTCTGATCGTAGACGACGACATCGTCCTCCTCCGCCTCCGGCTCAGGGACATAGGCGTCCAGCCACGCACCGACCCGATCGATCAGCTCCTGCACGCCTTCACGCGTCGCCGCAGAGATCGCAAAGAACGCGAGCCCCTCCCGTGCGGCAAGCTCCTTCAGACGCGGCAGATGCTCCGCCGCAGAGGGAAGATCGATCTTGTTGGCGACGAGGAACTGTGTACGCCGTGCAATCTTCTCGCTGTAGCGTGCCAGCTCCGCATTGATCTTGTCGTAATCCTCCACCGGGTCACGGCCTTCGATCCCGGATGCATCCACAATGTGCAGGATCAGCCGCGTGCGCTCCACATGGCGCAGAAAGTCATGCCCCAGCCCCACACCGTCGGCGGCGCCCTCGATCAAGTCCCGGGATATCCGCCATGACGAAGCTCTTCTCATAGTCCGTCTGGACAACGCCGAGGACAGGCGTAATCGTCGTAAAATGGTAGTCTGCGATCTCGGGACGTGCCGCCGAGCAGGAGGCGACAAGGCTCGACTTCCCGACACTCGGATAGCCGACCAGCCCGACATCGGCGAGCAGCTTCAGCTCAAGACGAAGCTTTCGTCCCTCGCCCGGCTCGCCGAACTCAGCAAAGGACGGTGCACGGTTGGCAGAGTTGGCAAACTTGGCGTTCCCGCGCCCACCGCGTCCACCGCGTGCAATCACCGCCTCCATCCCGACTTCCGCGAGGTCGGCAAGCACCTCTCCCGTCGCCTCATCCGTCACAATCGTGCCGGGCGGGACATCGACATAGAGGGGCGGCGCATTTTTACCGAACTGGTTCTTGTACTCACCATTCTCGCCGTTCTTCGCGACGAACTTGCGGCGATAGCGAAAGGAGAGCAGCGTATTCAGATTGCGGTCGGCACGAAAGATTACATCACCGCCGCGTCCGCCGTCACCACCCGAAGGACCGCCCTTGGGCATAAACTTTTCATGGCGGAACGCGGACTTTCCATGACCGCCGTCCCCCGCCTTCACCGTGATCTGGGCACGATCGATAAACTGCATACGTCCCTCCCTCTTTACACAATAAGCTGTTCCCGCAAGTGCACTCCCACCTGCGAAAACAGCTTCTAAAAGAGCCTGTACTAGAGAGTACAGGCATCTCTGCATATCAAACTTCCGTGCGCTCTTAGACCGCTGCACCCGCGAGCGGATACACGCTGATCTGACGCTGATGGCGTCCCTTGCGCTCAAAGGCAACCTTGCCGTCAATCTTTGCAAAGATCGTGTCGTCCTTGCCGATGCCGACATTGTGCCCCGGATGGAAATGCGTGCCGCGCTGGCGCACGATGATGCTGCCTGCCGTCACATGCGTGCCTGCCTGCTCCTTCACGCCAAGGCGCTTCGAGTGGCTGTCACGTCCGTTGCGCGTCGAGCTGACGCCCTTTTTATGTGCAAAAAGCTGCAAATCAAACGAGAACAAATTGTTCACCCCTTTACTTCCTGAATCTGAATGCCTTTCGGGCTGATCTTTTCAATCTCTGCGAGGCCCATCCACATGGTTCGCAGAATCGCTTCACTGCGTTCATCCGGCGGTTCAGAGAGCCGCACACGGAGGTTGCCGCTCGCAATGTCATAAGTGACGGCGCGATGCAGATGCTCCATCATACCGAGAAGCGCGGACTGCGTGAGCGCAGATACGCCGGCACAGACAATATCCTGTCCGCGTGCCGCCGTTCCGCTGTGCCCTGAAACAGCATAGCCGTCGATCATCCGTCTTCATTCACGAAGATCTTGACCGAAATCACGGATTAGCCCTCGATCTTCTCGATAACGACCTTCGTGAACGGCTGACGATGACCCTGACGCTTGCGATAGTTCGACTTCGCCTTGTACTTGAAGACCAAAATCTTCTTGCCCTTGCCGTGTGCCGCGACCTTGCCCGTCACCTTCGCACCGTCCACCATCGGACGACCGATCTTGACATCTGCGCCGTTGACAACGGTCAGAACCTGGTCGAAAACGACAGCCTCGCCCTCGCCCGCCTCGAGCTTCTCCACAAAAATGGTATCGCCCTCAGCGACCTTGTACTGCTTGCCGCCCGTCTTTACGATTGCATACATGAAAACACCTCCCTATCACGTTACTCGCCGGCTGCGGTTCGGCAGTGCCGATTGTATGACCTCGCCGTGCGGTTGGGGATGGGCTTTCGCCCAAACAGGCTATGCGCCTACATTACGGGATAATAGCATATTCAAAGGGCAGTTGTCAAGGCGAAGAGATAGAACACTCCCTCGATTCTGCTGTCATTCTCCGCTGACTCATGTTATTATTAGCAGGGGATTACAGAAGACAGAGCGTCCTTCATGGCAGAAAGAAGGCTCTCTCCATAAGTAAGACAAACTCATCCGTTGAAAGGAGACAGATAGAATGAAGCCGATACGTCAGAACTTCCAAATTTCAGAAATAGATTTGCATGATGCATTGCTGCAAGATATAGCGGTTTTATATCAAGAAAAAAAGGATTGTCATATCATTGATATTGCCCCAATTTCCTCCCATAAGAAACGCAGAACAGGCAGCAGCTCTAATTATGGAGAACACATCACATTTTGCCATATCATTCGAAGAACCATGGGGACAAGGAACATATATTTTCTCTGAAGAAATACGGCAATCTCCAAATGGACAACTGCATTTGACCATAACGTTGAACTCTGGTGACACAATAAGAATTATCGGGACGAAAATATCTTTAGAGAATCTCCCTCAATGAAGCTGATGCTCAAAAAGGAACTGTTCTATTAACGATATAATAAACAACTATCGAAACAAGATCATTATTTACGATAATATATATCTATTCTTTAATCATACCGCCAAAGATTTTTATTTTTCGTATGCCAACAAAACAATATTCCCACACAGGCTCTTGAAGCATTTCTCTATCGGGAAAGGCGATTCCGCCCGCCATGCACAGAAGGCAGGGGCTGCTGAGCGAAGCTTGAAGGCTTTACGCAGCGACCCAAATAATTGAAATTGATAGGACATCCCCTATTCCCAGCCCGCTCACCAGATGCTTTGCCAGCAGGAGGGCAAGGATGCCGAGCACGATGCTCAGCGCGATATAGGCAAGGGCGACGGCGAGCTTTCCGTTCTCGATGAGAGAAAGCGTTTCCAACGAAAAGGTGGAGAATGTCGTAAAGCCGCCACATATCCCCGTCTGGAGAAAGAGGACAAGGCGCGGGTCAAGGCCGCTCTGACGTCCCGCCAGACCGACGACGGCGCCGATGGCGAAACAGCCAAGGACATTGACGGCAAACGTAGCAAGAGGAAAACCACTCCCGAGTTTCGGCACGACCTGTCCCAGCAAAAAGCGCAGAATCGCTCCGACCGCACCGCCAAGCCCGACGGCGAGGACGCTCATTGTACCGTCCCCGCACGCAAATGTGCCACATCGTTCATGCGCGTCAATACAGCAAAACCGTCGTCCTCGAAGCGGATGCAGTTGACCGCCGTGTTGAGCTGAGATACATGCCAGATCGAGCGGATCGGCATGGCAAGTATGTCGGCGATCAGAATACGGATCGCCGCCCCGTGCGAGACGATGATGACGCGCTCACCGCGATGCTCTGCGGCAATCGTGCGCACGCGCCCTGCGATGCGCTTTTGGAATACGGAAAAATCCTCACTGTCCGGGATATTCGCATGCTCCGGATCACGGTAAAAATGCTTCAGCGTCTCGGGATCCTCGGTGTTGATCTCACTGAAGAAGCGCCCTTCCCATGCCCCGAAGTGAAGTTCACGCAGGGCAGAATCGGGGACGACGGTCAGACCGAGCCGCGCTGCAAGCGGTGCCGCCGTCTCCATCGTCCGTATGAGGTCACTCGCATAGAACGCATCTGCATGGTCGACGTCGAGATGCCGTCCGAGCAGTGCCGCCTGTGCGTGTCCCTCCGGTGAGAGCGGCACATCTGACTGTCCCTGAAAAGCGTCCCGTCTTATTCCACTCGGTCTCCCCATGACGTATGATGATAATTTCCGTCATTTCCCTTCCCCTTCCTATGATTTTCTATGCGCGAATCTCACAGACAACGCCGCCCGAGATCAGCCGTTCCTGACGCATAAAGGCATACGTGCCGCAAAATTCCTGTGCCAGCTGTTGCGTACGCGCGTCGATCGCCGCCGTCGACAGATCGGATGCCCAGAGTGCACCGACCACCGTACCGCTGTGTGCCACCAGTACACCGAGCGCCCCTCTGCTCTGCGCTGCCGTGATGAAGCGTTCCAGCTCCGGCTTTTTCTAGGTGCTGCTGGTTGCGCCGTGCGCTCTCGGTCGCCGCCTGTCCGAGGAGACGCTCTTTTTCTGCCCCACGCACGGCAAATGCCTGATCGACCGTATGCAGCAGAGCGCGATAGGCATCGTCCTGGTCGCCTGCATTCCCCTTGCTCTGATAGTAGGCGATGGTATCGACCTCACCGCCCGCATCAAAGATGGAGATGCCGAGCAGCGGAACATTATGGTACTGACCGAACAGTTCCCCCGTCGTATGACTGACATGCGAAAGCCCCGCAAAGGCAATGCCGTCACTCGGCTCGATGGCGATGGCGATATCCATGATCTCGCGTCCCGTCAGTTCCCGTCCGTATGCGCGCGCTGCGGCATAGGAGACCGCTGCAATATCCGCACTCGAGGACGCCATGCCCTTTCCCTGCGGGATCTCCGTCTCAAGGCGGATGCCAAAGCGAAACGCCTCCTCACCGATGTGGGCGAGCGTCCGACGCAGTGCTTCCTGCGCCTTCGTTCCCAGTCCATGCATCCCCGTGAACGCATCCGAGACCGTCGCCGTCGCATACATGCTGATCGGTGCAGTGACGAGAAACGGCGTTCCCGCGAGAGCGCCCTCGATCAGCTCCCCGCAGGACGCAGGTGCCTTTGCTATAATTTCCATAATAACCCCCAAATGTTCGGATGTGTTGATGCCAGAGAAAATACGGCGAGAACCAGAGTCTCCGTCAATACGGTGACCGCGCCATAGACATCACCTGTCACGCCGCCGAGGATGTTGGTGATCGTGCGGCAGAGAAGAAGTGCAAAGAGCACGCCTAAGAGCAGCGAGAGCGCCGCCAACACACCCCACGGCAGGACAAGCACCGCTGTTGTCACGGCAGCGATGAGAACAGTGCGTCGGTCTGCCATATCGGCAAAGGTCTTTCCGACGCCTTCCGGACGGGCGTACGGAAAGAGCGCGATCGCAAGCACCATGGCAAGCCTGCCGATGATCGGCATGACAAAGAGTGCGGGCACAAAGAGGAGCGGATGCATATCGGAGATCAGGGCAAACTGCACGAACATGAGCATGACGAAAGAAACGACGCCAAATGCGCCCGCGCGGCTGTCCTTCATGATCTCGAGCTGACGCGCGCGCTCCCGCCCCGAGAAGATGCCGTCCGCCGTATCCATAAATCCGTCCGCATGGATGCCGCCCGTCAAAAGAATCGGCAGGATGAGGATCAGCACACACGTCAGCGACCGCATCCCGAGAAAATAGATGAGCATCCACGCCGCAAGCATGTAGCACAGGCCGAGCACGAGCCCCACCAACGGGAAAAAAACCGCGTACTGCGCCCAAAGTCCTCCGCCGTCCACGCCGTCTGTCGGACAAAATGAATCCGTGTGAGAAACTGAAGGCCAATCAAAAAAAGAATGCATAGAACCGGTCCTTAACGATAGAGCGAGAACAGATAGGCAAAAGAGCAGAAAGAGAACGGTTGCCGTATACATGAGCCGTATCGCGCCCAAGATATGTTTGGGAGCAATGTCCATGTGAGCGTCGCCCATATAGGCGCGGAAGTGCTTTTGTCCAAAGTAGTAGTTGGTGCCGCCGAGGCGGATATGTAATGCGCCCGCCACAGGGTGCCTCTGCATACCCGCCGTTCGGACTGGGATGCCCCGCCGCGTCGCGCCGCAGGATAAAGAATGCGTTGCGCGCATCATAGCGCAGGAGAAACGCCGCCATGACAAAGAGGATGCCCGTGATGCGCGCGGGAACATAGTTCAGCACATCGTCTACACGCGCCGCCATGCGCCCGAAGTAGAGATAGCGGTCATTCTTGTAGCCGAGCATGGAATCCATTGTATTCGCTGCCCGATAGAGCACGGCGAGCGGCGCACCGCCGAGGAGAAAGAAAAAGAGCGGCGAGATGACCCCGTCCACTGTATTCTCCGCGACGGTCTCAATCGCCGCACGCGCAGCGTTCTCCTCGTCGAGTTCCGCCGTATCCCGCCCAACGATATAGCCGACGCGCTCCCTGTGCGCCCACGAGGTTATCCCCGTCGAGCAGGGCGCATAGATTTCATGCCCCGCCTTTGCCAGTGATCGTGGGGAGATGCAGAAATAGAGCAGGATGATTTCGAGAACATCCGCCCCCACGCCACGGGCAGATGCCGCGCAGCAAGGATCAGCCCCTCCGCCGCAGCGTAGGAAATCGAGAGGACAATCAGCACCAGCAGCGTCCCCATGGCGAATTTCCTGCCGTCTCCCCCATGGGACGGATAGAGGTGGCGATCCAGCCATCCGATAAATCGCCCGAGAAAGGCGACGGGATGCAGGCGGTTCTGCGGATCTCCCGCCATCGTATCGAGAAAAAACGCCGCCATGGCGGCGATGGGCGGGGCGATCATCGTGCATCTCCTGCCGCAATGATCGCCGCCAGTTTATCCATATCGAGACTCCGCTGCACCGTCGCAGCCAGGCGGTCATAGGCGTGCTCCTTTTCCGCCCCGCAGCGGTACTGGATGGGAAGCTCCTCCATGCCGTGCCGTGCGCGCAGGCGGTTGAGCACCGCCCGACGGAAATGATCGTCGTCAAAGATACCGTGGATATACGTGCCCGCGATTCGCCCGTCTGCCGAGACCGCACCGTCCCATACCGACTCTTCCGCATTTCCTGCACGGACGATGCGGAACGGACGGCATACCTCCTCGGCAAATGTGGTGTCGCCCATGTGAATCTCATAGCCCCGCATCCCGTGCACAGAGATGTTCTCCCCCAAGAAGGGAAACGCTGCACAGTCCGCCGTGACCTGCCGCAGATGCTTGCGCGCGGCAAAGGTCGTCGTGAGCGGCAGATACCCCAGCCCCTCCACCACATCATGTTCCGACTCGGTATGGAGCGGGTCGGAGATCCTCTCCCCGAGCATCTGATAACCGCCGCAAATCCCAAAGAGCGGCGTCCCCGCTATGACGCACGTACGGATCGCATCCGCGAGGCCCACCTGTCGGATGTGGAGGAGATCCTCCGTCGTATTCTTCGAGCCCGGCAGGAGGATGAGATCCGGATGCCCCAGTTCCTCGGGTGTGCGCACATAGTAGAGCGCGACATCCGGCTCGTGTGCCAGCGCGTCAAAGTCCGTAAAGTTCGATAGTTTCGGCGTGCGAATGACCGCAATGCGCAGCTGTCCATCGAAGGCGGCCGTATCGCCGTAGTGCTGCTCGTCGAGGGAGACGGAGTCCTCCTCGTCGATGCCGAGCGCATCGATGTGCGGAATGACTCCGAGGACGGGCTTTCCCGTCTTTTGCTCCAAGAAGTCAAGGGCGGGCGTGAGGAGGCTCACATCACCGCGAAATTTGTTGATGACAAGCCCCTTGACAAGCGCACGCTCCTCCGCGTCGAGCAGTTCCAATGTCCCCACGAGAGAGGCGAGCGCACCGCCGCGGTCGATGTCGGCGATCAGGAGGACGGGCGCACGGAGATGCTTTGCCACGCGCATATTGACGATATCATTTGCCTTTAGGTTGATCTCGGCGGGACTGCCCGCACCCTCGATCACGAGCAGATCATACGCGGCACGCAGGCGATCCAGCGACACCTCAACGGCCTCCCACGCCTTGAGCGAATAGCCCGTGTGATATTCCCGCGCACTCATATTGCCGACCGGTTCGCCCATGATGACAACCTGTGACTGCGCGTTCCCCGTCGGTTTGAGGAGGACGGGGTTCATATCGACTTCGGGGGCAAGACCCGCCGCCTCCGCCTGTGCAACCTGTGCCCTTCCCATCTCCCGCCCGTCGAGCGTGACATAGGAATTCAGCGCCATGTTCTGCGCCTTGAAGGGCACGACACGCTTGCCCTGCTGATGAAAAAAATACGGCAGAGTGCCGTCGTCAGGATGCTCTTGCCGACGTGGGAACTCGTCCCCATCAGCATGATGCTCTTCGCCATTTACACCGCCTCCGCCAGTTTTTTGAGATCAACGGGAATGCCGCAGGTGACGAGATAGACTTTTTCCGCGTGACGGGCGAGCTGCTGATTAGCAAGCCCCGCCATATCCCGATAGAGCCGCCCGAGGCGATTGGCGGGAACGATCCCGTCCCCCACCTCATTCGTGACAAAAATGGTCGTCGCATCGGCTTCCTCAGCGGCACAAATGAGCGCATGGATACGCGCCTCGACATGGCGTGCAAAGGAGTCGCGCTCCTGTTCCTCCTCCGAATACTGAAGCATATCGTTGCTGAGAAACATCGTCACACAGTCAAAGAGGATGACGCCGTGCGCCTTCCCCGCCTCCCGGATGGCATTCTCAGAGGAAAATGGTGCCTCGTAGGTCGTCCAGTCTGCCGGACGGCGCGACTGATGCAGATCGACGCGCAGCTGCATCTCTGCATCATAGATCTGCGCGGTCGCAATATAGGCGACGGCTGTGCCGCTCTCTGCGGCACAGCGCGCCGCACAGCGTTCGGCAAACGAGGATTTGCCCGAGCGAACGCCGCCCGTTACGAGAATGATCTGCCCCATTGATGGCACGCCTCCACAAAATGCTCTGCCGCGCTGCGGCATCCTGCAAAAGTGCAGGTGCAGATAACTGCCGAGCGTATTCCCCCGACGATGTCCCGCCGCATACTGCGCGCCGCTGCTGAGTTTCGTAAAAGCGGAAGGGCGATCCGCTCTTCCGCCTCCGTCTCCTCGACGGAAAAAGTGAAACTCATGCCCGTGCAGGATAAGTCCTGCCGTACCGAGTATCGTATCCTCCGTCTGCTCCGCCTCTACGTAGCCGACCATCTGCAGGCGTTCGGTCATGCGCACCCGTGCCGCGAACACCCCCGCCATCTCATGCTCTGCTCCCGCAAAGTCCACCATGGAGCGCATGAGGTACATATAGCCGCCGCATTCGGCGTAGATGGGCATCTCAGCCCCCGACGCCGCACGTATCGCAGAGCGCAGTCGCCGTATTTTGCGCTAGGTCTGCGGCAAACATCTCGGGGAAGCCGCCGCCGATGATGATGCCGTCCACATCCGGCAGTGCCGCATCGTGCAGCGGACTGAACTCCACCAACTCCGCACCGCATGCACGGAGTTCGTCGAGACTCGCCGCATAGTAGAAGGAAAACGCCTCATCGCGCGCAACAGCAATGCGGCACGGATACTGCGACGGGCGTTCCGCCCCCGCTGCTGCCGAAAGGGGCGGTGCCGTCTTAGCCAGAGCCATAATGCGGTCGATGTCGAGTCCCCGTCTCAACGCACGTCCCAAGGCTCTGAATCATCGCCTGCGCTTCGTGTTCCTCCACGGGGGTCAGACCAAGATGACGTTCGGGAAGGACAAAAGAAGCATCGCGGCGCAACGACCCATAGACAGGCATATCAATCCCCGCCATAGCCGTGCGAACCATCGCCTCATGTGTCCCGCTGCCGAGGCGGTTGAGCAATACACCTGCGAGGTTTACGCTTGGATCGTAGCTGCGAAAGCCTAGTGCTGTCGCCGCAGCGGAAGCCCCGACGGATTTGACATCCATGACGAGGAGCACGGGCGCATCCAGAACCTTTGCGATGGCGGCGGTCGAACTGATACCGCGCCGGCCGCCGTCGTACAGCCCCATCACACCCTCGATCACGGCAATGTCTGCACCGCGGCACTCGCGGGCAAAGATCTCCGCGAGCCGAGCCCTCGGGCACAAGCCATGTATCCAGATTATGCCCCGTACGCCCACCTGCGATGCGGTGATAGCCGAGGTCGATGTAGTCGGGTCCGACCTTAAAGGACTGTACGGAAAGGCCACGCGCGCGCAGTGCCGCAAGCAGTCCTGCCGTCAGCGTTGTCTTTCCTGCCCCCGACTGCGTTGCCGCGATCACAATGCGCGGAATATTCCACTGCATGATGTGCTCCTCAGGGACGGGTGTTGTCGATCATATACATCAGCGCATTGACTGCCGCTGCCGCAATCGGGCTGCCGCCTTTCGACCCTTCGACCGTAATGTAGGGAACGATGTCGTTTGCGGCGAGCTCTGCCTTGGACTCTGCCGCGCCGACAAAGCCGACGGGAATACCGACGATACAGGCGGGGCGGATCCCCTCCTCACGGACCAGGCGCAGAACCTCAAAGAGCGCCGTCGGTGCGTTGCCGATGGCGACGATACTGCCGTCCATATCCTTGCCAAACGTACGCATGGCAACCATTGAGCGCGTAATCCCCTCCGCCTTTGCGCGTGCGGCAACATCGGGATCCGCCACTAAGCAGTGCACCGTACCGCCGAACGAGGCAAGTTTCTTCTTGTTGATGCCCGTACGCACCATCTCGACATCCGTATAGATATCGACCCCGCGTTTCAGAGCGGCAATCGCCGCGTCGATCGCCTGCGGGTGTACGCGTGTAATGGGCGCATAGCCCACATCTCCCGATGCGTGAATGAGGCGCGAGTAGAGCTTCGTCTCACGCTCGTCGAGATGCAGCTCTGCCAGATGCGGTGCGATCAGCTCCATACTGCGATTTTCAATGGTCATCGGCTCTTTGATAAAATCCATGAAGGTCTCCTATTTTCTATCGTAAATATCAGCAACAAATGTCAGAACTTCCTCCGCCGTATGGGCCAGATGCGGATAGGAAAGCACGGGGCGGTCGATCACCACAACAGGCAGACCGAGATCTTCCGCCGCCTGAAACTTCGCATCCGTCCCGCCGACAGTGCCGCTGTTCTTCGTCACAATCACGTCTGCTTCGTACTTCTCGTACATGGCACGGTTCAGCGCACGGGAAAAGGGCCCCTGCATCGCAATGATCTGCGCGGGCGTCAGCCCCAGCTCCGTGCAGAGTGCCACGACCTCCGCCGTCGGCAGAACGCGCGCTGTGAGCACGCAGTCAAACTCCGCTGCTGCATGGACGAAAGCGCTCCAGATTGCGGCTGCCCGTCGTCAGAAAGATATGCCGTCCCCAAGCCCGCCGCGGTCTCCGCAGCCTCCTCATAGGAGTGTACGAGATGCACCTTCTCATACGAGATATCGCTCAGATCGCGCTCGTAGCGGATGCAGGGAACATCTGCCGCCGCACGCCGCCATGGCGTTGCGCGAAACGATTGACGGCGTAGGGATGCGTCGCATCGACAAAGACGCGAACGTCATGTGTCCTAAAATACGCCGCCATTTCATCCGCATCGAGCGGCGTATCATGCACCGTCAGATGCCCGCCTGCCGCACGCTGCGCCTCGAGCAGCTGCTCCCCGTAGGAACTCACGACAGATGCTGTCACGTCGTATCCCGCTTCGCAGAGACGGCGGACGACAGCACGCCCGTCCTGCGTCCCCGCTGCCGTGAAGATCACGGTCCCGGCTCCCGCTTCTGATAGCCGCGCGGCGTAATCATCCACTGCCCGTTCTGCTTCGTCTTCGAGTTGCCGATGATCACAATCGAGAACATGTTGATGTCCTCTTTGGTAAAACGCACCGAGGTTGAGATCACCACGTTCTCTCCCTCGCGGCTCGCCGACGTCACAATACCAACGGGCGTCTCAGACGCACGCTCACGCAGGAAGATCTCCTGTACGGCCTGGATCTGGCCGACGCGCTTATGACTGCGCGGATTGTAAAGCACCGTGACGAAGTCTCCCTTCGCCGCGAGCTCTGCACGCTCCTGGATCAGCTCCCATGGCGTGAGGAGATCGGAAAGACTGATGACGGCAAAGTCGTGCATGATCGGTGCGCCAAGGGCCCTGCCGCCGCACTCATTGCCGAGACACCCGGGATCACACCGCCGAATTCGGGACGCTGCTCCTCATCCATCTTCATGAGGAGTTCGAGCACCAGCCCGGCCATACCATAGATGCCGGCATCGCCGCTTGAGATCACGACGACATTCTCCCCCGCTGCTGCTTCCTCCAGTGCCGCACGGCAGCGATCGATCTCCTGCGTCATGCCCGTATCGAGCACCTTTTTCCCTTCGACCAGATCGGCGATCAGCTGGATATAGCGGCTGTAGCCGACAACTGCCGTTGCTTCCTCAATCGTGCGATGTGCACGATAGGTCATATCATCCGTACTGCCGGGGCCAATGCCCACAACACTTATTTTTCCCATAGGAGTGCCACCGTCACTTTCCCAAATACTGTTTTTCCGAGTGCCATGCGGCCGCCTTCCGCGCCTGCTGCACAGAGTGCCGCCGCCTCACATACATTTCCGACACCGATTGTTTTCCGCACAAAATCCGATTCGGTCAGACCATAGTCCTCAATCATCTGCCGAAGCGCCTCCTGCGGGAAAAAGACAATCTCACGGCCGAGCGTCCGCGCGGCCGCGAGAAGCCCTGCCTCATTACGCTTGACCTCGGTGCTCGCAAAACGATCGATCGCGGATGGTTCCCGTCCGATCATCCCACATGCCTCCGTCAACGCACGGAGAATCTGCGCTTCCGTTACATCGGCACGGCATCCGACGCCCGCGATCAGGCGCCGCGGAACAAGATAGAGCGTCCGCTCCTCCGCAGCGGCAGGCACATGCTCCGCCCCAACGATGACAACGCGACAGCTCGCTCCATCCGCAGGGGAACCTCGCCGCGAAAGAGCCGTGCGCCGATCTCCTGCTCCCGCAGCTGCGCCTCATAGAAGGCGGCCTGCGGCAGATCACTGTCGATATAGTAGTGCACTTCCTCGCCCGCCATGAGCGCCGTATTCAGCACCTGTATGGCAGACTTCGGCTACAGGGCGCAGGGCAAGCCGCGCAGCGACGGCATCGGGGCAGTACCCCCGTCACATCCGTTGCCGTCGTAATGACGGGATCCGCGCCCACCGCCGCACAAAGCGTGCGTGTCAGATCATTCGCCCCGCCGACGTGTCCCGAAAGGAGACTGATTCCATGCCGCCCCTGCTCGTCAAAAAAACGATCACGGCGGGGTCGTACAGTTTGCTGCGGACACAGGGGCAAGCGTACGCACGACAATCCCCGTCGCCGCGACACAGACAGGTGCATCATAGCGTGAAAACGCCGTCGTCATCGCCGCGGACAGATGGGCAAAAATAGGCGGTATGTCCTGCCGTGGGTGTACTGCCACTCAGTCGCTCCGGCAAATAGAGCTGTGCCTCTCCGTCAAGGGCGGCACACAGACGCGCCGCGAGCTCAGCTCCGCCGTCCGTCAGGGCAAAGACAGCAGCTCTCACTGCTTTGCATCCCGAAACATGTGCGAGAAATTGGCAGCATAGAGCCGCGACGGCTCATACACCGCATCGAGGCAGTCGCCGACCACGATCATCGCCGTGCGGTCGATCTCCTCCGCCTTCACCTGCTCCGCAATCGTCGCAAGCGTACCGCGCAGGATCTTCTGCTCCGGCCATGTTGCGCGCTGCACAATGGCGACAGGCGTCGTCGGCTCATACCCGCCCGCTGTCAGCTCTGCCGCCACCTCCTCGATCATCGTGATCGAGAGGAAAATACACATCGTCGAATGGTGTGCAGCGAGACTGCGCAGCTTCTCGCGCTCCGGCACGGGCGTGCGCCCCTCGTTGCGCGTGATGATGACCGTCTGCGAGATGCCGGGCAGGGGTATACTCCTGCCGCAGCGCCGCCGCTGTCGAGGAAGGAACTGACGCCCGGCACGACATCATAGGAAAAGCCGCGCTTTTCCCACGCGTCCATCTGCTCTTGGATCGCCCCATAGATCGCAGGGTCACCCGTATGGAGACGCACGGTCATCTTCCCTGCCGTCTCCGCACGCTCGATCACCGCAATGACCTCATCGAGCGTCATGTGCGCCGAGTTGTGGATCTCCGCCTCCTCCTTGCAGAAAGTCGAGGAGGGCGGGGTTCTGAAAGCGAGCCGGCATAGATAACGACATCCGCCTCAGCCAGATAGCGTGCGCCCTTCACCGTGATGAGCTCAGGGTCACCGGGACCCGCACCGACAATATGAATCATGTATGCCTCACTTTCTCTGTGCCGTAATGATATAAATCGGATTCAGTGCCTTTGCCATATCGTAGGGACCGACGCGTTCCAACCGACTGATCTGCACCTGTATTGCCTCGTAGGTATAGAGCTCCGCATGCGCATGGAAAATAATCCAGACAGGCGGCGACCGTCTGCATCGTAATCGCATTTGCCACGATGCGTCCGCCGCTGTGCATACGCGTTCCGATGATGTCCAGAATCTCAGGCAGACGCCGTCCGCTGCCGCCGATCAAAGCGACATCGAGAGGGGAAGCCCATCCAGCGCGGCGGGAGCCGCCCCTCGACCACCGTGAGGTTCGGTGTGGAAAAAAACGTGCCGCATTCTCCTTGATGAGGGCGATTCCTCAGGGATTCTTTTTCGATGGCGTAGACATGCCCCTGCGGTGCAAGACGCGCCGCCTCCACCGAGTGAGCCCGTCCCCGCGCCGACATCATAGACGACAGCATCGGGGCAATCTGCGCCTTGACGAGCGTGAGAATGCGTATCTCCTCTTTTGTCATAGGGCACATTACCGCGCACAAAAGCGTCATCTTTTATGCCGAGATTCATGCATCATCCTCCTTCACCGCACAGACGATAATCACGCCGTGCCCAATTCCCTCATCACGCGCCGCATCTCCCAGCGTCGTCCGAACAATGTTCTCATCCGCATAGGAAAGGCGCGTCGCTATATACATCATGTCATCTGCACGCCACCCTGATGAGAGCAGCCGCTGCGCGATGGTCTGTGAGTTGTGCTTCCCGTCCGTCAGCATCCCGAGCACGGCATCTGCCGTACGCGCGAGCTCCTCTGCCCGCGGCTCACGCCCGTGAAAACTGAGCAGACGTGCATCGTGCCACGGCAGGGCGAGCCGTGCAAAAGGCAAGTGGATCGAGCTGATGCCCGGGATCACAGCCATCTGCTCGGGCGGGAACGTCCGCCGCAGAGCATCCAGCATCGAGTAGTAGCCGGGATCTCCCGAGACCATGACCACCACATCATCGTCGCGGAGCGCATCCCGGATAAAGGTCAGCACCTCTACAATATCCGCTCCGATCGCATGCGTACGCACCTCCGCAGGAGCAAGATCGGCGAGCGCGCGTCGCCCGCCGACGAGGACGCGCGCGTCATGAATCGCCGCCCGTGCCTGCGGCAGAAGATAGGCGGGGTCGCCGGGGACCGATGCCGACGACGGTGATCGTATGTCTCATGCGTTCAGTCTCCATCCGCAGGCATCGGCAAAAGCCCGCGCCTGCTCATCCACACCGAGGATCTCCCCCGCGAAATTCACCATGACGGCACCGACCTTCATTTTTCCGAAGAGATACCGCTCCGCACGGATACGCACGCGTGCGGCGATCACCGCACAGACCCGCTCAGCGAGCCCCTGCCGACGCGATCACCGCCAAGGCATCCTCCGTCGTATTCGATGCCAGTACGGCGCGCACATCCGTCTGGCTGAGCCCCTCGGCGGCAGCATACGCCGCGAGCGTCTCCAGCCGTGCATCCGCCATGCGGTTATGTGTATGGAAAAATGCCGGCGGCAATCTTCACGAGCTTGCCCGTATGACCGAGAATCAGTACGCCCTTTGTCCCGCGCTCGGCGGCGCGCTCCAGCATAAAGCCGATAAAGTTGCTCGTCTCAATAATCGCCTTCTGCGAAAATCCCCAGAGAGGGCAATCCGCTGCCCGATCTTCCCGGGAACAAAGACGAGCACCTCCTCCCCGCCGCACGTGCCACATCGATCTGTGGAACAAGGGAGTCCTTGAACGCCTCCTCAGACATGGGGCGAAGCACGCCTGTTGTACCGATCACGGAGATGCCGCCCTCTATGCCGAGCACGGGATTGAGCGTTCTCTTTGCCAGTTCTGTCCCGGCCGGGATGGCAATCGTCACCTCTGCACCGGTATCCTCCCGTCCCGTCATCTCGGCGACAACGCGTCGGATCAGCTCGCGCGGTCCCTGATTGATCGACGGCTCACCGACCGGAAGGCTCATCCCCGGCTTTGTCACCGTGCCGACCCCCTCGCCCGCACGGAACACAATCCCATCGGCATCATCGCGCAGCCGGATCGTCGTGTAGACGGAAACACCGTTCGTGATATCGGGATCATCGCCCGAGAACTTGACGACCTCTGCACAGATTCCGTCCTCCGTGCGTGTGACCGCCTTGACGGGAATCGTCAGCGGCGTTCCGTCCAGTGCCGTGAGAAATCTCCTGCCACGGCTTCCCCTGCAAAAAGAGAAATGCCGCCTTGACCCCTGCCGCCGCGCACGTACCTGTCGTATATCCGCTGCTCAGTTCTGTCGACATACATCGTCTCCGTCCAAAACAAGAAATTTAGGAAGCACTGATAAATTCGGTATTTTCAACCATCTTGACGCATCTTTTTGCCCGCACTTCGGCGGAAAAATCCTCCACAGAGCACCACTCTGCGTCCGGTTTTCCACCTCGTTCGGACGAAAAATCTACGTCAATCTGGCAGACCTCATTTTATCAGTGATTCCTTTATCGAAGAAAAACTGATTTATTATAACACTCTGCCGACAAAATGAAAAGGGAGCACCGTGCATTTTACACAGTGCTCCCCAGTATCTTATCAAATATTACGATAGAGCCCGATCACCTTGCCGAGAATCTGGACATCCGTCTCGTAGAACGGCTCCATGGAATCATTCTCGGGCTGCAGGCGGATGCAGGTCTTTTCACGGAAGAAACGCTTCACCGTCGCCGACTCGCCGTTGACAAGTGCCACGACGATATCGCCGTTGTTCGCTGTCGGCTGCTGACGCACAAGCACAAAATCACCGTCGAAGATGCCGACGTTGATCATGCTGTCCCCCTGAATGCGGAGCATGAACACATCCTCCGCCGTCCCGAGGAGCCCGCGTGGGAAGGAGAATACATCCTCCACATTCTGCTCGGCGAGGATCGGCTCGCCCGCCGTCACAACACCGACCAGCGGTACGGGGATCGTGCGCCCCCACGGATTTTCCCCCATGATGTCGATCGCGCGCGGCTTCGTCGCATCACGGCGAATCATGCCGTTCTCCTCGAGCATCGACAGATAGCGATGCACCGTCGAGCTGGATTTTAGACCGACCGCCGTACCGATCTCACGAACCGAGGGCGGATACCCCTTCTCCACCAAGAACTCCTTGATGTAGTCCAAGATCTCCGACTGCCGCCGCGTGGATATTCTTGTCTTCTTCACCGTGATACCCCCTGACAGGTTCGCATACATACTATTATTGATATCATAGCATATATACGTTCTAAAAAAAGGGTAAGAGAAGAAATTCCACTAATTTGTATCAAATTTCTGCTCTGCATCGTGGAGAATACTGTCACGGCGTGCCTTCGAAGCGGAAAAAAATAGTCGTGGATCGCCTGTCGATCTCCTGCATCAATGGCCGTGATGACCTCCCCGCGATCGTCTGCAGCTCGCGCAGGGCATCCGTGATCGCCTCCGCATTCGTCATACAGATGTCCGCCCACATATCGGCATTCGAGGAGGCGATGCGCGTCGTGTCCTTGAACCCACCGCCAATGAGCTTCAGGCAGGAGGAGAGATCATCCCCGCTGCGGTTGAGGAGGTGACGAGGGCTGCCGCTGCGAGATGCGGCACATGGCTGATGACCGCGGCACAGCGGTCGTGCTGTGCGAGATCGAGCGTCGTAAATCGGGCACGCGTGAGCGCAGAACATCCATCAGACGCTCCTTGACCTCCTGTGGGACGGCTGGATCGTCGATGATGACGTACGCCTTATGAGCAAAGAGATCCTTCGTCGCCGCCGCTACGCCGCTCTTTTCGCGTCCCGTCATCGGATGTCCCGGGATATAGTAGATATCCGCCGGCAGGATCTCATGCAGCTGCCGATAGAGCTCGCCCTTCGTACTGCCCTGCATCCGTCAGGATCGCACCGCGCTTCAGATACGGCAGGATCCGCTGTACCATCGGAACAATCTGGAGGACGGGCGGACTGAGGTATACGATGTCCGCATCCCCGACCACCTTCGCCAGATCCGCCCTGCATGGTCCACTGCACCGCAGTCCATCGCCGCGCGCATGGACTGCTCCGAACGGCAGAGCCCTGTAATGTAGATCTCGTCACCGAGAGCCTCTTTGAGGCACAGCCCGAGTGAGCCGCCGATCAGTCCGACGCCGATGATGGCAAGCTTCGTCCGCGTCATGCGCGCCGCCCGACGGCAGGAGCGATCTGCCGCACCTCATCCATCAGCATCTCAAAGTTGCGCGGGATCAGCTCTGATCGCCATCGGACAGTGCCAGCTCGGGACGGCAGTGCACCTCGACGATGAGCCCGTCCGCGCCGACGGCGACGGAGGCACGCGCCAGCGGGCGCACCATCTGCCACCGTCCCGTCCCGTGACTGGGGTCAGCAATGACGGGAAAATGCGTCAGCTCTTTGAGTGCTGCGATCGCGTTGATATCCATCGTATTGCGCGTATAGGGTCTCATACGTACGGATGCCGCGCTCACAGAAGATGATGTTCTCGTTGCCGCCTGCCGCAATGTACTCCGCCGCGTTCAGCCACTCGCTGATCGTCGCGGAGAGCCCGCGCTTGAAGAGCACAGGCTTCTGCGTCTTGCCAAGTGCCTTGAGCATCTGGAAGTTCTGCATATTGCGCGCACCGACCTGCAGGAGATCGGCATACTCCGAGACGAGGTCCGATGTCGTCCTTGTCCACGACCTCCGTCACAACGCGGAGCCCCGTCTTATCCGCGACATCGCGCAGGATCTTCAGCCCCTCCTCGCCGAGCCCCTGAAAGTCGTGCGGGCTCGTACGCGGCTTTGAACGCGCCGCCGCGCAGGAACTGTGCCCCGCCGCCTTGACTTTTGACCGCAGCATCATAGACCTGATCGTAGCTCTCGACGGAGCACGGTCCCGCCATGATCGCCAGCTGCTCACCGCCGACAGGGAAGCCCGACACGTAGACGATGCTGCTCTCGGGGTGGAACTCACGGCTGACGAGTTTGTACTTCTCCGTGATGCGCACCGTCTTTTTCGACGCCCTCCATCATATTCATTTCGAGCCTCGAGATGAGCTGCTTGTCCCCGATCACCCCGATGATGACACGATCCTCTCCCTTCGAGAGATGCGTGCGCAGTCCTGCCTGCTCAATCTTGGCGATCACATGGTCGATGTTCTCCTGCGTAGCTCCCTGCGTTCATAACGACGATCATAGCGTACCTCCGTCATACCTTTATCATGGCGATTTCATCACAGTTCGGATACTTGGGGCAGTCGATGCATTCCTTCCAAACTTTCTGCGGCAGCTCCTCCCTGCTGATGCGGAGGAAGCCCTAGGGTCTCAAAAATTCCGGCTTGTAGGTGAGGGTAAAAAAACCTTCTCAATGCCGAGTGCATCCCCCTCGTCGAGGCGGCGCACGATCTCTGCGCCGATCCCTGTCGTATATGCGTCGGTGCAATCGCCATCATGCACACCTCGGCGAGACGATCCCACATGATGCGCAGTGCCCCGACACCGACGACGGTGCCGTTCTCCTCAGCGACAACAATATCGCGCAGGTTCTCATAGAGCGTATTGCGCGAGCGCGGCAGCATATCCCCTGCGCCGCATAATCCCGTACGAGCTGATAGATTGGCTCAACATCGTCAAATTTCGCCTTGCGATAGATCACGCATATACCTCCTCTCTCCCCCGTATCCTATGCCGTACTGCTCGGGCAGACCGCTGCGAGTGCACACGTATCGCAGAGCGGCTTTGCGTGCCTTGCAGACCTGCCTGCCGTGCAGGATCAGCCAATGATGTGCGTCGCTCCAATCCGCGCGTGGAATCGCCTTCTGCAGCCCCTTCTCCACCTCGAGCGGCGTGGTGCCGACCGCAAGGCGCAGGCGGTTCGCCACGCGAAATACGTGCGTATCCACCGCGATGGCAGGTGTATGAAAGGCAACGCTCATCACGACATTCGCTGTCTTGCGTCCAACGCCCGGGAGCTTCTGCAGCGCCTCGAAAGTCCGCCGGCACCTCGCCGCCGTAATCATCCAGCAGGATATGGCAGGGTCTCTATGATGTGCTTCGCCTTCATGCGAAAAATCCAGATCATGAATCTCCGCCTCGAGGGCAGTCTGCCCCGAGCGCGGCAATCGCAGCAGGCGTATTTGCCTTTGGAAAGAGCCGCCCCGTCACCACATTGACGCGCGCATCCGTACACTGTGCCGAAAGAATCACCGCAATGAGGAGCTCGAACGGCGTCTGAAATGTGAGCGCGGGCTTTGCATTCGGATAGAGGGACCGCAGAATGCGCAGCTGCTCTGCCTTAACTGCCTTCGTGACGCGCATCAGTTTGTCAGAGCGCGCGTCGGCGCTAGGATGCGCCCGCCGCGCGCAATGAAGGCCGCCGAGCTGAAGGCGCTGCGGACGGGAACGATGGGCGAGTAGCCTAGGAGCCCACCGAAGGAGACTGTCTCCCCTACCTTCTTCCCGGGCACGGGAATGACGCGCACCGCTGTCGTCTTGTTGTTCACCATGCCGATCGCCGCCTCATCCGCAATGATGCCGGCAATCGTGCTGGCAGGCGTATCGCCCTCAATCGCGATCATATCCAGTCCGACCGAGCAGACGCAGGTCATCGCCTCAAGCTTCTCGATGGAGAGACTGCCGCGCTGAACGGCGTCGATCATGCCCTCGTCCTCGCTGACGGGAATAAACGCCCCCGACAGGCCGCCGACATGGGAGGTCGCCATCAGGCCGCCCTTCTTGACCGCATCGTTGAGGAGTGCGAGAGCCGCCGTCGTGCCGGGTGCCCCGCACGCCTCGAGCCCCATCTCCTCAAGATGCGCGCCACACTGTCTCCGACCTCGAGGTCGGTGCCAGAAAGAGATCGATGATGCCGAACGGGACGCCAAGGCGGCGTGACGCCTCACGCGCGACAAGCTGTCCCACGCGTGTGATCTTGAACGCCGTACGCTTGATCGTCTCGGCGATCTCCGTGAAGTCCGCGCCCTTCAGGTCCTCAAGGGCATGCTTGACCACACCGGGGACCGCTGACACCGACATTGATGACGCGGTCGCCCTCGGCAACGCCGTGGAATGCGCCTGCCATGAAGGGATTATCTCCGGGGGCGTTGCAGAACACGACGATCTTTGGCGCAGCCGAGAGCCTCCTGCTCGCGCGTCAGCTCCGCCGTGCGCTTGATCACATCGCCCATCTCGCGCACGGCATCCATATTGATGCCCGCCTTTGTCGAGCCGATGTTGACCGACGAGCAGACAATATCCGTCGCTGCCATCGCCTGCGGAATGGAGTCGATGAGCACGCGGTCGCCGTGCGTCATTCCCTTTTCGACGAGTGCCGAAAAATCCGCCGATGAAGTTGACCCCGACCGCCTTGCCCGCGCGATCGAGTGCCTCCGCCACAGGGACGAAGGAATCCGTCTGGCACGCATCCGCTGCAATCCCGATGGGCGTGACCGAGATACGTTTATTGATGATGGGGATGCCGTACTCCGTCTCGATGTCCTCGCCCGTCTGAACGAGATACTCCGCCGAGCGCGTGATCTTTCTCATAGACATTCTGGCAGAAACTTCTCGAGATTTCGGATGGGCACAGTCCCGCAGGGAGATTCCCATCGTAATGGTACGCACATCGAGGCGGTTTTTCTGTAATCATCCGATTGGTTTCACGGATGTTCTCAAATGTAATCAATCTGCCGCTCCTTGCTCAAATCTTGTGCATGACCTGGAAAATCTCCTGATGCTGAACCTTGATCTCGAGTCCCTGCTCCTCGCCCTTCTTCCGCAGAATCTCCTGCAGCTCCTTGAGCTTGATCTCGCATCATCCGGCATCTCGGCAATCATCACCATGTTGAAAAACCATCCATAATATTTTGGTTCACATTCATGATGTTGACGCGCTGCTCGGCAAGAATCCCGCTCACCATCGCCACAATACCGACCTGATCCCGTCCGACTATCGTTACAACCAGCTTCATCTTTGCCACTCCTCATCCATTTGCCCGCACGGGCTGTGCAATATATACCCTGCATCATATCAAAAAGCACAGACACCGTCAACACGAGACACACACCGCTGGCTCTCGACAAATATGGCGTGAACAGCACAAAAACTGTTCACGCCATAGGTAAAAGAAACTCATAGTCCCCAGAGTCACCCATCCGCATCTCCGACACATGATCGTCCGTGATGGAGAAGGCAAATCCGACCGTGGGATCCTCCTCGAAGAAATATATGTAGTCCTTTCCATAAATCATGCTCGGCTCGCCGTAGACACGCCGCAGCTCCTCGACGGGCGTGCCGATGCGCACACCTTTGCCGGAGGCGATGGAATTGTGCGACCGTACGCGCACCATGCGCACTGTACCGTCCACCGTCTCGACGAGAAGGCCATCCTCATATCTGCACGCAACGATATCCTTGCCCGCATAGCGCATGGATTTCTGCGATGTCGTCTCCTGCGGTGTTCCATAGCTGGCGTGTACCTCTGCGTCCCCTGCACCGTATGCGATGCCGCCGAGGAGCAGCGATTTTCGTTCCAGCCGAACGGCCGAGGTCTGCTCCTCCGTGCGGTGCTGACGAAGCAGCTGCGCCTCACGCTTTGCCGCATCATCTGCCATCAGCGTCTTTTCGACAGACTCGCGTGCAATCGGTACATGTCCGCTGTGCGTACCGTCCTGCGGTTCTTCCGCACAGCCCGGAAACATAGAATAGGCGGCAAGAACGGCTGCGGCTCCTGCGATGGCAATTCCCGCATACATTGCGTTCTTTCGCATCTTCACCGACCATCTCTCCCTCAGCGGATTGTGCCCACGCAGAACTCGGCAACGCGGCCGTGCTCGATTTCAAAGGTAAGACCGACGCCGTTATCCCCATCCACGCGGTAGATGTAGTCGTCCCCATGGATCACATCCGGCTGCCCGTATGCCGCAATCAGTGCACTCAGATCACTGCCGACCGTGATGTTATCCTGCGTATAGATGCCGTTGCGCGCGCCAACCTCAATCTGCCGAACGACGCCGTCCACAAAGGTGATGTCAAAATCGCTGCCGTACTCCCACTCGGTCACATGACTGCCCGCGTACATGGAGTCATACTTCGTCTCCACCTCGCGCGGTGCACCGTAAATACTGCGCACATAGCTCTCCGACGCACCGTATGCAATCCCGCCGGCAGCGAGCGCATCCTGCGGCACCGACGCCTGCACAGCGGTCATACCGAGAAACTGATGCCAAGAGCCAATCCAGCGATTTTTTTCCATAAAGTTCATCACGTTCTCTCCTTATTTTGTTATTAATAAAATATAGGATAAAACGCTGAAAAGCCTCTGAATATTTCCTTTCAGAGGCTTTTTCATACACGACAGGCGTGGTATAAAACACGTTATACGCTTGAATCGGCACATCCTCATCCGACAGCGTTCCCTCGAGGTCGTGATCCGTGATCGCGCAGACCGCCGAATCCGACCAGACGTTTTCCGCCGTCTCAATCATGTCGATGATGGAGTAGATCGGCAGGATGACGCCCATCAGGCCGACCGGCGCGCCGATCGACGCCATGAGGGAGAGCGTCAGGAAGTAGCAGCCCATCGGCACACCTGCGTTGCCGACGGCGGCGAGGACGGCGATGAAGAGCCAGCTGATCATCGTACCGAGCGAGAGCTCCATGCCTGCATTCTGCATCACGTAGAGCGAGGTCACGAGGATAAATGCAGCGCAGCCGTTCATGTTGATCGTCGTGCAGATCGGCAGGGACGAAACGTGCGACTGACGGATGTGCCTTTGAGGCGCTGCTCAGCAGAGGCGAGCGTCACGGGGAGCGTCCCTGCCGAGCTCTTCGTAAAGAGAGCGACCGCGACCGCCGGCATCATCTGGCGGAACACGCGCACGGGATTCAGGCCGCGTACGGCGAGGAAGAACGGAATGACAACGAAGAACTGAATCAGATTGCCGCCGATAACAACCGCGGTATAGACACCGAGCGAGCCAATGATGACGCCCGCCTCAATCTGTGCCGCAAGCTGTGCGGCAAAGGCGAGAATTCCCACAGGCAGGACAGCGATCAACGCACGGATGAGCGTGAAGAGCAGCTCCTGCAGACCGTGGATCTCCCTTGAGGAGCATCTCACGGTTCTCCGTCTTGGGGGCAAAAGGCAAGTCCAAGCCCCGCCGCCGCCGCAACGAGCATGACCGAGAGGACGTTGCCCGAGACAAACGGAGCGAGCACATTGTTCGGCACGATGGAGAGGAAGTGATCGTAGTAGGACAGTCCCTCCAGCTTTGCCCGGTACATCCGATGCGCCCTGCGCCGACGACATCGGCGGGCAGGTTCGCGGGGGCGAGCCAGAGGAAAAGTGCCAGCCCAACCGCCGCCGCACAGATCGTCGTCAGCAGCGTGTAGGGTGACGGCGTGGGCAAAGATGCGCCCCGTGTCGCGCTTCGTCCCAAGTGCAGCAAGCGTCGTGATGACGGCGAGAGCAATCGTCGGCACGGCGACGAACTGGAAGAGGCGCGTAAAGACGGTTGCGATAAAGCTGAACAGGTCGTTCAGCGCGGGCACGTTCGCCCAGCCAAGAATGCCGCCGACGATGAGTGCTGCGATCCACAGTGCGAGCTGACGCTTCTGCCCGCTGAGCTTCGCAGCAGAGAGCGCGGCCTGTGCCTGCTGCTCCACCTCATCATGCGGCGTATGTTTATGTTGATCTGCCATAGAAAAATCCCTCCATATCCCAAGACGTAAGAAATCGCTGATACGATGATACTGAGCAGATTCAGCGATCTTCAAAAACATTGTTTGCATATTATATTGCTATGTTAATAGGGTTGTCAGTAAAAACTGCCGTGAATTTTCACGGCAGTTTTTTCAACAGGAGCAGTCTCGTGTGCGGAATAATCCGATACGTCCTTATGCCTTGCCTGCAAGCTTCTTGTAGTTGTTGTAGCGCGTCTCCGCGTCCTTCTGCGTCTTCTCAAAGAGCGCATCCGCCGCCTCAGGGAAGCTGCGCTGGAGATTGATATAGCGGTTCTCGCCCAGCAGGAACTCACGGAACTTCGAGAAGTCCGGCTCTTTCGAGTCAAGGCTGAACGGATTCTTGCCCGCCCTCGATGAGCTGCGGGTTGTAGCGATAGTTCGCCCAGTAGCCGCACTCCACAGCGAGCTTGCCCTCAAGCTGAGCACAGCCCATGCCCTTGCGGATGCCGTGGTTGATGCACGGCGAGTACGCGATGATGAGCGAGGGGCCGGGATATGCCTCCGCCTCGCTGATCGCCTTCAGCACCTGATTCTGGTCGGCACCCATGTCGATCTGGGCAACGTAGACGTAGCCGTAGGACATCGCCATCATGCCGAGATCCTTCTTCTTCGTCTTCTTGCCCGTTGCGGCAAACTCTGCAATCGCAGCCGCCGGCGTGGACTTCGACGCCTGACCGCCCGTATTGGAGTAAACCTCCGTGTCAAAGACCATGATGTTGATGTCTTCACCCGAAGCGAGCACGTGGTCCACACCGCCGTAGCCGATGTCGTATGCCCAGCCGTCGCCGCCGAAGACCCACTGCGAACGCTTGACGAAGTAGTCATGGTCGCTGTAGATGCGGCAGAGGAGCTCGTCCGTCCCCTTCTCCTTCTCGAGCAGCTCACGCAGGAGATCGGCGCGGTCGCGCGTCCCCTCACCGCTGTTGCGCTTTTCGAGCCAGAGCTGCATCGCCGCCTGGAGTTCTGCCGAGCCCTTCTTGGCCTCGATTGCCTCTGTCACAGCGGCAGCGAGCGACTCACGTACCGACTTCGTGCCGAGCAGCATACCGAGACCGTACTCCGCGTTGTCCTCGAACAGGGAATTCGCCCATGCAGGACCGCAGCCCTTCTGGTTCTTCGTGTACGGGATGGCAGGTGCACTGGCACCCCAAATGGAGGAGCAGCCCGTTGCATTGGAGATCATCATGCGGTCGCCGAAGAGCTGCGTGACGAGCTTGGCATACGGTGTCTCGCCGCAGCCTGCACACGCGCCCGAGAACTCGAAGAGCGGCTGCTCGAACTGCGAGCCGATCAGCGTTGTCTTCTTCATCGGAACGTTCTTTACCGCAACCTTCGTCGTATCGACGCCGTAGTCAAAGTATTTCTGCGCATCGCGGAGATTGTCGTCGAGCAGGGTCATGTCGAGTGCCTTGCCCGGGCAGACCTGCGCACAGTTGCCGCAGCCGAGGCAGTCGAGCGTCGAGACAGCGATAGTGAGGTTCATCCCCTTCGCGGGACGCGACTTCACCGACTGCATTCCCTCAGGTGCCGCGGCAAGCTCCTCATCCGTCGTCAGGATCGGACGGATCGTCGCATGCGGGCAGACAAAGGAACACTGGTTGCACTGGATGCACTTCTCGGGGCGCCATACGGGAACGGAGATCGCCGTACCACGCTTTTCGTACGCCGTGCCGCCCACGGGGAACGTGCCGTCCTCCATGCTGAGGATCTCAGAGATCTTGAGCTTGTCGCCCTCTTGGCGATTCATGACGTTCTGGACGTTCGTGATGAACGCAGGTGTCTTCTCGTTGACCGGCACCTCTTCGTCCACAGCATCCTTCCACGCGTCAGGAACATTGACGCGATGCAGCGCCTCGATGCCCTTGTCGATCGCACCGTTGTTCATGTTGACGACCTTCTCGCCCTTGCTGCCGTAGGAGGTAACAACCGCGTCCTTGAGGTACTTGACCGCATCGTCGAGCGGAATGATGTTGGCGAGCTTGAAGAACGCCGACTGCATAACCATGTTGAAGCGTCCGCCAAGGCCGAGATCGCGCGCAATGTGAACGGCATCCACCGTATAGAACTGAATGTCGTTGCGTGCGATAAAGCGGCGCATCGATGCGGGCAGATGCGTGTCCAGCTCCTCATCCGACCAGAACGTATTGAGCAGGAACGTACCGCCCTTCCTGCAGTCCTGCGAGCAGGTCATACTGCCGCACATAGGACTGCTGCGAACAGGAGATAAAGTCCGCACGGTTGATGAGATACGGGCTGATGATCGGCGACTTGCCGAAGCGCAGGTGGCTCATCGTGATGCCGCCCGACTTCTTCGAGTCATAGGCAAAGTACGCCTGCGCATACATATCCGTCTTGTCGCCGATGATCTTGATCGCGCTCTTGTTCGCGCCGACCGTGCCGTCCGAGCCGAGACCCCCAGAACTTGCACGCCGTCGTCCCCTCCTTCGTGAGGTTGACATCACTGTGAATCGGCGTCAGGCTGCGGTTCGTTACATCATCGACGATGCCGAGCGTAAAGCCGTGCATCGGCGCATCCTTCTTCAGCTCCTCGTAGACGGCAAAGATCTGATCCGGCGTCGTATCCTTGCCGCCGAGGCCGTAGCGGCCGCCGACGATGACGGGATCCATGCCTGAGCCATAGTACGCCGCCTTGACATCGAGGTAGAGCGGCTCGCCGAGGGCACCCGGCTCCTTCGTACGGTCGAGAACAGCAACCTTCTTCACCGTCTTCGGGAGATACTTGAAGAAATGCTCGACGGAGAACGGGCGATAGAGATGAACGGACAGCAGTCCGACCTTCTCGCCCTGTGCGTTGAGATACTCCGCGACCTCCTCCGCCGTCTGGCAGACCGAGCCCATCGCGATGATGATGCGGTCTGCATCAGGTGCGCCGTAGTAGTCAAAGAGGTGGTGCTCACGCCCTGTGATCTTTGCCATCTGCGCCATTGCTTCCTCAACGAGAGCAGGAATGGCATCATAATAGCGGTTGACCGCCTCACGCCCTTGGAAGTAGATATCAGGGTTCTGTGCCGTGCCGCGCACCACCGGATGATCCGGATTGAGCGCACGACGGCGGAACGCCTCAACGGCATCCCAGTCAGGATCTTCGCGAGGTCGGCGTAGTCCACGACCTCGATCTTCTGGATCTCATGCGAGGTACGGAATCCGTCAAAAAGTTGATGAACGGCACACGTCCCTTGATGGCGACGAGATGCGCTACCGCAGAGAGATCCATGACCTCCCTGCACGCTCGACTCGGCGAGCATGGCGACACCCGTCTGACGTGCTGCCATGACGTCCTGATGGTCGCCGAAGATATTCAGCGAGGACGCGGCAATGGCACGCGCACTGACATGGAACACGCCCGGCAGCAGTTCACCTGCGATTTTATACATATTGGGAATCATCAGCAGAAGTCCCTGCGACGCCGTGTAGGTCGTCGTCAGTGCACCCGCCTGCAGGGATCCGTGGACAGCCCCTGCAGCACCGGCCTCTGACTGCATCTCAATCAGACGCAGCTTCTGTCCGAAGATATTTTTCATTCCTTTGGCAGCAAGTCCATCGACATACTCCGCCATCGGCGACGAGGGCGTGATCGGATAGATCGCCGCCACGTCCGTAAAGGCATAGGAAATATAGCCAGCGGCGGTATTTCCGTCCATCGTCTTCATCTTTTTGCCATAGTACTGCTCCCTCTCTTTAGGGGAAGGACTGATAAATTCGGCACGAGCCATCTTGACGCATCTTTTCGCCAATATGGCAGACCTCATTTCACCAGCGATTCCCTAGAAATGCTCCTGCACTTCATCGGATATTAAAATATATACACATGAGCAAAGAATTTCTGCACCTCCGTCGAACGAGAAACAATATCTATGGAGGAGCATCAATTCTATACTTTCTGTTTATTATACAACGGAACACCTGCCTTGTAAACAAGACAGGTGCTTTGTATACCTGAATTACAGTGTTTTCCCATTGTTTTTTATGATACAAGCATCCGCACAGTCTATAGGTTCATCTAAGGAAGCACTGATAAATTCGGTACAACCATCTTGACGCATCTTTTTTGCCCGCACTTCGGCGGAAAAATCCTCCACAGAGCACCACTCTGCGTCCGGTTTTCCACCTCGTTCGGACGAAAAAATCTACGCTAATCTGGCAGACCTCATTTTATCAGTGATTCCCTAAAGTGCGGTTTGCGTTTCTCTAGGAATGCCGTCACAGCCTCACGATGATCCGCAGAGGACCCCGCCTTCCCGAGATTCTCCGCCTCGATGCGGCTGTATGCCATGTAGTCACGGTAAAGACTTCGTAGTAAAGCTGCTTCTGCATGGCGACGGCACCGAGCGGACGGTGCAGGAGTTTTACGGCGAATGCACGCGTTTCCTCCTCCAGTTTCCCCTCGGGGGCGATTCGCGTTGCCAGTCCGAGGCGCAGTGCCTCCTCACCATAGACAGGTGTACTCAGTGCCATGAGCTCAATCGTCTTCGCAAGGCCGACAATCTGATGCAGGTGGTAGATGCAGCCCGTGTCCCCGGGCAGGGGCGACGTTCGAGAACGCCGTGAGCAGACAGCTCTCTTCCGTCATGATGCGGAAAATCTGCACCGAGCGCGAGCCCGCAGCCCGCGCCCGCCGCTGTGCCGTTCACCATCGCGATCACAGGGTTTTGCGGCACTTTCGCAGAGCGAGCGACGCCTGCCCCGTCAGCATGGAGAGTTCATAGCTGATGAATTCAAAGGTCGCCATCTCCTTGATGTCGCCGCCTGCGGAGAAATTCTTGCCCGCGCCCGTGAGGATGATCACCTTCACCGCTTCGTCCGCATCACAATGCTCCACAGCCGCAATCAAATCGCGAAACATCTGCGCGTCCAGTGCGTTGTTTGACGCTGGACGATCCATAACGATCTGCGCGATACCATCCTGAATGGATTGCTTGATATGCTGATACATGGGAAACCTCCTATAGGGATACACAAAGGAAGGTGTCCCGCTCGAGCAGCGAGCGGGACATTCTCAGCAGCTTGTCCCTGCCAAGGAGCGGATGTGCGGTCGGACGCAGGTCACGCACGCGGATGAGGTGCAGTGCCTCCGAGAGATCAATGTCTCTACGTTCGGGACCGTTCTCGTCACGTAGACCGGATGCTCCGCACCGACCTCGCTGCCCGGCATATATACATACTCCGCCGTATGCGCATCACCAAAGATGATGCCGCGATCCAGCTGTGCTTCGCGTATCAAAACATATCCCTCCGCCAGAGCAGGTAGACCGCCAGCGTCGATACGCAGACAGCGAAGATGAGCACGCGCAGAAAGCCCGTCGGATCATCCTGATACGGCACCGGCACATTCATCCCTAGAAAAGCTTGAGATTACCGTCGGGATGGCGAGAATAATCGTAATCGCGGTCAGAAACTTCATCACGAGGTTCAGATTGTTCGAGACGATGGACGAAAACGTATCGGCAAGACGCGCCAAGATCGTGCTGTATAGATCCGCCATCTCACGCGCCTGCTTATTCTCGATGATGACATCCTCCAGGAGATCCTCGTCCTCCTCGTACATGCGAAAGATATGATGGAGGGAGGTATTCGTCCGCAGGCGCATCAGGCGGTCGAGCACCGCTCCGTTCGAGCGCAGTGCTGCATTGAAATACGTCAGGCCCTTCTGCAGCTGCAGCAGACGCAGGATTTCGCTGTTCTTCATATCATGCCGCAGCCGATCCTCGATCTCCTCGGTCAGCTTGCTGATCTGCCGCAGATAGCGCAGATAGAACACATCGGATTTATAGAGAATCTGAAAGAGGAACCGCGTCCGCTTGTACGTGCGGAACATCTTCGCTGTCCGCTCGTTGAACTCCGCGATGACGGGCGTCTCTTCGAGACAGACCGTGATGACATGCTCATCCGTGAGGATGATCGCGAGCGGCAGTGTATCGTAGCTGTCCTCGCCGCGATAGACGGGGACATTGGTCAGGATCATGACGGAGTCATCCTCAACATCCGTATGCGAACGCTCCTCATCGTCGAGAGCGGAACGCAGGAAATCGGGATCAACCTCCGTGAGTGTACTGACGACCTTCAGCTCGTACGGCGTCGGATTGACGATATTGATCCATGCCCCTTTGGACAGCGTCTTGAGTGACAGCTCCCTGCAAGGCCGGATTCCATGGATTTATAAATCTGCAGCAAGGAGAACGCTCCTTTTCCGATCGTCCTCCCCGCTGTCACCGCATCATAGCTGCGCAGCGAAGAGAGGACAAAATACACGTATGCGGCGGAGGCTGCAAAGGTGTATCATCCATGCTCTTCACTTCCTTTCATCGTGCTCAGGAAATTACCCCTGCATCAAACATTAAAAGCGGAAATTCACCACATCACCGTCGCGCATGACATAGTCCTTGCCCTCAAGGCGCACCAGTCCCTTGTCACGCGCTGCCGCGACACTGCCGAGCGAGACGAGATCGTCATAGTTCACGATCTCCGCACGGATGAACCCGCGCTCAAAGTCCGTGTGAATCTTTCCTGCCGCCTTCGGCGCGGTCGTTCCGCGCGTAATCGTCCACGCACGGCACTCATCCTCTCCCGCCGTGAGGAATGTCTGCAGGCCGAGCAGGGCAAACGCACCGTGGATCAGGCGATCCAGCCCGCTCTCCGCAAGGCCGAGATCTTCAAGGAACGCTGCTGCTTCCTCGTCATCGAGCTCGGCAATCTCCTCCTCGAGGCGCGCCGATACCGTCACCACCTGCGCACCCGTACGTGCAGCATACTCCTTCACCTTCTGCACGTGGGGATTCTCCGCATCCGCTGTCGCCGCCTCATCCTCGCCGACGTTCGCGATGTAGAGGATGGGCTTGCGCGTGAGGAGATTCAGATCGCGCAGGATCCCCTGCTCCTCCTCGGAGAGCTCCACCTCGCGCGCAGGCCGCCCCGCATCGAGTGCCTCCTTCAGGCGCTCCAGTGCCGCGTGCTCCGCCTTTGCCTCCTTGCTCCCCGATTTCAGCAGTTTCGTCACCTTGACGAGGCGTTTTTCCACCGCCTCCAGATCGGCAAGGCACAGCTCCGTCTCGATGATGTCAATATCGCGCAGAGGGTCAATGCCGCCCTCTACATGCGTGATGTCCGAGCTCTCAAAGCAGCGCACCACATGGGCGACAGCATCCACCTGGCGGATGTGCTCGAGGAACTTATTGCCCAGCCCCTCGCCCTTCGAGGCGCCCTTCACAAGGCCGGCAATATCGACGAAGCGCACACTGGCGGGCGTCGTCTTTTGGAATGATAGAGATCCGTCAGCACCTTGAGGCGCGCATCCGGCACGGCCACGACGCCCACATTCGGCTCAATCGTGCAGAACGGATAGTTCGCCGCCTCTGCGCCCGCCTTCGTGATAGCGTTGAACAGCGTGCTTTTTCCCACATTCGGCAGACCGACGATTCCGACTTCAAGATTGCTCACAGATATTCCTCCAAAACACGTTATGACAGATATACACGTTATGTTATAGCACACAACCCATGCACAGGTCAATTCCAACACAGTTTTTCCGACGCTTTTCTTCACAGCATGGACGTATATGTTGCAAATGGTACTTTCAATTTTTTTATATCTTGTGCTATAATGTGAAAAAGTCAAGGAATATCTTCCTTGCTTTCACTGTATTTTCCCATAGGAGGTCATTATGGCGATTACCAAAGATATGAGCATCATCGAGATCGTGCAGAAGTATCCCGACACGGTCGAGGTTCTGATGAACGCAGGCATGGGCTGCCTCGGCTGCGCGGCGGCACATTTCGAGAACATCGAGCAGGGTGCACTGGCACACGGCATCGACATCGACGCGCTCATCGACAAGCTCAACGAGACGGTCGGCGAGACAGCCGCGGCACAGTAAGGAAGCACTGATAAATTCAGCAATTCCTAAGCAAAATACGTACGAAAAAGCCACCTCACGACAGCGAGGCGGCTTTTTTGATGCAGTTGATTAGAGCAGCTCCCGCACATCCCACCAAATCACGGCCGAGCGCGTCGCAACGGTGCACTTTTCCGTTCTTTGCCTCCGCGCAGACGGCGCGGCGCAGCTCCTCACGCACGGCATCCGTGACATCGCCCTCATACTGCTCATAGGCGAGCAGCCGATACCGCAGCTCATCCTCGATACTGCGCTCACAGCGATAGTCAATCGTATGCACGTTGGCGAACCGTCCCTGCGCAGCAAGCATATTGTAGAGAATCTGGAACTCCTCCACGTCACAGCTGCTCGCCGAGCGCGGGTTTTTCTTGTCGGGGATCTCCGCCACGATGGCGCAGTATGCCTTCGTATATGCCTCCATCTGCAGGATGAGCGGCCATACATCCGCATACATCCAGAAGACGAGCGACACCGTCACGAGATCAAATGCGCGGTCAAAGTGCCCCACCGACAGGGAAGATCCTGCACCAGCTCCTCGATCACCGCATAGTTGGACACACCTGCCTCAGCGGCATTTTCCCGCAGGAGTTGTACCATCTCATGCGACGGTTCCACGGCCGTAGCGAATTTGATCTTCTCGGCAAAGGGAATAATAAAGGAGCCGGGTCCCGCGCCGATATCGAGCATCGTCGCGTCCGCGCTCAGAATGTGCCGCAATGCCGCATAGGGTTTTTCCGCCCGTAGTCATAATCGTTGCTGCGGCGCATGGCGGAGAAATCTCGTGCGCGCTTGTCCCAATAATCCACCTGCGGGTTCGCCCGTATGTGCTCCACGCGTTCGTGAAATTTCTCCTTCCACCAGGCATTCCAAAAGGAAAAGTCCGGCTTATCTCCCATGCAAATACTCCTCTCACGCGGCGAAATGCTCCTGTTCAATGATGCCGAACGACGGTAAATCGTGCGAGGGAAATTGGCTCTTTCGGCATGATGTGTGCCTTCTCCCGTGCAATGGCGATCTGCTGCTCCGCCGTGTCGATCCCCGCGAGATCGGGCAGCAGGAGACCGCGCCGACGGTCCGCCACGCTTTTTACGATAACGCCGTAGACATGTGGATCCAGTTCCTCTGCCGACGTGATCGGCTCAGGCGTACTGAGCACATCCACGCTGTAGACGAGACGATCCAGTTCCTCCACGGGCAATCGGCTCAAATCGGCTGTCGTGCCGCTGCCGAGACTGCATTGTAGAGAATCTCCTCGGCGAGACTCTGCTGTGCGGGCAGAAAATGTCCCGATGCAGCCGCGCAGTTTTTCCATATTTCTTGATGGAGACAAAAGCCCCCGCACGTCCCTCTGTCAGCTCCTCCGGCATATCCGGCGGCAGAGCGGCATAGGGTATGCGTTCGCACAAAGTGCTCCACGCTCGCCCGCGCGAGACGTACATACATATCCTCCGATGCACGCAGCTTCTCCATCGCCGCATCCTCCGCACGAACGAGCTGTGCCGTATAGTCGCGGCTCTCATCCGTTCCCGTGACCGTAAAGGAAGCCACTGCATAGCCGACGCCGAAGGGGCCTTCATAGCTGCAGAGACGGCTCTCTATCGCACTGCCGTCGAGCACACCGGCGAGCACCCAGAGCCCATTCAGTCCACAGTGCCCTGCCGCCTCGGCAAAGCTCCCCGGAATCTGCAGCAGGGAGAAAAATCCCCGTGCCCCATAAACGCCGTACAAAGGCGGTCAAACTCCGGTCCCTCCTCCGCAAAGCCATTCGGTGCCGCAGGACTGAGCCGATGCGAGAGATCGCCGCTCGCGATACACAGAGTGCGCCGCCCCAGCCGCTCTGCCACGGCAGCAATGCACTGCCCGAGCCGTGCGTGCAGATACGCCGACAGCCCCGATACACCGATGCGCACCACCTTGACCGGCGCATCTCCGAGATAATCGCTCAAAAAGGCCAGCGGAATCATCGTCGCGTGATCGAGTGCCGCCGCCCGCTCACCGAGGGTGCCCGCCGGAATATCGTGATCCATCGCCGTCGCGGCGAGCGCCCGTACAAAATCCTCGTCATAGTCGACACCGACGGAGATCGCGGGATGTCCAAATGCCGCAAAATTTCCTTCCGCATGCTCTCCCGGCGAGATATGAAAGTAATCCTCATAGACGACAGCATGCGGGCTGATGACAACGACGGTATCGGGACGGAGCTCTGCCGCCGCACGCATGACCTCACGATAGGCGGCGACGGTGTGTGCAATCTCCTGCTCGCGTCCCGCGCCGATCGCGGGAAGAATGAGCGGCGGATGTGGTACAGCATAAGCAGCAAGAACAGACATAAGATTCACACTCCTATACGACGAACGATGGGCTTCATTTTATCAGCAAATCCCTAAAAAAATACCGACTGCACTGCAGTCGGAAGGAACTGTGCACCATGGGTGCGGCTTCGTCCTGCCAAGGAAAAGAAGACGACATAAACCTGCAGCGAACCCACGAGAACAAATGAAAGGAAGCGCTGAGTCCTATCCCGTCAGCGGTTCCGATAAGCCAAAATGGTGCGGATGAAGGGGTCGAACCCATACGCCTTGCGGCACTGGATCCTAAGTCCAGCGCGTCTGCCAGTTCCGCCACATCCGCATAGAAATCATTCTATCATGCACGCGCCATACTGTCAATCCGCGCACCCCGCCACGAGAGAACGGTTTCCCGCATCTCCGCCGTATGCAGCACGCCCTCCGCGAATCCGCGCCGTACCAGTTCCGTGGGAAGATACTCATCGTATTTGTCAAACACGGGCACCTCATCCGGATAGAGGAGCTCCATCGACGAAAAATCTGCCGCAGCCTCCTCCGCGAGAATACGGAAAAAATCGGCAGGAGACGCCTTCATCGTAAACTGCATAAAATACGGCCGCATGGATTCCAGCCCACGCAGGCCAAGCCGCGCGGCACAGCGGATTCGCAGAAATCGCTCCAACGCGAGAAAGGCATAGCTGCCGAGCCACGGCAGGAGTGCATACATCGCTCCGCCCAGCGGAATGAGCACGTCCCGTGCCGCCCCTGAATGCTGTGCCGCCCTCCGCGCTCCCATGAGACGTGCTGCGGCATTTTTCAGCAGATACGGAGGAAGAAGATCCTCGGCGAGTACCTGCCGCATCCGATGCAGGATATGCGTATGAATGTCCCCGGGGCACTCGCCGAAATACGCGGGCACATTCCCCTTGACCATTTCACAGTAAACGTGATGCCGCTTGCGGTCCACCTCCAGTACACGCCATACATGCCCCGCGATGGCGATTTTTCTCGCCGACCGGCGGCGGTGTGACAATCGTTCCGATCTCTGGGACTCACAGCGAACCGTGTACTCCTCGTTTTTCCTGAAAGACACCGTAAAAAGCGATAGGACTGCACGACGCGCTCCCCTGCCAGCCCGACGATCAGGCCGCCGCGCTCCGTCCGCTGGATATGCTCCTCCTGCAGGAGATGGCGCAGGAGCGTGCGATAGTCCTCCTGCGTCACGCGCGTGAAAACAGGCAGTGTGAGCACCCGTTCCGCCAGTGCGCGCGGAGAGAGCTCTCCACAGGAGGCGAGGGTGCTCATCGTCTGATGATAGAGGAGGCTAAACGGGAGACGATGAAGGCGCGGCGGCTCCACCCAGCGCTCCTCAAGATAGAGCTGGATCAGGGCTATGCCCTGCAGGAGTTTCCACGGAATCGTCGCAGGCAGGAGAGCGCGTGCATCGGGCACATCCTCGCGCACGACAAAGTGCATCTCCTGCGGCTGCCCGCGCCGCCCCGTTCGTCCCATGCGCTGGAGGAAGGATGACACCGTCCACGGCGCATCGATCTGAAACGCGCGCTCCAGTCTGCCGATGTCGATGCCGAGCTCAAGCGTCGCCGTCGTGCACGTCGTGAGACAGCTCTCCTCATCCTTCATGCGTGCCTCTGCCGTCTCCCGAAAGGCAGCCGAGAGATTGCCATGGTGGATGAGGAACCGATCCGGCTCATGCCTGCGCTCGCAATATGAGCGCAGCGTATTCGTCACGGCCTCGCACTCCTCGCGCGAATTGACAAAGACGAGACATTTTTTCCCGCGCGTATGCTCAAAGATATAGGCAATCCCCGGATCCGCCCCCTCCGGTGCCATATCGGTCGGTGTATCCGGTGCGGTGGGCAGATCAATATCCGTACGGCCTTCTCCCGCCTGCGTGTCCTGCACGTAGAAATGCTCCATGGAAAGCCGCCATCGGCTCCCCTTCGCCGCGATCTCCGGCACCAGTGTCCCGCGCCCCTGTCCCCGCTGCAAGCAGCGCCCCCGTCTCTGCGGGCGTGCCGATGGTTGCCGACAGCCCGATGCGGCGCGGCTGCACACCGGCGATCCGCGAGACGTTCGATCAGGCAGAGCGTCTGCCCGCCGCGATCCCCGCGCAGGGAGAGAATGCACCTCGTCGATCACGACGAAGCGCAGATCGCCAAAGAGCTTTGGAATCGCCGCATGCCGATGCAGGAGGAGCGCCTCAAGTGACTCGGGCGTGATCTGCAAAATGCCCGACGGGTGCTTCATCAGCCGCGCCTTGTGCGTCTGGCCGACATCCCCGTGCCAATGCCACACGGGGATACCCGCCGTCGCGCAGAGCGGCGTCAGCCGCTCAAATTGGTCATTGATGAGTGCCTTCAACGGGCCAATGTAGATGCAGCCGACGGAGCTGGGAGGGCTCTCTAGCAGCAGGGTGATGATGGGAAAGAACGCCGCCTCCGTTTTCCCCGACGCCGTGGAGGAAGTGAGGAGGACGTGCTCCTCCGACCCAAAAGATCGCCTCGCCTGCCGCGACCTGAACCCCGCGCAGACTGCGCCAATCCTGTCCCGTAGATGTATTCACGGACACAGGGGCGCATAGCGGTCAAACACGTTCATAGATCAAACTCCGCAAACTGCGCGCTGACCTCCGCCCCCTCCACCGCATTGGCGGCATAGGAAAAGTTCTCTGACAGGAGCAAATCTGCCATCTTGAGCGTCGGTGTCTGATAGATGATGTCCAGTGCCTGAATAAAGTCACGAATCACCTCACGCGGCGTAATGTGGTCATCCGCGCCGATGCGCCCGAACTCGATGCGGATAAAATCCGCCAGATCCTCCTGCGTGACGGTCGTCTCGTATCCGTACAGCTCCGCATGGATGCCTGACAGCTTTTCCACCAGCACCAGCATCTCCTCGTGGGTCAGGGGCGACAGCTTGATGACGGGCGAGAGCAGATCACGGTGCTCTCCTGCAAAGCGCCCCTCGGCGAGGCGTGAGCGCAGCGCCTCATAGCTGTATACGCCGCGGCGCGTATCCTCCATGCAGGCAGGCGTGCCGCAGAGGACCATCCCGAGATACTTGGCGCGTCCCTGCATGGCGTCGTTATACATCGTGAGGATCTTCTCATAGTTGTACTGGCGCGTAATCGCATGGGGGATCTTGTAGATATTGACCAGCTCATCGATAAAGATGAGCATCCCCGCATAGCCCGCCTGCCGCAGAAATGCAGCGAACAGCTTCAGATACTCATACCAGTCATCATCCGTGATGATGATATTCACGCCGAGCGCATGACGCGCCTCCGTCTTGGTTGTATACTCCCCGCGGAACCATCGTGCCACCTGCGCACGCAGCGCATCGTCACCGTCGCGGTAGGCATGATAGTAGAGCGTCAGAAGACGCGTAAAGTCAAAGCCGTGGACAAGGTCATTCAGCCCGTAAATCATCGCAGCAATACGCCGCTCCACTGCCGCCGAGAAGTCCGCACGGTCCGGCGGCGTTTCCTCCGCCGTCTCCTGCTGCACGCGACTGATCCAGCGGTCGAGGATGAGGGTGAGCGCGCCTCCCTCGGGCGTCGTCTTGGTTGCCATATTGCGGATCAGCTCACGATAGGTTGCGAGCCCCTGCCCACGCGTCCCCTGAAGGCGGCGCTCCGGGGAGAGATCCGCATCCACCACGACGAAATTTTTCGCCATCACATAGCTGCGCAGGGTCTGAAGGAGGAAACTCTTGCCGCTCCCATAGCGCCCCATAATAAAGCGAAAGGATGCGCCGCCCTCTGCAATCATATCCACATCCGACAGGGGCGCCTCGATCTCACGCCGACGCCCCACCGTGATATAGGGAAGCCCGACACGCGGCACAACGCCCCCTTGAGCGCATTGATGAGCGTCTGCGCGATACGGCGTGGAACCTTCCGCTGTTCATTCGATGCCATGACTGTACCTCCCTGCCAATTTCCTCCCGATAGTCCTCCACAACGGCAGGCGGCTCGCCCTCTATCACCGTATCGGAAAAATCCTCATACAGCTTCTCGTTGATGCCGTCCACGAGCACGGAGAGGATCTGTCCCTCCGCACGCACCCAGTCCAGCGCCCCGACCAGTGAGGAGCGCACAGAGGACCGCTTCTCCGCCTGTGTCAGTCCGTGATCGGTGGACGGTGTATCCTGCTGCTGCGGATTCGTATATGGCGCTGCCGCCGCATTCTGCGCTGCAGGAGGTGGCGGAGACTGCTCCGGCATAGGAGGTGATATGTCCTCCCCTGCGGCGGGGAGCAATTCATCATCCTCATCCACAATCAGACGCTCCTCGGTGACAGCGGCATCGGCGCGGATGCGGTCAAGCTGACTGAAATCCAAATGAACGCGGCGTGCCTCGATCTCGCGCTGCGCCGCGAAAAATTCTGCCGTCTCCTCACGGATGATCTTCCACTGCCATTTGAGAAGCTGCGGCAGACGAATCTCCGTGAACCCATAGTGCTCACGCAGCTGCGTATCCACCCCGCGCAGGAGCCCACCGATACGCTGCGCCGCACCATCGGTACGCTCATAGGCACGCAGCTGCCACGCGCCGCCGGTGCACTCATACTGCCGCAACGGATGCACAGCATAGATGCGATCCTCCTCCGCGCGCGGCGGATGGAACACGGCCGACGCAAAGAGATCCACCGATCTCGTACAGGAACGTGCGATACAGTCCGAAAAGAAATCGCAGATGCGATGCTTCTCGTAGTATTCTTTGACACGCGCAAGAACGCGGAGAACGATGGCATCTGCTTCCGCCGTATGTGCACGATAGAGTTTGGAGCGCTCCAAACGATACGAGGAAAGCGTACAGACTGCCGCCATGATCTCCTCTGCCGTATGCTCCTCTTGATGCAGCATCACATAGACAGCATCATCCTGTCTGCGCTGCTGGACTGCCCCGTCATGCTCCTCCAGAAGCGCAGGGCTGAGCCCGTAGTAAATGATGAGCGCATGCTCCCAATCCTTGAGGTAGCGCAGAATCTGCGGATCCAGAGCACCATAGCGCTGACCGAAGGAATGCAGGCGCTCATAGGCATCCATCGGCGATGTGCAGCCAACGAGTGCCAAAAGTTCATAGACGTAGAGCGCCGCGTAGGACATCCCCCGCCGCTCCACTGCCCCGCGCCGCACCTTCGTCCGCCAAGTAAAATACCCACGCAGCTCGGGATCGGTGAGCGAATCATACGTCGGGAAATACTGATTGACCGTCCCCTGATAGTCATAGTCGTCCTCGTAGTTCGCCATGAGACGTGCCTGCTTGAGAAAAAGAGCTCGGAACAGGGACTGCCAGAAGTTCGTCGAGGTTTTGACGAGAGCGCGCATGGCACGGAGCAGCTTCGGCGTTTTCTCCGCCGGCGGCTGCGGCGGGATCGCCTCATCTCCATAGAGATTCCGCCCCGTACGCCTGCCGTCTGCAAGCCTCCACTCCCATACCATATTCGCCCTCCTCTCGTTCATGCGTTCGAATCTATCCTTTTTATTGTACTACGAATTGGCGAAAAGGCAAGAATTGTACGCAAAGAAAATACGCCTCCCGCCGGGCGGCGGAAGACGCTTTTCGATAGAGAGAAAGAAATGTAGGGAATGTATGTGAACCCTACGGAAGGGAAGACCGCAGGAGATTCACCGAAATCGTTCGTAAGCGTTCCGTTCAGCATGCTCTGCGTCGCTCTCTCGCTTACAGTGATTACTATAACGGAGCGATTTTAAAACGCCTTGTGAAGCGCGTTAGGTTTTAATTAAGAACTATCGTTTGCCTATTATTTTACGCGCTGGGACCGGAATTTCGCGCCAAAGCACGATCAAAAATCAATGCTAATTCGGCTGTTCCGACTTTATCCGTGCTTCCCTAGCTCAGCAGGAGGCTGTCACTCGCCAGCTCGCTGCCCGCCGCCTGTTCAAACATGGAGAGCAGGTCGCGCGTGGTCAGCCCCTCCTTTTTCTCCCTGTGGCACATCGAAGAGAATGCGTCCCTCATGCAGCATGATGAGGCGGTTGCCATAGCGCAGGGCGTCCTTCATATTGTGCGTAATCATCAGCGTCGTCAGCTGATCCTCCGCGACGATCTGCTGCGTCAGTTCCAGCACCTTCGCCGCCGTCTTCGGGTCAAGGGCTGCCGTATGCTCATCGAGGAGAAGCAAATTCGGCTTGACGAGCGTCGCCATGAGAAGTGTCAGTGCCTGCCGCTGTCCGCCCGAGAGAAGCCCGACACGCGAGGAAAGGCGATCCTCCAGACCGAGTTTCAGGCGCGCGAGCTTCTCACGGAACACATCGCGCATCTCACTCGTCGAGCCCCATTTGAGCGTCGGCGTCTGGCCGCGCCGTGCCGCGATGGCGAGATTTTCCTCGATCATCATGCGTGCCGCCGTCCCCATCATCGGATCTTGGAAAACGCGTCCGATGAACTTTGCACGGCGGTGCTCCGGCCACTTCGTAATGTCCTCGCCCGCAATGTAGATCTTCCCCGCATCGACCGAAATCGCCCCCGCGATAGCGTTCATCAGCGTGGACTTGCCTGCGCCGTTGCCGCCGATCACGGTGACGAAATCACCGGGGCGAAGGTGAAGGCTGATGCCCGAGAGCGCCTTTTTTTCCGTAATCGTCCCGGGGTTAAATGTTTTCTTGATATCCTCGATCTGCAGCATCACTCTGCCCCCTTCCGCATCGCATGGTACTTCTCCTGAATGAGCGGGAGCGAGAGTGCAATCGCCACGAGGATCGCCGTAAAAGAGCTTGAGGTCATTCGGCTGCATGCCGAGCTGGAGCACGATCGCGATGACGGCGCGATAGACGACCGAGCCGAGCACCACGGAGATCAGCCAGTTCTTAAAGCTGCGCGTGCCAAAGAGCACCTCACCGATGATGACGGAGGCAAGTCCGATAACGATCGTCCCCGTGCCCATACCGACATCGGCGAAGCCGTTGCTCTGTGCGACAAGGGCGCCGCAGACCGCGACCATCCCGTTCGAGAGAAGCGGTCCGAGGACGATCATCACATCCGTGTTCACGCCATTTGCGCGGATCATGTGCGGGTTCGCCCCGTTGCGCGGATCGCCGTCCCGAGCTCCGTGCCGAAGAACCAGTACGTCAGCAGGGATAGCAAGAACAACAACGACCGTCCCGATGAGGAGGATATTTGTCGAGGCATCCAGCCCCCAGATGTTCCACTGGGTAAACAGCGTCTCACGCTGCAGGAGCGGCAGATTCGCCTTTCCCATGACGTGCAGGTTGATGGAGTACAGCCCGATCATCGTCAAAATACCGGCGAGCAGCGCGGGAATCTTGAGTTTCGTACAGAAAAATCCCGTCACGATCCCGGAGACGCACCCTGCCATGCAGGCGGCAAAGATCGCCGTGATCGGCGCATAGCCCGCCATCAGCATCGAGGCGGCGACTGCCGCACCGAGCGGGAAGCTGCCCTCCACGGTCAGATCGGCAATATCCAGTACGCGATAGGTCAGATAGACGCCCAACGCATAGAGCCCCCAAAGGACACCCTGCGCAGCCGTCGCTACAACAAGATCCATAATGTCACTCCCAAACTCCGTAAAAAGGAGCTGTTGCACGAAGGTATTCACCTCGATAACAGCCCTTTCTTGTGCCCTTCCACCGCTTCGCGGTCCCCCTTCCCCGTCATACGGGGAAGGCTTTACGACCTTTCTAAGCTTCCCCCGTTTACGGGGGAAGTGGCGAGCATTGCGAGCCGATGGGGGGATGCAATAGTCCTTCTTTATGTCGATTGCTTGTTACTCGACGATGGTCGCACCGTTTAACACATCCGCAGGAATCGTCAGCCCGATCTTCTCTGCATTCTTCTTGTTGATGACCACTGTGAGGTCATGTGCCGTCTCGATCGGCATCGTGGCCGGCTTCTTTCCTTCAAAGATGTCCGCCGCCATATTGCCCGTCTGTACGCCGAGCTTGTAGTAGTCGATGCCCTTCGTTGCAAGCGCACCTGCCGTAACACCGCCGACATAGCCGCAGATCACGCCTTGCCCGCAGGATCCGTAATGCTCGTGAGGTCGGAATCGCCGACGCGATCACGTTATCCGTCGGCTCATAGAACACATCCACGTCGTTCACCATGCTCTGCGCTGCCTGCTGGATGTCGTTGACCGTCGAGATCGTCGCCGTACGCACCGTCAGTCCCTTGGACTGTGCATACTCCGTCATTGCCTTGACCTGAATCTCCGAATTGATCTCACTCGACGAGTAGATCGTGCCGATGGTCTTGGCATTCGGATAGAGCTGCATCAGGAGGTCAATCTGCTCTGCGATGGGCGCGAGATCGCTCGTCCCCGTCACGTTGCCGCCCGGGGCATCATTCGATGCGACGACCTTCGCACTCACGTAGTCCGTCACAGCCGTACCGACGATGGGGATATCCTTCGTCGCATTCGCGGCAGACTGTACTGCCGGTGTCGCAATCGCGCAGATCAGGTCAACCTTGTCGCTGATAAAGCGCTGAACGATATTCTGGAGGTTGGACTGATCCGCCTGCGCATTCTGGCGGTCAATCGTGAGGTTCTTCCCCTCCTCATAGCCGCGTTCCTTCAGCCCGTCAACAAACCCGCGGTTTGCGTCGTCAAGCGAGCTGTGCTCCACAAGCTGAACAATCCCGACCTTGTAGACCTTTTCCCCCTGCTGCGCCTGCTGTCCGCAGCCCGCCGCCACAAGTCCAAGTGCCGTCAGTCCAAGAGCGGCACATTTCATCCAATTATTCATCCGCATCAACGTCCCATCATCATCCATTCATCAGTCCACCAGTGTTGCATCCTTCAGAACCTCCTCCGGAATCGTCAGCCCGAGCCGCTCTGCGTTGCCCTTGCTGACCACCAGCGTCAAGTCGCGTGCCGTCTCAATCGGCATATCTGCGGGCTTTGCCTTGCCGTCGAGAATGTCGGCCGCCATATCGCCTGTCTGCACACCGAGCTTGTAGTAGTCGATGCCGTAGGTCGCGAGACAGCCGCCCGTGACCATGTACGGCTCGGCGCAGATGACCGCCTTGCCCGCCGCATCCGTAACACTGACGAGCGTCGGGATCGAGGAGGAAATCACATTGTCCGTCGGTTCATAGAATACATCGACATCGCCGACAAGACTCTGCGCCGCCTGCGGGATGTCATTGACCGTCGATACCGTCGCAGCGCGTACCGTCAGCCCTTCGACTCCGCGTACTCCTTCATCGCCTTGATCTGTGTCTCCGAGTTGATCTCGCTCGAGGAGTACACCGTCCCGATGACCTTTGGCATTCGGATAGAGCTGCATCAGGAGATCGATCTGCTTCTTGATCGGATTCAGATCGCTCGTGCCCGTCACATTTCCGCCCGGCTTCTCATTCGACTGGACGAGCTTCGCGCTCACATAGTCCGTGATTGCCGTCCCGACGATGGGGATATCCTTCGTCACATTCGCTACCGATTGTGCCGCAGGCGTCGCAATCGCGCAGATGAGATCGACTTTGTCGCTGACAAAACGCTGCGCAATGTTCTGGAGATTGGACTGATCCGCCTGTGCATTCTGACGGTCGATCGTGAGGTTCTTCCCCTCCTCGTAGCCGCGTGCCTTCAGCCCATCGACAAAAGCCACGGTTCGCCGCATCGAGCGCATTGTGCTCCACCAGCTGAACGACACCGATCTTATAGGGTCTTTTTCCCCACTCGCCTGCTGACTTTTCCCACAGCCTGAGAGAGACAGAAGCCCGAGGGCGGCGACGCCAAGAGCAACTGCCTTCATTGCCGTTTTCATCCGCATCGAATCTCCACCTTTTCTTTCCTATCAAATTTTGAATCTTTTTCATTATACATGGACAACAAGAAAAAAAGCTAGTGGGATAGCGTCAAATGATACGCTAATCTATCGAATCTATCGCTATCACACGAAAGAGGAACTCCCTCTATCCTTGACAACATATTCAAAGATTACTAGAATACGACGTATCGCAAAGCGGGAGCAGAGGACAACGGGGAGGATGTATGGAGAAAAAATGCAGACGATGTGCATGGGTCAATCCAGATGATCCCATCTATATCAAGTACCATGACGAGGGGTGGGCGTCCCTGCTCCACGACGATCACGCACTCTATGAGCTCTTCCTCTTGGAGACGTTTCAGGCGGGACTCTCGTGGGCGACGATCCTGCACAAGCGCGAGAATTTCCGCCGTGCCTACGAGGGATTTCACCCGGAGCGCGTCGCCGCATTCGACGCAGCAAAAGATAGATGCGCTCATGCAGGATGCGGGCATCGTCCGCAACCGCCGCAAGATCGAGGCGAGCATCACGAACAGCCGCGTCTTTCTCGACATCGTTCGTGAATACGGCTCGTTCGATGCCTATATCTGGGGCTTCACTGAGGGAAAGTCCATCCGCGAGAGCTGGGAGCTCCGCATTACATCCCCCCTCTCCGACCGCATCACAAAGGATTTGAAGCGGCGCGGGATGAAATTCGTCGGCTCGACGTCGATCTACTCGACACTGCAGGCAATCGGTGTGCTCGCTGCACACGCAGAGGACTGTGACTGGAGGCAGCCATGAAAGCACGACAAACGTTCCACTCGCTGCCCTGCGCGCCGCCTTTCCCTACACCGTCCCCATCCTCGCAATTTTTTTCCTCTGGGATTGCCTATGGCATCTACATGAATGCATTGGGCTTCTCCTTCCTCTACCCGATGGCAATGAGTGCGATCATCTTCGGCGGTTCGCTTGAGTTCATCGCCACGGTGCTCCTCCTCGGCTGCCTCATCCTGCGCCCCATCATCGAGAGGAGAGAAGCGGCATGAGTTTTACCGAGCAGTGCATCACGATCGGGCTCTGTGCGCTTGCGAGCGTCCTCACGCGCGCGCTCCCCTTTCTCCTACTCTCGGAGAAAAAGCCGACACCGCCGCTCGTTCGCTACCTCGGCAACGTCCTCCCCGCCGCCGTCTTCGGAATGCTCGTCGTATACTGCCTGAAGGATGTGTCTCTCCTCAGCGGGACGCACGGCCTGCCTGAGGGGATTGCCATCGCCGTCACGGCACTCCTGCATTTGAAATTCCGCCAGATGCTCCTCTCCATCGGCGGCGGAACGGCAGTCTATATGCTCCTCGTCCAGTTCGTATTTACTGCATAAAGACAATAACGACAAAAAGGCTGCTGCACGAAGCGTGAAAACTTCGTGCAGCAGCCTTATCTTTGTGTCCCTTCCCTGTCATACGGGGAGGCCTTTGGGTTATATAATCGTCCGCCGTGCGTGTCTTCGCTTTCTTACTGATGCCGAGCATCCGCGAGATACGGTCGACAATGACGTAGAACACAGGGATGAGGAACACGCCGAGCACCGTCGCACAGAGCATTCCGCCGACGACGGCAACACCCATGCCGTTGCGCGCCGCCGCGCCCGCACCGGACGCCATACAGAGCGGCAGACAGCCGATGATGAACGCGAAACGAGGTCATGAGGATCGGGCGCAGACGCAGACCTGCCGCCTGGATAGCCGCCTTCAGCGGATCCATGCCGCGATCCACGCGTACCTTTGCAAACTCGACGATCAGGATGGCGTTCTTTGCGGCAAGACCGATGACCGTGATGACACCGATCTGCATGTAGACGCTGTTCTGATAGCCCGGCGCAGGAATGCCGATCGCCCCGAAGATCGCGGCGAGAATGTACTCGGCAAAGAGCGCACGAAGATGCCTGTCGGCACGGTGAAGAGTACGGCAAACGGCACGCTCCAGCTCTCATGAGAGCCGCCAGACAGAGGAAGACAAAAGAGCAGTGCGAGCGCGAGAATCTGCATCGTCGAGTTCGCCGACTTCTGCTCCTCGCGGCTCTGTCCCGACCATGCGATCAGAAGCCGGAGTTGATGTGATGCTGCACCACCTCGGTGATGGCGTTCATCGCCTGGCCCGAACTGTATCCCGATGCCGCATTCCCCTGTATGTTGATCGAACGTGCGCCGTTAAAGCGGCTGATCTGGAGTCGGACCCGTCGTGAGTTTCGGCTTCAGGAGGGTATCGAGCGGTACCATCTCCCCGCCGAATTGCGGACAAAGATAAACTTCGCCGCCTCTGCCTCCGTACGATACGGCGTTGCAGACTGAGTACGACCTTATAGGTGCGGCCAAACTGATTAAAGTCGTTGACCTCATAGCCGCCAAAGTTGGTCTGCAGTGCCGTAAACACGTCCAAAGCTGCACACCGAGGGTTTTTGACCTTCTCGCGGTCAATCTCATACTGATAACTCGGCGCATTGATCTTGAACGTGGTACGCACACCCTGCAGCTCAGGACGTGTCCGCGCCTCGGCGAGGACAGCATTCACGATGTCGTTCAGCTCGGTATCCGGTGACCGCTCATATCCTGCAGCTGGAGCGACCAGCCGCCGACGTTGCCGAGTCCCGGCAGTGCCGGTGGGTTGATGGCGACGACGGTCGCCTCGGTGCTCCATCGCCCCACGCGGAACATCGTTCCGACCGCGGCGGCGACGGACTCGCCCATCCCAGGGCGCTGCGACCAATCCTTCATACCGACGAAGACAACCGCGCCGTTGGGTTTGCACCGCCGGCGAGAATGTCAAAAAGCCGTTGATCGACATGACGGCATCCTGCCCCTTGATCTCCTTCTGTGCCGCCTGCTGGATCTTGTCCACAACCTTTTGCGTCTGATTCGTGGATGTCCCGGACGGGAGCTGGATGGCGATCAGCAGATAGCCCTGATCCTCATCGGGGACAAACGTAGATGGAAGGTTGCGGTAGATGATGGCAGTCAGACCGCAGACGATGAGCAGGAATACGACGGCCGTGCGCGCTTGCGGATGAATCTTGAGACAATGCCGACATAGCCCTTGCGCGTACGGTCAAAGACACGGTTAAACCAAGCAAAGAAACGGTCGAGTACGCCTTCGAATCGCTCTCTTTCTTTGGCTTCAGCATCAGCGCACAGAGTGCGGGCGTCAGCGTCAGGGCAACGAAGGCGGAGAGTGCCATCGCGATCGCAATGGTCAGAGCGAACTGTTTGTAGAGCACGCCCATCATGCCGCCCAAGAAGGCGACGAGGGACAAAGACAGCCGCAAGGACGAAGGCGATCGCCACAACCGGCCCCTGTACCTCTGCCATGGCACGCTCTGTTGCGTCCACAGGCGAGTCCGCTCTCCATGTGATGCTCTACGTTCTCAATAACGACGATGGCATCATCGACGACGAGACCGATGGCGAGCACCATCGCAAAAACGTCAGCGTATTGATGGAAAAATCCAAGAGGACGAATGTGCCGAATGTACCGATGAGCGAGACCGGCACGGCGAGCAGCGGGATAATCGTTGCGCCAGCTCTGCAAGAAGACGAAGATGACGAGCACGACGAGCAGCAGTGCCTCGACGAAGGTGTGAACCACCTCTTTGATGGAGGCATTGATGTAGTCCGTGCTGTCAAAGACCGACTTCATCTTGAGCCGGGCGAACGTCTTCTCCGCCTCCGCAAGCACCTTGCGTACCTCGGCAAGGGTAATCATCGCATTCGCATCCGAGGTGAGCTGGATACCGAAAACCGACGGCAGGGTAGCCGTTGAACTTCGCGACGATATTGTTCTGCCGCTCGCCCGTCTCGATGCGCCACATCCTTCAGGCGGACGAACGAGCCGTCCTGCCCGAGGCGATGATGACGTTGCCGAACTCCTCCGGCGTCGTCAGGCGTCCCTGCACCTGCCCGTAAACTGTTTTTCCTGCCCATTCTCTGCCGGCATACCGCCGACGGTTCCGGCAGGAGCCTGCACGTTCTGCTCGCTGATCGCCGCCGTGACGTCCGCAACGGTCAGTCCGAGCTCAGCGAGGCGGTCAGGATTCAACCAGACGCGCATCGCATAGTCCGCGCCAAAGACCTGCACGTCGCCGACGCCGCTGATGCGCTTGATCGCATCGAGGAAGTAGAGCGTCGCGTAGTTCTTCATAAAGGCACGGTCATACCTGCCGTCCTCGGAGTACATCGAAACAAAGTACGCCATCTGCCCCCGAGGATTTACGCGTTGTGACCCCTGCAGACTGCACCGCGGAGGGCAGGCTCGCGTTAGCACCGGCGGCGTTGTTCTGCACCTGACCGCGTCCATATCGCCGTCCGTACCGACATCAAAGGTGACGAGAGGCTGTAGCGTCCGGTATCATCAGAGGTGGAGCTCATGTAGTCCATTCCCTGTGTGCCGTTGATCTGCTCCTCGATGACCTGTGCGACCGTCTCATTGACAACGGCGGCACTCGCGCCCGTATAGGATGCCGACACCGAAACCGTCGGCGGAGAAATCTGCGGATACTGCGCAATCGGCAGAGAAAAGCCAGCCAGCGTTCCGACGATAACAATGATCAGGGCGATAACAATCGCAAAGATCGAGTCGGTGAATGAAAAATTTTGCCAACGGATTTCCTCCTTACTGCGCGGGCGTCGGTGCGCTCGCATCAAAGTCAGAGGAATCTCCCTCAAGCGTGAATCCCATATCGTCCGGCGTCACCATCGTCACCGCGAGATCGCCCGCCCTCCTGAGGGTCGTGAGCCCTTCGACAACGACCGTATCCGAGGCATCCAGACCGTCCTTTACGACGTAGTGGCAGCTGCAATCTTGTCCCCGAGGGTGATCGTGCGGGCTTCTGCCTTGTTGTTTGCACCGACGACCATGACGAAGGATTTGCCGAGGAGCTGCTGCACGGCACGTTCGGGAACGAGAGTGCATTTGGAATCGTATCGCCGATCAGCGTAACGCGCGCGAACATGCCCGGCAGGAGGAGTCCGTCCGGATTGTCAAAGAGTGCCTTGACCGTCAGCGTGCCCGTCTGTGCCGTCGGCGCGCGGTCAGCCGTAGCGATACGCCCGGTGATCGGATACTTTGAGCCGTTCGAGAGGGTCAGCTCCACGACGACAGAGCCAATGCCGCCCTGCTTTGCTTCCTGCTCGACAAAGTTCAGGTACTCGTTCTCGAGAGGCTGAACTGTGCATAGATGAGATTCGATGCGCCCATCGAGACCAACGTCGTCGTGCCTGCCGACACGAACGTGCCGACAGCGACATCATTGACGGAGAGCTGCCCCGACATCGGCGCATAGATCGTCGTATCGTCGAGGTTCTCCTGCGCCTGCTGCACCATCGCCTGATGCGCTGCAACCGCAGCCTCACAGGCATTTACCTGTGCCTGCTGGTTGCTCACGGTCTGCTCTGAGATCGCCGCGTTTGCGTAGAGCTGCTGGTAGCGGTCGAGATCCATGCGCGTTGGCGAGCGTCGCCTCCGACTGTGCGAGGTTCGCCTTTGCCTGCAGAGTGCGCTCTCATACTGGCGTGCGTCAATGCGGTAGAGCGGCTGTCCCGCACGTACAGGCTGGCCGCCGGTGATGTATTTCTCCACGATGTTGCCGGAAACGCGCGACTGGATCTTCACCTCGTCCGTGCCCCATGATCTGTCCCGGCATAGACGTGCGTCAGCGCGCGTCCTGCCGCAGGACATTCATTGCCTTGACGGCAGTAGGGACGTGCGCCCCCCTGCTTTTTCTCCGCCGCAGCCCGTGAGCACTAGGGCTGAGTGTCAGCGCATGTGGCGGCAAATACGCAGAGTCCTTTCCTCATCTCAAACAAGTGAATAACCTCCTCTCCCATTTCCCGCAACGAGGTTTCAAAAATACTTCTGTCCTTCATAGAAGGGCAGGTATCCATGATCGGAATCCCTGCCATAGTAAGTTTATCTTATCGAAATCCACGGCAAAAAGTCAAGCTTTCACCGTATTTTTACCGTTTTCCTCAAACGTTCCAACGCCGCTGCGGCAGCGTGCTGCTCCTGCCTCTTTCTTGCTGCGTCCTGTCCCTCACCCAAGGATGCGTGCCAACGCGGACGCGCATCGTGAAAACGCTTGTCGTGGTCAGGGCCGCTCTCAGCGACCTGCTCCCAGGCGATGGTCTCATGATCATGTCCCTGCACGTATTCCTGCAGCATCGTCTTGTAGTCCTGTGCGACGTGTTCCCTGCCGCAGCTGCGGCAGCTCGTCGGCAAACTGACGCTGCACACAGGCGCGTGCCGCATCCCAACCACGGTCGAGATAGACCGCACCGATCACCGCCTCAAAGACGTTCTCGAGTTGTTCTGTCGCTCCGCTCCGCCGCCGAGCATCTCGCCGCGCCCCATACGCAGATGTGCTCCGAGATGCAGCTGAGCGCCAGCCGTGCGAGGGTCTCGCTCTGCACGAGACTCGCACGCATCTTCGTCAGCTCCCCTCCGCACAGCGTGGATAGGCGTCGTAGAGATACGTACTGATCGCGAGCTCGAGGACGGCATCGCCCAGAAACTCCAGTCGCTCGTTATGCGCTGCGTGCCCCCGTGCCTCGTTGGCATAGAGGGATGGGTCAGTGCCTCGTCGAGAAGGGAAAGATCGGCAAAAATCTGCGCCGAGAGACGCAGAAAGGCGCACAGTTCGCGCGCCTTTTTCCGTCATAGGATATGCCATGATTATTTCGCGTATTTCTTAACGACGAGACGGGCGTTGTGTCCGCCGAAGCCAAACGAGTTGGAGATCGCCGCACGCACCGTCTTGGCACTGCTTTGTTCGGAACATGGTCAGATCCAGCCCTCATCCGGCGTCTCGTAGTTGATCGTCGGCGGAGCATATCGTTCTCCACCGCAAGAGCGCTCGCGATCAGCTCCACACTGCCTGCCGCACCGAGAAGATGTCCCGTCATGGACTTGATCGAGGAGACGGCGACATCCTTCGCCGCTGCCCCCAGACCGTCTTGATCGCCTCGGTCTCGCAGAGATCATTCATGTGCGTGGACGTGCCATGTGCATTGACATAGTCGACCTCCTCGGGGCGCAGCCCTGCATCATCGAGTGCCAGCTGCATGCACTTTGCCTGATACTCGCCGTGCGGCGCCGGGCTCGTGATATGATAGCCGTCCGAGTTCGAGCCGTAGCCGACGAGCTCTGCGTAGATATGTGCACCGCGTGCCTCGGCGTGTTCGAGTGTCTCGAGCACGACCAGCCCCTCGCCCTCTCCCATGACGAAGCCCGAGCGGTTCTTGTCAAAGGGACGCGAAGCGTGCGCAGGATCGTCATTTAGGATCCGTGCAGAGTGCCTTCATCGCCGCAAAGCCCGCACTCGCCGCCTCGGAGATGCTCGCCTCCGTACCGCCCGCGACCATGACGTCCGCCTCGCCGCGCTGCATGACGCGATAGGCGTCACCGACACAGTTCGCGCCCGTGGCGCACGCCGTCACGATGCAGGACACCGGACCGTGCAGGCCGTAGTTGATCGCGACCTGCCCGCTGCCATGTTGGCGATCATCATGGGGATGAAAAAAAGGCTGACACGCTCGGGGCCCTTTTCAAAGAGACGCTCGTAGGTGCTGTGCATCGTCTCAATACCGCCGATGCCCGCGCCGACGACAGAGCGCCGATGCGGTCACGGTTCTCCTTGTCGAGATCGAGGCCCCGCATCCTTCAGTGCCATGCCCGCCGAGACGACGGCAAACTGCGCATAGCGATCCATGCGCTTGGCTTCCTTCTTGTCGATGTAACCGTCGATGGAAAAAGTCCCTTGACCTCGCCGGCAATCTGCGCGGCGTAGCGCGTCGCGTCGAAGCGGGTAATGCGGTCGATGCCGTTCTTTCCTGCGAAGTGCATCCCAGAACGCCTCCTTGCCGATGCCGATCGGTGTGATCAGGCCGACCCCGTAACGACAATCCTCTGTTTCAAACCAACCGACTCCTTTCCGCTAGTCCCGCTGCTTCGAGCTGCTGTTTCAGCTCCTCAAATATCTCATGAACACTCATAATCCGATCAATACGCGGCATAAAATTCGCCGGTAAAGACAAGTCCCGTCTCACGTCGCCCTGCTGTGCACGCGAGCGCACGGATGATGCAGAAGTGGTGGTCGCACTGCTTGAGGCAGTGGTCACAGACCTTCGGCGGGACGGGGCCCTCCATGATCCGCGCGGAGAACAGGGTGCGCACAGCACGCCCGGGGAAGCCCCACGGGACTGTGGATGATGACCACGTCCTCCTGCTTCGTCTTCAGATAGTACTCTTTCAGCGACGGTGCCGCATTGGACTCAATGCTCGCAGCAAAGCGCGAGCCGAGCTGCACACCGTCCGCACCCATCTTGTGCAGATCGGCAATATCCTGTCCCGTCAGAATGCCGCCGGCGGCGATACACGGGATCTTCACAGCGGCGCGGACATCGGAGATGATGCTGCGCACCGACTGATCCGTACCGAGATGCCCGCCGCCTCCTTGCCCTCGACCACGACGGCAGCCGCGCGGAGTTTTCGGAGATCTTCGCCAGTTTTGCCGAGGAGACAATCGGCACGATCGGCGTCCCCTGATTCCTTGCCGTACTGGAACATATCACGGGAGAATCCAGCCCCGCGACGACGAGATCAATGCCCTCGTCGATGGCAATTTTAACGGCATCAGCAAAGTCGTTTGCCGCGACCATCTCGTTGATGCCGATGATCCCATGGGGAGAAAAGTGAGCGTGCGAGCTGGATCTCATAGCGCAGCTCCTTCGGCTTCATGCCGGATGCTGCAATGAGCCCGATCCCTCCCTCGTTTGCAGCGGCAGCAGCGAGACGCGCTGTCGTGATGCGAATCGCCATGCCGCCCTGAATGATGGGGATCGTGGCAACCTTCTGCCGATCCTCACCTCAGGTAGTCTCATAAGCCCTCCAATCGGGAGAGTGCACTGCCTTCGTCAGCTCTCTCCGTAGAAGTTTCGGCTCCCCTCCACCCACTGCTGTTCATTGTGTACCGCCGGATGGAAGGCGGATCTATTCATGCAGGGCACACAGAAGCCCTGGTTTTATACATAATTAATTCAGCCTTTTTGAGAAAAATCCCGTGCGCCTCAGCTGTCACGGGATTTCCCAAAAGACCGATATGGTGCAGTGCCGCAGCGCGGCCGCAGTCCATTACTTGTTCTGGTCGATGTAATTGACGACATCCTGAACCGTCTTGATCTTCTCAGCAGCCTCATCGGGATCTCGACGTTAAACTCTTCCTCAAAAGCCATGATGAGCTCAACGATATCGAGAGGAATCAGCGCCAAGATCGTCAATGAACGTCGACTCCAAGGTGACCTCATCAGCCTCCGAGCCAAGCTGCTCAACGACAATGTCGCGAACCTTGTCAAACGTTGCCATGTGTTCTCACCTCCTTTAAATAGGATGTTATATGCTACATCACCATGCCGCCGTCTACGTTGAGTACCTGGCCGGTAATATACGACGCCGCATCGCTTACAAGGGAAGAGAACGGCATCGGCAACATGCTCCGGTTTGCCGAGTGCTCGAGGGGATGCCCTCGATGAGCTTCTCGCGGATGCTGTCCTTCAGGACAGCCGTCATATCGGTGTCGATGAAGCCGGGCGCAACGACGTTGACCGTCGTGCCGCGCGGCAAATTCTGCCGCCGCCTGGAAAAGCCGATCACGCCCGCCTTTGCAGCTGCGTAGTTCGTCTGTCCGATATTTCCGATCTCACCGACAACGGAGGAGAGGTTCACAATACGTCCGCTGCGCTGCTTCAGTCGCGAACTTTGCAGCAGCCTTCGTGCAGGCGTAAATCGCTTGAGATTCGTATTGATGACGGCATCGAAATCCTCATCCTTCATACGGACAAGGAGCGTATCACGCGTGATGCCCGCGTTGTTGACGAGAATGTCCAACCCGCCGAGCTCCTCATGCACGCGTGCGACCATCTCGGCCGCCGCCGTGCTGTCGGAAACATCGGTCTGAACGATCATCGCCGTACCGCCGTGCTGCTCGATGATCGCCTTGACCTCCTCGGCAGCCGTCTGATTGCCGGCATAGTTGATCGCGACTTTCGCCCCTCTTCGGCAAGACGAAGTGCAATCGCACGTCAATCCGCGGGATCCGCCCGTAACAAGAACAATTTTTCCCATCAAGAAGCATGAAAGCCCTCCTTCATCATAACGAATTTATTTAATCATTACTTGTTAAGTGTGTCAAGTGTTTTTGCAGAGATGCTTCATCCTCGACGTTCATGCTCGTCAGCGTCTTGTCGATGCGCTTGTTGAAAGCCCGCGAGCGTCTTGCCCGGTCCGCACTCGATGTACGTATCCGCACCGAAGTCGCGCATCGTCGCAACGCACGCGATCCAGCGCACGGGATGATCCGCCTGCGCGACGAGGTTCTCCTTGATCTCCGCCGCCGTCTGCTGCAAGCCGCCCGTATAGTTCGAGACGACGGGGAACGCCGCGTCATGGAGCGCCACCTTGTCGAGCTCTGCGGCGAGCTTCTTTGCCGCCGGTGCCGCATGAGCGTCGAGTGGAACGGTGCGGAGACAGGGGAGAATGACCGCCTTCTTTGCGCCCTTCTCCTTGAGCAGTTCGACCGCAGCAGAGACGCCCTTTTCGGCGCCGGCGATGACCGTCTGTCCCGGGCGGTTGAAGTTGACGGCCTGCACGGCCCCCTGTGCGCTTGCCGCGGCACAGGCGTCGATGATCGTCGCGTCGTCCAGACCGATGATCGCCGCCATCGCGCCCTCGCCCACGGGCACGGCCTCCTGCATATGGGCACCGCGCTTGTGCACGAGCACGACGGCGTCACGGAAGGAGAGCGCCCCGCGAGAACGAGCGCTGCGTACTCACCGAGGCTGTGACCGCCCGCGATCGCAGGGGGAAACGCCTCGTTCCTGCAGCAGCTGCGCCGCAATCACAGAGACAGTGAGGATGGCAGGCTGGGTATTCTCGGTCAGCTGGAGCTGATCCGCAGGCCCCTCAAAGCAAAGCTTGCTGATGGAGTAGCCGAGTGCCTCATCTGCCTCGGCAAAACGCTCCTTTGCGAGGTCATAGGCATCGTAGAAGTCTTTGCCCATGCCGACGACCTGTGCCCCTGTCCCGGGAACAAAAATGCAAAGTTTTCCCATTCTGGTACTCCTTAGTCGCAGACCTTGCGTGCAGCATCCATCGCGCCCGGCAGATCCCGCACAATGTCCTCGATGATCTCCTTGACCGGCTTAATATCCGAGAGCATGCCCGAGATCTCACCGATCATGACCGAGCCGTTCTCGACATCGCCCTCATGGGTGGCGCGGTGCAGACTGCCGACACCGAGCTGCTCGAGCTCCTCGTGCGACGCACCCGCCGCCTCCATCTCCTCGTACTTGCGCGAGAGCTTGTTGTGGAGGACGCGCGCGGGATGTCCGAGCGAGCGTCCCGTAACGACCGTCGAGCGATCCTTTGCCTTCAGAACGGCGTTCTTGTAGTTCGGATGTGCAATACACTCCGTGCTCAGGACGAAGCGCGAGCCCATCTGGATCGCCTGTGCGCCGAGCGCAAATGCCGCCGCCATGCCGCGTGCATCACCGATGCCGCCCGCGCCGATGACGGGAACGTGGAGTGCATCCACCACCTGCGGCAGGAGTGCCATGGTCGTGATCTCGCCGATGTGACCGCCAGACTCCGTGCCCTCAGCGATCACGGCATCGACACCCCGTACGCTCTCAGGCGTGCGGGAGTGCCACAGAAGCGACGACGGGGATGACCCTTCAGGCCGATTTCGCGAGGTGCGGGGACGTACTCACCGGGATTACCTGCGCCCGTCGTGATAACCGGCACGCTCCTCGAGGACGACCTGCACGACCTCTTTGACAAACGGGCTCATGAGCATCACATTGACACCGAAGGGCTTATCCGTCCATCCTTGACCTTCTGGATCTCGGCGCGGGTGCGTCGGGCGGCATGTGACCTGGCCGATGAGCCCCAGCCCGCCGGCATTGGAGACGGCGGAGGCAAGCTCCGCTGTGCCGATCCACGCCATGCCTCCCTGAAAAATAGGATACTTGATGCCAAGCATCTGACAGATCGGATTATGTTCAAACATTAACCGTTCTCCTCCTCGCCCACTTCATAATACACGATGCCCATGTGAGTCCCGCACCGAACCCCGCGAGGGGCGATATTGTCTCCCTTTTGAAACGATGTGCGTGCGCCGCCTCCGCAAGGGCGACAGGGATGGACGCGGCAGACATATTGCCGTAATGATGAATATTTATAATAACTTTTTCCATCGGCATCGCTCAATCGCGGCTGCCGCCTGGATAATACGGATATTCGCCTGATGCGGAACGAGATAGTCGAGCTCCTCCCTCCATCCCTGCACGATGCAGTGATGTCTCAACAGTCTTTCCCATGACCTTGGTGGCAAAACGGAACACCGCCTTGCCGTCCATGGGAACGAAGTTGAGCCGCTGCTCAATCGTCTCCGGCGTAACGGGACAAAGGCTGCCGCTCGACGGAATATCGAGCGCATCGGCACCCGAACCGTCGCTGCCGAGGTCGAACGCGCGCATGCCGTAGCCATCCTCGACGGTACCGAAGACCGCCGCCCCTGCCCCATCACCAAAGAGGATACAGGTGTTGCGATCCGTCCAGTCAATGACCTTCGAGAGGGTCTCGCCGCCGATCACGAGGACGTGGCGATAGACGCCGCTCTCGATGAACTGCGCCGCGATCGACGCTGCATAGACGAATCCGGAGCACGCCGCCGAGAGATCAAATGCCGCCGCATGCTTCGCGCCGAGACGATCCTGCAGAAACGCACGCCGTCGAGGGAATGATGCGGTCGGAGGTGAGCGTCGCCATAATGATGAGATCGAGATCCTCTGCCGCAACACCGGCATCGGCGAGCGCCATCTCGGCAGCACGCTGTGCCAGCGCCGAGACAGGCTCGTCCGGCGCAGCAATGCGCCGCTCGTGGATGCCCTGTACGCTCAACGATCCAGGCATCGTTCGTCTGCACCATCTTCTCCAGATCAAAGTTCGTCAGCACCCGTTCGGGGACATAGTACCCCGTTCCGAGGATGCCTGCACTAATCTTAGACACGGCCTGTTTCCTCCTCCTCCTTTTGCGAGCGCATCGCGAATCTGATCGAGCACCTTGCCGTTGACGATAGCTGACGGTCACGCCGATCGCACTCGCGATGGACTTTGCGTCCGAAAGAACCATGCCCGATCACACAGCAGCCGTTCACACCGAGGCGGTGCGCCGCCGTACTCACGGACATCGAGGCGCTTGCCCAGATGGCGCAGCGTCGGCATGAGGAGCAGTGCACCGAGTTTTGCCATCAGGCCTGCACCCGCGAATCTCCTCGCGGATCAGTCCCAGAAATCGTCTTGGCAAGCCCCTCGGCGAACTTCAGCACGACATTTCCGACAAAGCCGTCGCAGACGACCACGTCGAAATTCCCCTTGGGCACATCGCGCCCCTCGGCATTCCCGCAAAAGTATATATTCGGATCGGTCTTCAGGAGTGGGTACGTCTCCTTTGCCTGTTCATTCCCTTCGTCTCCTCCTCGCCGATGTTGAGCAGGCCGACGCGCGGGCGCTCGACGCCGAACATACTGGGCGTAGAGCGAGCCCATCACTGCGCTCTGCAGATGCTCGGGCTTTGAGTCTACGTTGGCGCCCGAGTCCAGCATCAGCGTCACACCGTCCGGTGTCGGCATCGGTGTTGCGATCGTGGGGCGGCTGACCCCACGAATGCGATGGAGGATGAGCTGTGCCGCCGTGACCGCAGCGCCCGTCGAGCCCGCGGAAAACACGGCGTCGCACTCTCCGTCCTTCACCATGCGCGTCGCGACGACAATCGAGGCGTCCTTCTTGGAGCGCACTGCCTCCGCCGGAGCCTCGTCCATGCCGATCACATCCGCCGCATGGACGATGGAGATGTGCAGGGCATCCGTATCCGCTCCGCCCAGCTCCGCGCGAATCTTTGCCTCATCGCCGACCAGTACGATCTCGCAGTCGTATTTCTTCGCCGCATCAATTGCCCCGCGGACAATCTCCTTCGGCGCGAAAATCGCCGCCCATCGCATCAACTGCTATACGCATCCTGCACTCCCTTCGCCCCTGTCGTCCTCATTTTTCCGAGTGAAACCACGATAAACTTGGCGCGGAAGACCTCCCGCCCATCACGGTAGGTCTTGACCCAGACAAAATTTTTATTGCCGCGTATCTTCACGATCTCCGCCTGCGCGATGACCGTATCCCCTTGTAGATGGGGTTTTATATTTGACGTTCGCGACCCCCGTGACCGCGAGCGGTGCATCGACAATCGCAAGTGCCAGTGAGTTTGCGCAGTGAAAAGAGCGCCGTCCCGCGCGCGATCTCCGAGTCGGCAAAGAGGGTGATCGTCCGTCACCTTCAGTGCCGACGTACCGCCACACCCAGCTCGAGGGACAGCAGATCGCCGACCACCTCCGCATGCGGGATGGCACGCACCTTCTCGCGCGCATTCTCGGCGAGCGTTCGCACACGGGCACGGAGCTCTGGGATCCCCAGCTCCGTGCGGTCGACGCACCGTCTGCACACTCACAGAGAGCCGCCGCGCCAGCTCCTCATCGGTCAGGAACGGCTCCTTGCGCACGGCAAGCACCAACGACTCTTGACGCCGTCGCTTCTTCTCCGTCATCGCGCCGTTCCTCCTCTCGCCCACATTCATTTTAGCACCTACTGCTATCAGTATGAAAGCATTATACTAGGTACTAAAAGAAAAGCAAGAAAAATCGCAAAAACAGCTGCAAAAAGCCTTTCGACTTCTTGCAGCTGTTCGCTTCATCCTCATTCAGCCGCCTCGGCCACAGGTTTTTCCGTCATAGTAACCGCACTCCATGCACGTGATGCGGGAGCTTCGGCTCATGACACTGCGGGCACGATACATGGTGCGGTGCTTCGAGCTTCCAGTTGGCACGGCGACGGTCGCGACGTGCCTTCGAGGTCTTTCTCTTTGGTACTGCCACGTTGGATACACCTCCTTAATCGTTCTTGAGCAGGCTCTCTAAAGCCGCCAGTCGGGGATCGGGGACAAATGTACTGCGTACATGTCCCTCATTCAGGTTCTGTCCACAAACCGGACAGAGCCCCTCCAGATCAGACTTACACAGCTCACGCAGCGGCTCAGCCACAAGGAGGGTATCGCGCACGAGCGGGTCAAGGACGATGGTCTCACCATCGTAGCCCTCCGTTTCATCCCGCTTCTCCCGGAGTCTTCGCATAGTCCTCAGAAAAATCATACGTATTTTTCCCGCTCGCCTTCGGCAAGACAGCGGTCACAGACAAACGCACGGACAGCCCGCACCGTCCCCACAATACGGAAGGACGTTCCGGTATCCATCACCGTTCCTTCGGCACGCACCGCCCCGCGATGAGGCAACGGCGCTGTCCCCGAGATCCAGCGATTCCGGCGTCACCGCAAATGTGAATTCCGGCTTTCCCCAGGGGCAGATGCCAAAGCGGCGACATCCAGCTTCATCATGACGCATGACCTTTCACATTATAGCGGTGGTTTTCCCCATTGTCAAGGCTGGTTTTCATGCCGTTCAGAGTTCCTGTCCATCGCCCCTGCGGCGCATTCATCTGTGCCTTGGCCGTGCGCAGGACATTGAGTGCCTGATTCAGCCCGGCCTCCGCCTGCTGAACGCCCTTGAACGTACTGCCGACGTGAGCGATCAGCTGCTCGAACACCCTGATTTGCACAGGCATCCGCATCACTCTGCAGACGCGTGGCATTCGCCTGCGACTGCTCCATCAGCTCGCGCGCCTGATCCTGCGACTGCTGCATGCAGTCGCCCGCGCACGCTCCTTCGCCTGGATGACGATCTCGCTCTCCTCGAGGAGCTGATTGGCGCGCGCCTCAGCGGCACTGACGATATTCTTCGCCTGCTCATTGGCGCGGGCGATGATCCCCTCCTGCTCCTGCATGATCTCCGCCGCACGGTTCAACTCCTTAGGGGAGATCCATGCAGCTCCTCCACGAGATGCACAATCTCATCATCATTCACCAGTGCCTTATCGCTAAAAGGGAAGATGCAGGCATCCGCAACGAGGTCTTCCAGTTTCTTCAGCGTATCCGTTACAGCCATAAATCTAGCTCCTTTTCCTGCGCACCATACGGCACGTTATCCCCGGCGGGGTTTTTCATCAGTTTCAGAATCGCCTGCTCCACAGGCGGCGGGACAATCCCCTGCACCGGCCCACGGAAAGCGGATCAGCTCGCGCACCCCGAGGAACTGATGAACGTCAGATCCGGGCGCGTGAGCAAAAAATCGTATCGCTCTCGGGCATGAGGTGGCGCACCATTGCCGCATGATTCTCCTCATACTCAAAATCCTTCACCGAGCGCAAGCCGCGCACCACGACGTGTGCCCTCCCGCCGCATATAGTCGGTCAGCAGGCCGGAGGACATCCACGCGCACATTCGGCACATGTGCCGTCGCCGTGCGGAGAAAAATCGACGCGCTGCTCCAGAGAAACATCCTCCTTGGCGACATTGTGGAAAATGCAGACAATGAGCTCATCGAACATGGACGCTGCGCGCTCCACTATATCAATAGTGCCCCGTCGTCACGGGATCGAAACTCCCGGCAAAAACCGCCCGTCTCATCCCTGCTCCTCCTCTGCATAAAAACAGATCCGCGCCGCACCGTAGCGTCGCTCGCGCATCATGCGGAGTGCCCCCGCCTGTGGAACGATCTCCTCTCCGCTCCCTGTTCGAGGACGAGGAGACCTCCCCAGCGAGCAGAGCGCCGCGCGCCGCCGCCTCCAACACGCGGGCATTGTCCCCGTGCGCATAGGGCGGGTCGGCAAAGATGAGGTCAAACGTACGCCCCTCACGCGCGAGCTCTGCGGCGACGCGCATGAACATCGCCGCGGCGGATCTCCGCCCGTTCCGCGAGCTTCGTGCGTGCCGCATTCTCCACGAGAATGGCATGCGTCGTGCGGTCGACGAGGCACGGCGGACGCCGCCCCGCGCAGAGTGCCTCCAGCGCGAGCGCCCCGTCCCAGCAAAGAGATCGAGCACGCGCGCATCGACCACGCGGCTGCCGAGCATACTGAAAAGTGCCTCACGCGTGCGGTCGGCGGTCGGGCGCGTCCCATCCCACCCGCAGGAGATTTCAGGCGCGTACCGCGTGCGCTCCCCGTGATGATCCGCATCGCATTCCTCCTGCCAGTCATTAGACTTTCCTATTTTACCACAATTCGCATTCGCATTTCAACCTGCTTCCCGTATCACACGAAACGAAAAAGCGGCTGTCGCTCTGAGGGAAAGAATTTCGCGCAGCAAAAAGCCGGAACGATGCAGCTCGTTCCGGCGATAGTGACAACAACATCCCACAGATCTTGTTGATTAGCTTCCCCCGCCGGTGCGGGGAGCGGTCAACGTCTGCCAATCACACTTCGTTTTACTCGTGTTCTTGGGACGTTTTCCCCATACGACCTGTTTCCCGTTCAGCTGTGCCCTATGGGCTTGCTTCTCGGACAGGTCAGTAAGTAGCGAGCGCAGCGAGCCGATAAAGCACCCATGCCGCACGCGGCTATTCCCCTTTCGCTCCCCACCACCGCTTCGCGGTCCCCTCCCCGCTCACGCGGGAGGCTTGGTTACGCGCCGTTTTTCTCGCAGAATCACGCAATATTAGCTTCCCCGCCGATGCGAGAAGTGGCAACGCAGCGAGCCGATAAAACGCTCATGCCGCACGCGGCTTTGTGGGTGGTGCAGCCGTGAAGGACATTCGCCGGACGGAACTGAAAGGGGTTTCAATGCCGCACGCGGCTTTGTGGGTGGTGCAGCACAAATCCCGCATCGTCGATCGATCCGCTTAGAGTTTCAATGCCGCACGCGGCTTTGTGGGTGGTGCAGCGCAGTTGGTGCTCGCGGATGAGTCTCAGGAAGTTCGGTTTCAATGCCGCACGCGGCTTTGTGGGTGGTGCAACCAGTTTTATCTCACTCGCTATCAGCGCAGGTGCAGTGTTTCAATGCCGCACGCGGCTTTGTGGGTGGTGCAACGGTTTTTACCATGGCTATGATCAAGCATTTGGGAGTTTCAATGCCGCACGCGGCTTTGTGGGTGGTGCAACTGCGCCCGCAAGAGCAACGCGAAGTTCGCCGAAAAGTTTTCAATGCCGCACGCGGCTTTGTGGGTGGTGCAACGGGATCCCCGACCCGCAGGATGGTGTGTTTACGTGTTTTCAATGCCGCACGCGGCTTTTGTGGGTGTGCAGCACTGCTGCGCACATCTGCGCAGCAGTTTTTTCCACGTTTCAATGCCGCACGCGGCTTTGTGTGTGGTGCAGCGGCAGGAGGGCCCGTTTGCCCGGCAGGGTCGTGTTCGTTTCAATGCCGCACGCGGCTTTGTGGGTGGTGCAGACGACTATCGAGTTTCGTATATATACCGACGCTGATTGTTTCCAATGCCGCACGCGGCTTTGCGCAGGTGGTGCAGCGAAAGGGTTGCGCGCCCGCCGCAGCGCGCCGTCCCTGTTTCAATGCCGCACGCGGCTTTGTGGAGTGGTGCAGCCTTCCGCGTAAGTATGCGAGCAACGGGCGGTCGTGTTTTCAATGCCGCACGCGGCTTTGTGGGTGGTGCAGCGTGCTACTGTCGTACGTGGGATGCTGCGTAGATTATCTGTTTCAATGCCGCACGCGGCTTTGTGGGTGGTGCAGCCTCGTCGCTCTCAGTTCTTGTCCCCCTAAGAGGAAAAAGGCCTTTTGGAAAGTCTCCGGAAATTTGAGATGTCTGACGGAAAATATATGAAATATCTGTTCCTGTTCAGCTGCTCTCTCCGGCGCAATCCCTTGCGCGATCAGCACCCTAGCACGCCCATGAGCAAATTGGAAAGTCTCGACGGTGTTATGCGGCTTTGCGGCACATCCCCACAACTTTCCATTTCGTTCTTGCACCGTCTATATCATAGCAGAGACTACGCCAAATGACAAGTGTTTTGCCCCTCGTAAAAAGCCGGAACGATGCAGCTCATTCCGGCGATATTGACAACGACATCTCACAAATCTTGTTGAAGCTTCTGTGCAAACGCCTCTACATAGGAATCAATGTAGGCACGCGGCGTCTTCCCTTCATACTCCTGATAGTCCTTCTCCATATATCCCTCATAGCGTTCATACCAAATATGACGGGCATCGTCGTTCAAACGACAGCCATCCTTCTTCGTCGTCTCGAAATCATCGGGTTTCAGACAACCCTTGCGAAGAAGTGAAAAGAACAAAAGCGGTCAATCAGAGAGCACGAAATGGCTCCATCAAATCAAAGACAAGACTCGTGCGCCGCCCATCTATCGCGTGAAAGAACCCGATCCGCACATCTAGTCCATGCCCGACAGCTGCAGACGCACCTCCCGTTCCAAAAACGCATAGCCATAGTTCAACGAGTGCATTGACAGGATCGCGTGCAGGACGCCCACCGCGCCCATGGAATCCCCACACCTTTTCATCAAGCAATGCAGAGAACGCCGCAAAATAGGCACGCGACACGTTCCCTCCATCCCGCGCAGCGTCATCGACAGTATCCGCACGCGCAATTTTTCGCCCGCATTGGCTTAACGATGCGGATAGCTTTTTCAATACGCGCATCATCCACCGTCTTCTCATACATCTTGAGCAGGCGATATTGTCCGCGCAGCTTCTCCGCAACTATTGGTTTGGCGAGCGCAGAACGCGCCTCATCCTCCGCATATACAAACTGACAGCGAAGCATAGAGAACGTCATCCGCTCCCCTGCTAACTGACCGACAATATTGCACCGTCGATCAACAAAGAAAACCGGAACGCCTTCCTCCATACAAGCAAATAGTGCCGGGCAATGTCGCAGCCGCCAGCCTGCCGACCACAACAGAGGTAACCATGCGAATCGGCACACGGGCAACGAGCGCCTCCTCTTTCTCGACGATCAGCCGCCCGCCGCACTTTCGCACAGAGCTCTCGGTGAAATGAGATAGAGGGACGGGCATGATGAGCCTCCTTAGACGAGGAGAAAGGGAACATCCTCTTCCAGTGGTTGACCGTGCATCCATACTTTTTCTCGCATGCCTTACAGACAGGAACGATGAGGAGGAGAGGACGATCCGCCGCCTTTATGATATGCAGCAACTCCTCCTGCACCGCTCGAACTGGCAGTCGAAAAATTGCCGGAAAACACACTGAACTGGATGCGTAGAGCCCATGCCTCAAGGCATTTTACAACACAGGCACGAGTGCATTCTCCCTTGATGTCATAGCAAATGATGTATTTCATAGCAGATCACCGCACGCAGCTATTCCCTTTCGCTCCCACCACCGCTTCGCGGTCCCCTCCCCGCTCGCGCAGGGAGGCTTTTTCGTTACAGCACGTCAGCTTCTCTTCCCGATCGCGGGATGCGGGCTGCTGCAAAGTCCCGTCGCAGCGTGAAGGGCTGCAGTATTTTAGCTTCCCCCGCCGGTGCGAGAGCGGTCAACGTCTGCCAATCACACTTCGTTTTACTCGTGTTCTTGGGACGTTTTCCCATACGACCCGTTTCCCGTTCAGCTGTGCCCTATGGGCTTGCTTCTCGGACAGGTCGGTAAGTGGCGAGCGCAGCGAGCCGATAGAGACGCCCATGCCGCACGCGGCTTTGTGGGTGGTGCAACCTGTCTGCAGTTGCGACGAATGACGACTGCGCGGCTGTTGTTTCCAATGCCGCACGCGGCTTTGTGAGTGGTGCAGCGCTGATTAGTGCGATGAGTGGCACTCAGTACTTCGGGTTTCAATGCCGCACGCGGCTTTTGTGGGTGGTGCAACGTTTAAGGCATTGTGATTAGAACTCCGAGTTTGTTTCAATGCCGCACTTTTTCGCGGCACTATGGGTGGTCAACGAGTATGGTCTCCCTTGAGGCAGTTGATCGTCGCAGTTTCAATGCCGCACGCGGCTTTTGTGGGAGTGGTGCAACACTGAAAACATTTCCTCAACGACGATGCGCCTGTCGAGGTTTCAATGCCGCACGCGGCTTTGTGGGTAGTACAACGTAAATGGGACGATTAGAGCGCATATGCTTGCGAACGTTTCAATGCCGCACGCGGCTTTGTGAGGTGGTAGCTGCAGCTTGCTGCGCACATTGCTGGTGCAAACGTTTCAATGCCGCACGCGGCTTTGTAGGTGGTGCAGCTTTCAAACACGTTATCGATGGAAAAGGATCGGGTATCGGTTTCAATGCCGCACGCGGCTTTGTGGGTGGTGCAGCATACATGTGATTCTCTCGGGAGAAGAGGGATGTCGTCATGTTTCAATGCCGCACGCGGCTTTTGTGGGTGGTGCAACGTTCTTGCACCGTCTGCTTATCACAGCAGAGACTACGCCAAATGACAAGTGTTTTCCGATGCAACAGAAAAGCCGCTGAATGGCGGCTTTTCATATCTCCCATCACTTTCTTGGATGCGAGGCATCATAATCTTTCATAGATCGGAAGGATAAAATCAATTAAACTTACGTCACTTTGACTATAAGTAATCTTTGCAACATTATCAATCACAACTCATAGAAGGTATTATGTCTTATCTCGTCAATCACCTTTTTCCTTTTCCATCCTTACTAGAAACGACAACATAAGTCACATTTTCATACTGTTATCTCTTGCAAAAATCACTTTTCGTGGCAGAAACAAGAGTCACATCAAAAATGAAAAATATCTTTCTTCAGCCTGCGTACAATCTGTCCAGCAATATAATATCCGCGTTCTTTATCAACAACATCAGGTCGTCCATATACAGGAAGGGACTCCCGTCGGAGATAGACTTGACCACTGAGCCGGATCCATTTTCTACACGTTGCTTTCGAAGCCTTATAAACTATAATCTTTTACTCGATCAAATCTCTTTTTGCCTTTCAGGATGTGGATTTCGAGTTCTTCGGACTGCTCTCCATCAGGGCTTGAATCGCATCATCAAGACGAAGGAATCTATCAAACTTTATCAACGCAATGGAATACTCAGGAACATTCTTCTAAGAATTTAAGCCCCCATTGTTCGTCAGCGCGCTTTCCTGACTAAAAGACATTTGTCGGTCAATCAAAGCATCAATAGGTCTACGCCAATGCTCCGCGCCGCCATCGCGCCACCGAGTCGATCGCATTTCCACCGAGCACTCCGGCAAGTAAATTCATCCCAAACTCGTTTGTCATAACTCTCAAGGTGATCCCTTTCCCTGCCCAATGTCCGAACTCATGCGCAGCAAACGCAACGGCAGAGCGTTATAAATGTTTGTTCTGTTGGAGAGGGCGCATTTGGTCATGATTAACATACCGTCGTTTTGATGGGTATTCACAAAATTCACCATTGAATCCGACATACGAATATCCACCGGTAGCATAAACGCGTTCGGAGAATCCGAATGATGCAGGCTCATCGGAGAAAGCCATCGCTGATTAGAACACCATCATTCATGTTCAAATACATGGGGTTGCTTTCCACAAGGCTGCTCCTTGAATCTCTGCGATGTCTTCACTGGAAAACAGGTTTCGTACTCTTCCTCCACCTTTCTCTGCTGGCAGGCTCGGAGCAATGGATATGCTCTCGGCACTCGACATAAGTGCGTCACTCTGCGACGCTGGAGATGCCGTCGGAATAGGGAGTGACACCCAAACCAATGGAAAGGGTTGTACCGAGGATTCCTGTGAGATAATTTTCTTCTATTATTCATGTCTCCCTTTATCTCCTTAAAACAGCACGTGAAGAATATTTCTCCATGCAGAGACCACGCCAAATGACAAGTGTTTGCCCATGCAAAAGAGGGTGCTGCACAGCGAAAAGCCTTCGGCAGCACCCCTTGGCATTATGTCGGCGATATCGCTCGCAAGCGCCCTTCCACCGCGTCCCTTTACTTTAGGAAGACTGATACCCGGTACATCCACTTCGACGCATCTTTCGCACTTCGGCGGAAAATCCTCCACAGAGCACCACTCTGCGTCCGGTTTTCCACCTCGTTCGGACGAAAAATCTACGCCAATCTGGCAGACCTCATTTTTATCAGTGTTTCCTTTACATCCAGTGCTGTTGGCAGTATCGCGCGTCCTTGGAACCGTCTGTCTCCCTTGTCCAATGGTCATCTGTGCGATTTTTCTCCTCCCATTTCGGATTTTTCGTGTGATCCCATCGGAGGAGGTGGACGAGTTCCTTTTGCGCTTTGTCATAGCGTGCGCGTACGTCTTTACCGAGACGATCAGTTCTCTCGAACGTCTGTATGTAGGCGTTCATCTCGGTTCTCCGCTCTGCGGTATTCCAGCCGCCCCTCTCCATCAAAGGCACTGTAGTGAGTCCTCCGTATCGGTGAGGAATAGCCGCGGGTGATCTCTATGCTGCCAAGTCCGAGAGGTTTCCCCTTGCCAATCTTGCAGAGGAGGTGTCCGTCGCACAGGCAGAGTACCTTGAGCAGCGCACCGAGTTCATCCTCGGACAGGCGCTCAAAGCGGATGCTGCCGTAGAATGTGTTTCCGGCGGCCACGGGTTGGATCTTGCACTTGGTTTGTGTGTTCGGCTGATCCTGTTCTCTGTTCATCCATGCTGTCCCATTTTTCTGATGCCAGTAGAGTTTGTAGCCGCGAATGGGGACGCCCGCAGTGTCCCAATGGGCAAGCCGATCCGCCCCGTTTTTCTGTTCGAGGTGAGAGCTGTACGGCGGTTGGTTTCGGTGCGCTGAGGATCTGTGGAAAGTGCGGGGCTTCGGTCCGCGGGGTCTCTTTCGGCACGGCGTCGGCAAAGGCAAGGCGGCTCGCCCAGAGTTCTTTACACCCGCTGCGGCGATTCGTCTGCTCCTTCCTACTCGCGCATGTCCCCGCCCTTCCCGGCGTCCGAAGAGGGCATCGGTGTAGTCGATCCGATCGCTCTCCATGCGCAGGACGTGATCCCCGATGCTCATGTGGTAGGCAATGCGATAAAATCTGCCAAAGCCAAAATGTGCAATCTCCCCCTGTGCATCTGTCTTGTAGAAGCAGGGGGCAACAAATCGGATGTCGTCCCATCCTGTGAAGGACGCTGCGGCATTCCCCTTTTTGCACAAAAATTTCCCTTCTCTTCGTCCAGCAGTTCGACGCCCTTGCGGCTGCTGTCCTCACGATATGCCTGCACGACGTTGTCGGGGACGGGGATGCGCTGCGTCCAGTCCGGGTCACGATGGCGGGTATAGGTGGCTTTCCTCGACATCCGCCCCGTATGGCAGTCCGCCCGTCCACTCCCCGGTTCGCCCCAGCGGACTTCATTCTCCGGCTGTCTGCCCCCTCCGTAGTTCATGATGTCAAATTCCGCCGGACAGATATAGTAGCCGTCGTCGCCGGTCTGCTGCACGAGATAGCCCGCCTCTGCCTTGGTTTCGGATATGGTGTTCGCCCCCTTCCGAACGGTCGTCGCCATCTCCGTCGTGTAGAGTTTGCGCATATTGTCCTTTTTATCTGCCATGGTGCGGAAGTAGAGCACCTGATCGTGATAGTCCTCGCCCGCCCGCATGGCGCTGCAGGTGACGATCTTAAAGAGGTTTTTGATCATGCCGCGCAGCGAGCTGCCCGGGATGATGGGGATACCCGTCGGCGCGAAAAAGTGCTCGACGGCGTTCCCTGCATCGACGCCTGTGCCAATAAAGACGGGTGTCAGTGTCTTGATCTCTAGGTCGATTCGTCCACTGAGGCATCCCTTTGCAAGAACATGGGCGCGATAGTTCTCGACGCGCTCCGCATCGCTCATGGCATCCCCTTCGATGGGCGAGGTGAGTACGCCCTGCGGCAGGGATACGAAGTTGTACGGTGCTGTTGCCGTATCGTAGTCCTTAGCCATTGGTCTCCTCCTCCATATCCGCCGCTGCGATGCGGCAGTACCGATGATCGACATACCCCGCCTGTCCTGTGGTATGGATGCCGATGTAGCTACGCGTTACGAGTCCGACATATACGGGGTCTCTCTGTACTGTCCTCCATTTTTGGCAGGGTCAGCTTCAGTTTGCGCTCGGGGGTCGCGCAGGGTCATCCATGCGCTGTGTTGCTCCTCCTCCCGCGCGGCGTCGCTCCTGCTTCCCCAGAAGCGTGCGAGGGTGTCGACGTACTCCGCTGCCTCGCCCCTCCTCGTCGGTGCGAAAGCGTCCGACAAGCCGGTCGTTCTCGCGCTGCAAATGGAGTTCGCTCGTTTCGTTGAAGATGCGGAGTTCGATGAGCAGTTTCGTGTTCAGGGGCGCCTCATCGGGAAAGGAGAATGTGCCCTGCTGCCACGTCCCGCAGCGTATTTCGTTCACCTGCCAGAGTACGGCGGTCGCTTTCCGGACGTTCCGTCGCGTAAGTTCACGGGAAAGTTCTTCCGCTGATGCAGGGATGTCGACGATCTCTACTGCGCTTTTTCCCGCACAAATGCAGCGCATTTTCTGTTTCTTCTCCTTGCTCATGTCGCATCCTCCTCGCACAGTGCGGTCACATATCCCTGCAGGGTCTGCACGGTGTCCGCCGCAAAGCTTTGTCCCTGCGTGAGCTCGTAACAGCGCCCATGGTAACGGATGACGGCGTGCAGTCCCTCCAGTGTGCCGCGACCGATGGATTTCTCCCCGCCGATTGCCGCACGCCCCAGCCAGAGGTCCTTGAGGAGGAGGACGCAAAGCCCCCGCCTCCTGCTCACTTGCCTGCCGCACGCCGAAGCGGAGGGTGACGGATCGTCCCCGTCTTTCTCCCGCCATACCGGTGCGGTAGAAAAGAGTGCAGACGGGATCGTCCCGCCTGTAAAGCGGTCGATGCGGCTGCGCGTCTGTGTGTGCATCTCGGCGTCGACGACGGTTTCCTCGACGATGAAGCGGCCGCGGGCGGCCGTCGTCCCCATGAGGCGGTCGATGAAGGCCTCGCCTGTGTCTGTTCTTTTTCCCAAGGCGTGTAGGGATGTATGCGGCGCGATGGCGCAGGACGCCCTTGAGGCTTGTGCCGGGGATGATGTTCTGCCCTGCAGCATTCGTCTTCATGCGGGCGTCAGGGCTTTTCTCACCGTCCGTCTCCGCTAGTGGATCCACACTGTCGCGCACGATCAGTGCACCGGTGAGTGCAAAGTCCGCCGTGATGACGAAGTCGCCATCCGCAGGCGGCGGTTCTGTCTGCGCCGCATCGTCATACGCCATGTGCCAAGCGGCATTGCCACGTTTCGGCGAGAGCCACGCGATGGTGTCCTCCGGCCTGCGGAAGTCGTAGCAGTCCACGACCATATCCCGCAGCTGCATGCGGCCAAATCCCTTGGTGGTGAGCGCACCGACATGAAAGCCGCCGCGCAGGAGTTCGCTCAGGCGGAGAAGTGTCTCTTTCAGCGTGTGCTCGTCTTTCTGATGGACGCGGCGCAGGAGGATCTCGGCATAGAACGGGCCGTCTGCCCCGCTCTCGACAATCTCATAGTCGTATTTATGCGCGTCGATTGCCGTTCCTGTCACGTCGTCGATGTGGACGCCGTCACGGGATCCGATCACTGCATCGTTGAGCTCTACGTCATAGAGGGAGACGGCGCTCTGACGCTCGTCGCGTACGGTCTCCCCACCGGTGCGGTGCATTGTGCCGAACAGGATGTCTGCCGCGCATGGGTTTTCTACTTCGATGAGGCTGCGCAGCGCCCCGCCAGCGATGTGCCGGGGATGAACGGCACACCGGCCTTGCTGCGCAGGACGTGGATGTCTCGATCGTTCCGCTCCTCCCCGCTCTCTCCTTCGCCGATGAGCAGCGGCGCCGCAAGGTGCAGTCTGCCTCGCACGGTAATGCGCCCCAGTATTTGCGCCGGGTTCACGTTCGTATTCATGCGCTTTCGCCCCCTTCTCCGCCTTGCCTGCCGTTTTTCTTGCAAAGCGGAAGAATGTGCCAGTATGCGTAAAACACTTCTTCCCGCTTCAGGAGTGCTGCCGTGCCGCCCCATACGCCGATTTCTTTTTCCTGCGTCGATGAGGTCTTGATCTGCGGTGACGTTCTGTCGCCCCCGTGCAGCATAGGGCATTTCCTCGTGTATGATCTCTCCGAGGTAGGATCGGAGGGGACGCCCTTCGATCTTGACGTTCTCCAGCATTTTGCCGAGCGGCGTTTCTTTTTCGTCGCCAATACGGTCTGCCGTATACGTTCACAGGCGCCCTGCGGGCGTATGCCGAGGGCACTGTCTAGTCGTGCAAATGCGTGAGACGCATCGGGCGGAAATGTCCTGCGGGCGCGCCCTGCATCCTCTGCCGCCAGCACGCGGATCTGTTCGATGATATGGGCGAGGATGATCTGCTCTGTGATACGTCTGCTCTCTGTGCAGAGTTCGCGCGCTGCGGGTGCGGGCGGATCCTGCGCGATGCAGCAGAGTCCCCTGCCGTCCCAGATGCGCAGCTGTCCGAATCCCTCCTCTGTGCGCCGCCCAACGCCGCTGCACAGGACGGCGTTCACCGCCTCCATGTCGCCGGGCTGCCAGCCGCCTGTTTTTCGGACGGCAAACACGGTTCCCGCGCCGAGCGCCGTCTCACGTGGGCGGCGCATTCCCCATGTGCCGACAAAGTTGTCGATGTCCTCCGCCTGTGCATAGATGCTGCGCTGTTCCTCTGCCAGTAGGAAGCCGCCGCCTGTCCCTGCGTTGAGTGCGGCAACGACTTCGTCGAGCATGGAGCGTGCATCCCCCGGCACGGCTCTGTGCGGCAGGAAGGGGGTCTCGCATCGGAGACAGAAGCGTTCCTCCGTTGGGATGGGCGGCAGGGGGATATCCTCTGCCGGCATCACGGTGATCTCGCATTGTCCGTACTGTGTATATTTGGAGCGTCCTGCACAGCAGGAGAACGTCTCTGTGCCGATGGTGCCACAGAGAAGGCGAAGCTCCTCCGCCGTACCGCAGATCAGTCCCTCAAAGCTCTGCCCCTGTGCAATCGCTTCGTAGTTGTATATGCCGCCGTCCATGCTCCTGCCGGCGAGACGTTCCTTGCCGCTGCCGCCATTCAGATCACTGCGGCTGATGTGGAGGCGGATCTCCTTCTGCACGGCGACGGGTGCAGTCCTTTGCCGCAGACGGCGGCAAAGCCCGCATGCTCTTGAAGCCCCCATCGCGCGGAGCCTCTCCGTACATGAGGTCACAGATCGCACTGCCGTCCTTCGCGCGCTGTACGGAGAGCGGCAGCGGGATCGCGCGCGTCTGTGTCAGAGGCTCGACGGGATAGGCATCAACGAAGCGCAGGCCGCCATAAAAAGAGGCGCATGAAGTCGTCATTCTCATGCGCCGCTTTTTCCAAGTGCAGCAATCTCGATGAAGCGCGCGGCAAAGATGCCGCGCAGTACGGAGCCACTGAAGCTGTCCTGTGTCGCGGTCATGACGGATGTATGTCCCGGTGCGGAGAGGATCATCGGTGCTTTTGTTCGGATACGAACCTTCATCATCTGCATCAGCGTCTGCCCCCTTTCCGCCCCTGACGCCCGAGTGCCTTCGTTATGAGCGCAGGTACGATGTCTTTGCCGTTCTGCCGCAGGGTGCATCCGATCCTGCCAAATCCGCGTGTCCGTTTTTCCGCCGCACTGCGAAAGATTCCGTACGGCAAGAGCGAGGATGCACAGATGCTCTATGTCTGCCTTTGACTAGCCGGATTTCTCCGCTGAACTCTGCGCCCTTTTTCGATGACACGCATGTTGTGCAGTGTGGTCTGCTCCGCTATGCCCGTCTCACGATTGATCCGCGTTTGCCAGCGCAGGTTTGCGTAAACGCCGAGGACGTCTTCCGGACGAAAGATGGAGGGATATTTTTCCTCCAAATACTTGAGGTCTGCATGGATCTCCTCGTACTGTTCCATATAGAGGTTGTGTAGGGATGAGCTGCACCTTCTCCGCACGTCCGCGCCGAAAGAGTGTATCGAGCTCCGCCCTGTCAAAAAGGTCGAGTTCCGCCATCTCTGCCATCTCCGCAACCTCGCAGCCGCTCTCATAGAGCAGTCCTTTGAGCCGTTTGGCGGGAAATACGGCAGTCCGACATCATCCTGTACCACGTCCGCATCGACGTGGATATCCGCGTAGCCCGTGCCGAGATGGAGCGGTGAGAATGTTCGGATGTGGATGCGAATCGGGGCAGCGAGGTCGATATCTCCGAGGCCGGCAGGCTGTGTCTGCACCATGGCAAACGGATCTCACGATGTCGGCCTGCCGTATCTGCGGTTCATCCGTCTCTTGGACGCTCTGGCGGACAACTGGTTCTTTCTTTCCATACTTGATTTTTTTCTGCCCTGTTTTGCCGTCTTTATTCCGGTTCTTTGCCATAACTACACCTCCCCATCCATGACATAGTCCATGAGTTCAATCGCATCCATATAGGGTGTGCGCTCCTGTTCCCACAGGTTCTCCGCGTAGGCATGCCATGCAGGTACATCGGGCAGCTGCAGGTTCAGATGTCCTAGTTGGGTCATAAACTGCTGCTGCTCGTGTTTTCCATAGGCGAGGACGCGCCGCAGTTCCTTGACCTTGTTCCGCGGAAGCCCGCGCAGCCCCCGTACGCCCGCAAGGAGGGCGGTGATGTGCCGCTCGTCCGTCGCACCCGCTCCGTCCGTATCAACGCGATACGGGCCGAAGTGCAGATCGCCGCGCGCACCGCGATACTCCTGTGCGCGGAACTGTTCCAGTGTCGGCGGCTGCTCGCCGTGCAGGATGGCAAAGTCGAGCCAGCAGGAGTCCACCTCGTGTCCTGCCGCACGTTCCAGCGCACGCATCTCGTTCTTTGCTGCGCCGCATAGCTCCTCTGCCATCTCGTAGGCACGAAAGAACGGGTATGAGGTGTTCATGATGGTGATGCCGGCGCAGGAGGCAATGTTTTTCTCCATCAGGTGCTGCATCAGAAATGCCGAAAACTCCACGGCAGCCTTGCCCGCACAGACAAAGGTCATATCGTCGCCGCCCAGAACAATAGGACGGACGGGAAGGGTGCAGAGCCCATGCTCGTCTCTGAGATCGAGACTGTCCTTGTACCGGTCAATATGCTCCACGATGTGTTTGACGAGTGCGGCAAAGGCGACAAGGGTATCGTGACGGATGCCACGCGAACGTCGGATGTATGCGGTCAGTGTTTCGCAGCCTTGAAATTTCCGCCCCATGTTGTTGCCGTCGATATGCACGACGGCAATATCATTCTTCGGCGTTTTCTGTCCAAGGCGGGCGAACTCGACGGGGAAGTCATAGCGTCCGATAAAGTGTTCCTGCTCTTCGGGGTGAAGACGGTCATGAGTTTGTCCATGAGTGCCTGCTGCACATCCGCCTCTCCACTTCCCGACGGGAATGTGGGATGCAGTTTGGCGGCGACTTCCCACGAGCAGAAGCGACCGTCCACCCATGCGTTTGCCGTCTCCCCGGTCTCGCTGCACGCAAGGGTCAGCCCGGTGTAGGGTACGTTGACTGCCGGAAATACGGTGTTCTGCCCCTCCTTGAGTCGGTCGAAGAGAGGGTTCAGCCGCTCCGCGCCAATGTAGCGTCCGTCCGCCGCAAGTTCGAGTGTGCCGATTGCCGCACCGGTATGAAGCCCGGGCGCATGGATCAGGAGCTTTTTCGTGAACGCAGCGATGACGGCGGTCAGGATGTCGTCGTCCACATGCTCCGCAAAGAGAAGCAGTGCCTTGCCGCCGCCGATGTAGCCCACACGCGCCGCTGTCGTCATGGACGACCAATCGGTGTCCTCCGCCCGCTTCCACGACATGTCATCCAGTGTATCCGCCCCTAGGATTTCACGCACTGCCGGCAGAAGTATCTCCTCGAAGACAGCCTCCACAAGATAGGACGCACCGATGTTTGTCTTGAGCTGATTGCTCGAGAAGATGTACTTCTGTATGGAGCGCGTATCAAAGAGTATTGCCTTGTACTGCATAGCTCGACCTCCTCAATATAGAATACATTCTATTTCGGCATTTCTACTCTTTTCCCTTTATCTTTTATAACAATTCTATAAGACAATCCTTATTTTTATCCGAGTGCCACGGTGGTCTCCCCAAAGCCCTGTGCGGTCAGGCGACCTACGCCACAGAACGGGGCGAACTGCGTGAGCAGAAGGATGATTTCCCGCTCCTCTGCGGAGAGTCGTCCGATGCTGAACGCAAACGTCCCTGTGAACCCCGGCATCGTTTTGCGCTCACTCTGACGGATCCTGACACCCGCGCCCCGCCAGTCCAGCGGTATGAGTTTCGCTGCGACCATGCGCACGATGTCTTTGTCCATGGCAAAGGGAAGTCCCTGCCATGTCCACTTGTCCGCGAGGGAGGCGAAGATGAGCGCGGGACGTGGGACGGCACAGTCGTCCTTGTCCACGCGAAAGACGGTCGGCGAGCGGAATGAAACGCGTATTTTCTGCGCATCCTCCGCCGAAAAGTGCCGCAGCGATCAGTTCCTCCTCCGCGATGATGCCCGTGTTTTTCCCGTCCGTCGGCAAGGATTTCCTCGACGATGAAGGAGAGCTGGCCCCACCGCCAGCACTGTTCGGGCGGAATCCGAAGGAGTGCCGCAAGTACGTTCTCGTCGAGTGCGGTCAGCCGCAGCAGCAGTTCCTCCCCTCCGCATAATGCGGTTCGTTGAGCTCCTGTGTGCGGAGGACGGCTGTGGCACTTCTGCCGGTGCGCTGAAAAAATCCGATGGTGAAGGGTTTCATCTTCCGTGCGTGGAGCTCGCTCGCGAACGCCGGATCGTATGCGGCAATGCAGCGAAAGAGCGCTCCGTGCAGCAGCTTGCCGGGGACCATGGAGTAGTGTCCGCCGCGCTCCGTGCGCAGGCGAAGGACAGGATGCCTAACATATTTTCCTCCCTAAGGGCACAGGTACTCTATGCAGAGGGGTGCCTGCAATCAGTAGGCGCGGAAGCGGCGAAATACAAAGCGTGACTCGCGTACGATCTCCCCGTTCTCATCCGTGCGCTCGCGTACAAGGCGTTCGCTGCACGCGGAGAGGACGGCAATTCCTGCCGCTTTCAGCAGGCATACGAGGGCAAAGGTATAGGTAAACTCGCCCTGCACAAGCACCGCCATCGGTTTTCGCGCGAGAATCTCCCGCGCGTTTTCCTCTGCCAGACGGTGTACCGCCTGCGCGTCCCAGTCGGCGGGGATGCGCGGGAAGGGAAGATCGACAATGGTTCCATACGCCTCTGCGGCCTGTCTCTGTCCCTCCTCCCAACGCGAGGAGGGGTGGTTCGTGTGGTTGATAAATTCCGTCATGCCTGCTCCTTTTGCCATGCGGCACGCGATCTCGGTGTCTTTAGGATCTGCTCCATGATGTTCTTGAGGCTGTCCACCGCCATACGCCCCTTCTCCGCGCGCGCATGATTGGTATGGTTGCGCTCATCCTTGATGACAAAATATTTGTCGAGAATATCCTCTGCGAGATTTTTATCCCTCGGCTCGATTCCTGCCTCATACAGTCGACATGCCCCCGGTTTCCACTCAATGTCAAGGAATGGACATTTACTGTCTTGGCTGCCCAAGATTCTAATGAGCTTTGCTACAACGAAATTATCTGTATTGGCAAGTAAAGCATCCCAGTCTCCCTTCGTGGCGTCTATGTATATCGGTTTGACCTGTTCCAGATACATACGGCCATGTTCTGTATGCTGTAAACTGCACTTCTCCGGGCTGCGCATACGGTTCAGCCACAGGAGGAAGGCGCGCAGCGTCTCTGCATCTTTCAGACGAACCTCGAAACGATCTGAGAGTCTCCCATCAACAAACTCGTTAATTTTATCCTCCGTCACTTCCTGCCGAAATTCCTTAAAGAACCGTTGTCGTTTTTCTCGCCATTCATTTTTCGCTTTTTGAAAGTTCTTCATATTTTTGCACTTGAACTCAGTGACCAGAAAGACCCCTCTGTTCCGATGCATAGAGTCCTCTTCCAGCTTGCATTCAAATAGCGCCTGCACCTCCTCGGACGACAGTGATAGAAAGCCGGAGTCTACGAGTGCCTCCGGGACGCGTTCGGTAACGAGCGTCATCGCCTGCTGGAGGAGGTCATGTGCAATACACCAGCGGATGAGCGCGATGTCGTCAAGTTCCTCCTTCAGGATCTTCGCATAGTCCTCCTCGATGCGCCCGAGCATCTGACGCATGAGTTCATCACTCTGTTTTGCTTCCACCGTTGCATTGCCCGTCGCGGCGGATGAAAACGCTGTGATCGACCGCTGAAGTTCCACAATCGCATCGCGCAGATCGCCATAGTGGCAGAGTTTCAGCTCCTCGGCGAATTTACGCATCGACGCGAGCAGTGCTCTGAGTGCCTGACTTTTTTCGCGCTGCTCAAAGAAGCGGTTCATCACTGTGACTTCTCCGTGGCGGACGAACTCCTCCGCCCCTGCGACGAGGTCGAAGAAGGAATAGAGCGGGTTGACCTCCTCGACTCGTTTTTTGTTGTAATCGGAGTAGAGACTTTGCCGATGCGGATGTTCTCATATTGGAGCAGCCGCATGAGCGCGACGAGGATCATGGAGGCATTGCGCGGCCCACCCGTGACGTCAACGTGGAGGATAATCTCTGTGTCAGGATGATCTTTTCGGACGTCCTTCGCATAGCGGCGCACATGAGAGGAGACGTCGATGAGCACGTTCATATTTTCCTCTATCGGCTCATTCTCGTCAAAGTCAATCGCCTCAGCGATCTGCTCCGCGTGCGGCACGATATCCGATATCCGGTGCAGAAAGTAGTCATAGTGCGTCTGCTCCCAGTCATGCGTGGCGTTATAGCCTTGAATAGCCCCCGCCACCTTGTTCGTCCGCACGAGAAAGAGGCGCGACAGCTGGTCTGCGGGCTCATGCGCTCCGCTCAGAAGATAGCGGACGGCAGATTCGTTTGTCGTATGGCATCTTTTTTTTTCGCCGATGTTCTGGTAGTCTACACCGGATATTGCCCCCGTGTCCCGAACGAGTTTGACGTCGCTCAAGAAGCATAGCATGATGTTCGTCCGCATATTACCGCTCCTCCTGTGAATTCGATGCTGCCGCAGAAAGTTCTTGCCAGTACATTGTCCAACAAGCCTTTCGATCTCCCTGCGCCCCAGCGTGTTTTCTGCGGTCGCATGGTTGACCTGATTGCGCTGCTCACGCAGGTAGAAGTACGCACGCAGACAGGGACAGCATCGGCTCCCCTGCCGCAGTCCGTCTGCACAATCCCCATGGTCTCCAGCATCTTTGATCCATGTATCCGCCCACGCTGCCCAGCGCTCGATCTATATCGTCGAACTACGGATGCGGGAATTTGCACTCTTTGAATCCCCGAGCAAATCGGAATACAAGTGGATTGTTTTTTTCTTCTCAAAGATTTTGACAGCTTGATTTGATCCGATCCGCATGCTGTGTGTCCTGTAAAAGCTCGAGACTGTCCACGATCTGTCAGTGTTCTCCTTCTCGAGTTTGCTCATGCAGACGAGCTCATACATGCCACAGAAACATCCTCCGGAAGAGTCCGTATCCTTCGCATGATTATTTCGCGCAAATGCTGAAAAGCGTCTGCCCTCACACTCGCACTGAGCTGAGACGAGCGAGTGCGCCCTCCGGAACAATGCCCATGTTCCAACGCGTCCGTAAGTATGAGGGCTTGTAGGTATCGACGCACATCTCTCTGTATCGCATTCCAGTACTGAATGTCGAGACTGATGATGAAGTTCTGCATCCAGCCGGGGTGCATCCGATCCACTGCCCGCTCTGCACAGGAAATATATGCCGGTACCGGACGGACGATCCCCTGCCGAACGAAGCATACGGGAAGCCACTCGGTCGCAAGTGTCATTGCCTGTTGAAGCAGCCCCTTCTCTATGCACCAGCGGATAATCGGCACGTAGCGCTCCGCTTCATCCTCTGTCTCTCCGAGCAATTCGCCATAGCCCTCGGTGATTGTATCGATGAGCTGCATGAACATACGATCGTCAACCGTACGGTCTTCCTCGGGCACATCCAAAAATATCGTAATCGCTGTACTCAGTGCGGAAAGCGCCGGTGGGATATTGCCCGTCTGACAGATCTGGATGGCATCCGAAAACGTGTGCATGGCACGAAGCACGCCCTTGAGAGCGTCGCTAATCGGCTTGCCGGAGGTGCCGCTTTCTGCATCGTAGTCAAAATACTTCTCAATCGTTCGGGAAATACCATAGGAAACGAATGCGTCCGCTCCCGCGACCAATTTATAGACATCAATGGTGCCATGCACATCAAATATGCGGTTCTCGAGCGACAATGTCTTGAAATCCGCATAGATCATCTTCTCGACCCGCATTCCGTCATACTGCAAAAACTGCATGACGGATGTCATCATCATGGTGACATAGCGTGCCCCGCCTGTAATATCCGCATAGATGTGACAGGCATGCCATTCGGCGAATCCACCGGCATCTGCCTTGATGCGTTCGGTCAGAGATGCGACCTGACTCCGATGTCCTCGATCAGTGTATCCTCATGATGAGTGGAGTAGTATCGGTATGAAGTCCGTCTCCGCGAGCGCAGGACGAAGTCGTTTCATCCGACTGCACCAGAACTCGAACTGACTGGGGTATTCTGCTGCGCTCTCCGTGCTCCTCGACCACAAGGGCCTCTATCCTCGCCGCCCATCTCCGCCGAGAGGCACTGCGGCGTGACGAGGCAATAGACACGGTGTAGACGCTCCCCCTTCTGTGCCAGCAGATCGACCACATTCGCAAGCGGTGCTTCGTTCGTCTGAAATCCCGGGAACGGCTCACTCCCCACCTCCAGCACAAAAAGCACCTTCTCTGACAATAGAAATCCGCAGCCCGGTTTCCGCATCGGGGTCTTTTTCGCATCGTACCGGGCTGAAAAATTGATTGCAATATTCTGATTCATGAACGTGCACCTCCTAAGTTGTCTCTTATTTTATCTAAAATCAACGCAATAGGCAAGAAATAGATTCTCATGTTATCTCGCTGTGACCTAGCGGTCGCAGTGCACACTTTTGTCCCATTTTCCCCTGCACCTTTTCGGGCAGCTTGTTGCTTCTGCAGCAAACAACGGATTGCAGAACAGGCGGTATCCAGTAAAATACTCCTGATTAAGCAAACGAAGGGGGATTCTGCATGAAGCAACGTTTTCGGGATGGTCACCTCTTTTCTCGCGCTCTCCCTCCTCCTCTTTCATTTTGTCTTCCATCTCACATACGCGGGAGAGTGGCAGCCGCTCTCCGCCGCTATGGAGGATGGGGCGGTGCGGCGCCCCATTCTGCTCGTCCCGCTCGATTCGCGTCCGCCGTGCGGGAGCGTTTGTCGTAAACGGCGGTAAAATCATCGGACGGAGGTCGCGACGCCGCCGTCCGAGCTGATGGACTACTACCCGCTGGCAGGCGATACGGCCGCGATGCGAAGCTGGGTGGCTGCGCATATCAATGAGGCGGATGCCGCCATTCTCTCGGTCGATCAGCTGCTCTCAGGCGGGCTTTCGCCGCACGCGAGGCGCATATCTCGGCGGAGGACATCAATGCGCTGGCCGCGTATCTCCGTGACCTGCACGCAGCGCATCCCGATGTCCCCCTGCACGCGTTCTATATTCTGCCGCGCGCGATCCCGCAGGACGGTATCGAGGGCTGGCGCGAGCGGCGCGCGCTCCTCGCCCTATGCCCGTCTCCTAGGGCGCGCGGGCGCGGGGCTGCCGGTCGATGCAGAGGAAATGGCACGTCTGCGCGCCGAGATCCCCGATGCGGATCTGCAAAGGTATCTTGCGCACTTCGACGAGAGCACGGCTCTCGCCGCCATGCTCATTACGCTCACCGAGGAGGGCACGCTCACGCGCCTTGTGCTCGGGCAGGACGACGGCGAGGAGTTCTCTGTCGGCAATCTGAAAAAGGCGGAACTCTCCGCCCTGCTGGCACAAAAAAATATCGCCCCGGAGCGGGCGATGATTGTGCACGGGGCGGATGAGATTGCGCTCTCGATGCTCGCGCGGATGGCCGTCGATGACCTGCGTGCGCGCGGCGGCACTCCTCCGCGCATTTCACTCCGCTATGCACGTGACGATATGGCAGACGCCGTCTTTCCCTTTATGGCGGTCTCGAACGATGTGACGGCACGGGAGAAGATCACCATGCTCGGCGGCACGCTCGCATCGGATGACGCGGACAGCGACCTGATGCTCTTCATCGCGGCGGGCGACAGCGACGCGGATACGCTTGGCACACGCGCTCCCTCAGCCGCCGCGATCCACCGGCTGCTTTCCGCAGGAAAATCCGTCGCACTCGTCGATCTCTCGCGCCATTTTCGCGCAGAGGAGACGCTGCTCCCCATTCTGACCGAAAAAATGTCCCCGTGAACGCTCTGACGGCATACGCGGGTGGAATACGGCGAGCAACGCCATCGGTACGGCAGTCGCGGAGGCCGTTCTCTATCACTGCGCCATGGAAAATGCCGCGACAGCAGAGGAGCGGGAACGCGCCGCCGCTGCAAATCTCGCCTTTCTCACGGGGCGCATGGCAGAGGACGAGTTCTATCTCAAGGAGACGATTGACCGCGTGAACGACGCGCTCCGCCGTGCGGGCTATGCGAACAGTGCCGATCTCGATCTCACGCGAAACTGGCGCTGGGCGAACGATCTCCTGATGAACGATCTGAGCCGGCGCATGAGGAGCTACGAGTCGACCGCCGCATTCCGCACGCCCGTGAACCAAAACGGCATGACGCTGCGTGTCGTGCGGAGCAATATCACAGCGTACTATCCGTGGCCGCGCACGTTCGAGGTGCGACTGGAGGCTGCGCCCGTGGTGGAACGGAGGATGCCATAAAGATAGGGGCTGCTGTACGAAGTGAAATCGTACAGAGCAGCCCCTGTTCATATTCTCTTACTGCGCCGCTAGTCCAAAGCGCGTAATCCCCGCCTGGCGGAAGCGATCCAGCAGCTCCATGACGCCGCTGTAGTTCATATCCCCATCCGCGCGCACGACGACGGCAAAGCGCGGATTTTTTTGTGACTCCATGCGTGCCTGCTGCACGAGGGTATCCGCATCAATCGGCTGATCCTCGAGCCAGAGCGAGCCATCCTTGCGCACCGTGACGAGATAGGTCACGTTCAGCTGTGTCTGTGCCGACTGCGCCTTGGGGAGGTTGACATCCACGGTCTTGACGTTGACCATGTAGAGTGTACTCATGATGAAGAAGACGAGCAGGAAGAACATGATGTCGATCATCGGGATGATGACGACCTCAGGCTTTCCGAATGCCCTGCGGTCACGCAGTCTCATTGTGCCGCCCCCTCCGCTGCATCGTCCGCCGTGACGCCGGCAGCGTCGGCGAGAGCGAGACGGCTGCTCTCAGCAGCGGAAAAGCACATCTCCATATCCGTGACGATGTTCTCGATCCGCTGGGAGAAATACGCATGCACCATCAGGGCAACGAGGGCAACGCAGAGTCCCATCGCCGTCGCAATCAGCGCCTCACCGATGCCGCCCGTGATCGCCGCCGGCTCGCCCGCCTGGATGTTGAACACGCTGAACGTCGTAATCATGCCGCTGATCGTCCCTAGGAGGCCGAGGAGCGGCGCCATCGTCACGATCACGCTCAGGTAGTAGATGCGCCGCCGCATCTTGGAGAGGGCGATGCCGGACTGGATCTCCATGTAGGCACTCATCCGATCGGCACGGCCGCTGTTCTTGGTGATCGCACTGAACAGAATGTCGGCAATCGCGCCGCGCTGGTCGCGTGCAAGGGCAAGCGCCTCCGCATAGCGAGCATTGGCAATATGGAGCATGAAGGCGTGCGCAAACGCACGTCCTGCATCCGCGCGTGCAAAGTAAAATGCGCGCTCGATCCCAATAAAGACAACAAAAATGGACGCAATCGCCAAGAAATACATGACGATGCCGCCCTGCTTAAAAAATATGATGCCCTGCGCGATAGAATCCATGGCAAGTCCTTTCCGCTCGATAACCATATAGTTGATACGGCTGTATTCTACTATATATTGATGTATCCGTCAATGATAGCATCTTTCATTTCCCGATGCGCTCCCTTGCGGTTCTGATGAAAAAATACTATAATAAATACCGTTCGTTCAAAAAAGGAGGATACGGTGTGAAACTGCCCCTCATCCGTGGCTTTTGGCAGCTGTTCAAGGGATATTGGAGCTCTGCGGAAAAGTGGAAAGCGCGCGGACTGCTTGCATCCGTGATCGTGCTCAATCTCGTCATGGTCTATCTGCTCGTCCGCATCAACGACTGGTACCGCAATTTCTACGATGCACTCCAAGCGTATGACTGGGCTTCCTTTTGGCCGCTCATCGGCACGTTTACGGGGCTTGCCCTCCTCTACATCGTCATTGCCGTCTATGCCGTCTATCTGCGGCAGATGCTGACGATCCACTGGCGCACATGGATGACGGAGGAGTATCTAGCGCGCTGGATGCGTGGGCAGGTCTACTACCGTCTGCAGGTACTGCGCAGCGACACGGACAACCCCGACCAGCGTATCAGCGAGGACATCAATCAGTTCGTCACGCTGACGCTGACGCTTCTCGTCGGCGCACTGAAACAGCTCACGACACTCGGCGCATTCGCCGTCGTGCTGTGGAATCTGTCAGGGGCGCTCACTGTCCCCATCGGGAGTGAGACATTCACCATCTACGGCTATATGTTCTGGCTGTCCCTCCTCTATGCGGGCGTTGGCAGCGTCCTCGTCCATCTGGTCGGGCGAAAACTCATCCGGCTGAATTTCGATCAGCAGCGCTACGAGGCGGATTTCCGTTTCAGCATGATGCGCGTGCGGGAGAACAGCGAGAGCATCGCGTTCTATCGCGGCGAGATGGCGGGAGACACAGGGGTTCAAGGAGCGCTTTGCCAATGTCATTAAAAACTACTGGGGGCTGATGCGGCGGACGAAGCTGCTGAACTTCTATGTGAACGGCTACGGGCAGCTCGCCATCATCTTCCCGCTCATCATGGCGGCGCCGCGCTACTATGCGGGCGAGATCGCCCTCGGCGGTCTGATGCAGACCATCTCAGCATTCGGCCGTGTGCAGGATGCGCTGTCCTTCTTCGTTGACTCCTACAGCTCCATCGCCGAGCTGTCCGCCGTCATCCAGCGACTGTCGGGCTTTACGGCGCATATCAACGAGGCAGCTGCCGTTCCGCCCATGATCGTCCACGAGGACGATGCGGAGGACGCACTGTGTCTCAGCGATCTACACGTCGCGCTCCCGCACGGTGCGGAGCTCTTTGCCGTCTCCACACTGACCCTGTCGCAGGGCAGCCGTGCTCTCGTCACGGGGGAGTCGGGCGTCGGCAAGAGCACGCTCCTGCGCGCTGTCGCAGGGATCTGGTTCGCGGGCAGCGGCACTGTGACGATGCCGGAGGGGCTCATCGCGCTCTTCCTCCCGCAGCATCCCTACCTGCCGCTCGGCACACTCCGCCGCGCACTCTCCTACCCGTGCACGGCGGCCGTCTCCGATACGGAGATGGCGCGCGTGCTCGCGCAGGTCGGACTCCCCCACCTCGCACCGCGCCTATCCGACACGGACGACTGGAGCCGTATCCTGTCGCTCGGTGAGCAGCAGCGTCTTGCCTTTGCACGCATCCTGCTCATCCGCCCTGACTGGATTTTTTTCTCGATGAGGCGACATCCGCCCTCGACGAGCCGCGCGAACGCGCCCTGTACGAGCTGCTCCGACAGGAGCTTCCTGCGTCGGGCATCATCAGCGTCGGGCATCGCTCGACCCTCTATGCGCTACATGAGACGGAGCTGCGCATCCACGACCACACGATCATTTCCCGGGAGATTCCACATGAACCGTAGAGACTTTCTGCGCCGCATGACCCTCGTCGGCATCGGTGCAGCCCTTTTCCCCTTTTTCCCCGATGCAGCAGAAGCATCATGGTACATTCCCTCCGCCCTTCCGGGCGTGACGATAAAGCCGACGTATCTCTCCTTTGGCGCACTCGAAAACCGCTTTGTCACGGACTGCATCGTCATTCATCACATCGGCAACACGAACGCAGATGTCTCCGCCGCGACCGTCCATGAGTGGCATCTGCACAATGGCTGGGCGGGCATCGGCTACCACTTCCTCATCCGCAAGGACGGCACGATCGAGGAGGGGCGCCCCATGGGCACCGTCGGTGCACATGTCTACGGCGAGAATCGACATACCGTCGGCGTCAACATCGTCGGGAATTTCGAGGACGCTGTCCCGACCGAGGCACAGAAACACAGCGCCGCGCATCTGATCGCCGCCCTCTGCACCGTCTATCAACTGGATCCCATCTGGGGGGTCACGGTGAAGGGGCACCGCGACTTTAACGCAACAGCCTGTCCCGGCCGCTATCTCTATGCAGAGCTGCCGGAGATCGTGGAGGAGGCACGCGTCTACTATGGCTCGGATGAGCTGCAGGCGGAGCGGCTGCGCATTATGCAGCAGGAACGCGCGGAGCAGGAACAGCAGCGGGCACGCATGCGCGCGCGTATGGATGCGGCGCAGAATAAGAACGGCCGCCCGTCACATCCCACGCCGAGCGCGCCCAATCCGCCCGTACAGCCTGCGCCCGAGAAGCCGTCGCTGCGTCCAAGCAAGCGTCCTGACCTGCCGAAGCCCGGCAATCTGCCGACGCAGCGGCGCATCGCATCAATTAGCCCGAACAAACGATGGAGTGAAGATCCATGGGGTTCCACTACCGATGGTTTGACCGCGATCAGGAAAAATGGACGAGATGGGCATCCCGCTGACCCGCGCACAGATCGACGAGCGCGAGCGAGGCACAGGAGCCGCAGCGTCTCTTCTCCCGCAGGGGAGCAGACCGGCATCGTCCTCACGGCACTGATCTTCGCCTACGGGTGGACACAGGACGACACGGCTCTCGTCTTCTTCTGTCTGTCCTTCCTCATCTTCGAGCTGCGCAAAATCGCAGCACATTTTTCCGCCGCCTACGGCAAGAGCATCGCGAACGCCATGCAGGGCTTTAGTCTCGCCCTGCTCCTCGGCGCATTCGCCATGCTATTTATGAACTGACCCCCCTTTAGGAGGAGGTACTCACGTGAAACGACCACAGGGCATGGGCATCCTCAAACTCGGTGCGGCACTCGCCATCATTCTTCTCTTTGTCATCATCCATCTCATTGCACCGCAGTTTCTCCCCTCGCTCTTCACCCTGCTTGCCAGCGGTGATATTCCGGCGACGGTGGAGTACATTCACACCTTCGGCGAGGGCGCAGTCCTCTTCGCCTTTTTGCTCACCCTCTTTACCAATGCACTTGGCTTTCCGCCCGCCGTCATTTTTTCGACGGCAAACGTCATTCTCTTCGGCATTGTGCCCGGCATCATCCTGTCCTGCGTCGCAGAGACCGTCGGTGTCACGGTCGCCTTCGTACTGATGCGCTTCTACTTCCGCGATGCGGCGGAAAAGGCGATCGCCAAGAGCCCCTTTCTCGCGAAGGTCGATCACTACAGCGGCAGCAAGGGCTTCATCATCATGCTCATCGGACGCATGGTGCCGTACCTGCCCTCCGCTGTCGCGAATGCCGTCGGTGCCCTCTCCTCGATCCGCCTGCGCGACTATGTCCTCGCCTCTCTCGTCGGAAAATTCCCCTCGACGGGCATCGAGGCAATCATCGGACATGACCTCATCATGCAGCAGGAGGATAAGACGCGCCTCGTCGTTGTCGTCATCTGTGCGCCATCCTCATCTACACCGCCATCCGTTTTGAACGACGCATGATGCGCACAGAGACCGCCGTACAGGATGTGGAGAAAAAAATCATGACACGACGCCATTTCGCTTCAGACCGCCCCTTCAGTCCATTCTCACAATGGGACTCGGCGGTCTCTTTTTCATCCCGCGCCGCAGCCGCAGCAGACGGCATCCGCCACCTGCGCCAGACCATTACGGCACAGCCAAGCAACACGCGTATGATCCAGTGGGACGCGCCCACTCTCCTGCGCGGCGCACATGTCGAGCTGCGCAGCGGAAGAGACGAACATATCACGGCATTCGTCCCCTCTTACACGCATTTTCACCATAGACGACACAGAGCAGTTCGTCTACCACGCAGAGATCCCTCTGCCTACAGGTGGTGGTGCCTACCGCGTCACGCATACGGCAGGGGCATCCGATTGGATTCCCCTGTCTGCCCCACATGCAGTACGTACGCCCGTGCGTGCCCTGCTCTTTTCGGACAGCCAATGCGGGAGGATTACAGTGTCTGGAACGACCTCTATCAGGCAGCATGGCAGCGTCACGGCGATGCGGATTTTGCCGCACTCGTCGGTGACCTCACCGACAATGGCGAATCTACGTGGCATTGGGACAGCTTCTTCGCGGCGATGGAGGGGAATCCTTCCCCGCTCGCACGCGCTCCTCATGTCCCCGTGCTCGGCAATCACGAGTATTACAGCCTCGCGTGGACAGACACCCTGCCGCTGCGCTATCTAAGGACCTTTGCCCTGCCCGAAAACGGCAGCACGGCATTTCGCGGGCACTATTATTCCTTTGATCTTGGTGCCGTGCACGTGATCGTCCTCGATACACAGTTCCTTGAGTGCGGCGCACGCGGTGCAGCGCTGAATGAGGAGCAGCTCGCCTGGCTGAAACGCGATGCAGCGACATCCTCCGCCCCATGGAAAATCGTCCTCATGCACAAGGACATTCTCGCCTATGGAGAGTATCAGACCGTACAGGAGACGCAGCACGGCATCAGTGACGTGGGGCGCATCTTTATGGATGCATTCGATGCGTGCGGCATCGACCTCGTTGTCACGGGTCACGTCCACGCCTATCGGCGGCGTCAGATCCGCGCGGGGCAGACGGACGCTCAGGGGACGCTCTATCTCCTCGGAGGACCGGGCGGCGATGAGTACTTCGATGTCCCTCCCGAGCCCTACGACCTCGCCGCCTCCGCGAATCCCGCACCGTCAAACTACCTCTATCTGGAAGCGGATACACATCATCTCCGCATCGCCTGTGAGGCACTGGATGGAACGGTGATCGACACGGTTGAACGACAAAAATAAATAAAAAAGGACCTTATCCTACGTCAAATGGCATAGGATAAGGTCTTTTTTAGCGACGCCAGGGCGTACGCTGATCGTAGTCCCGCTTGATCTGCTTTACCGCGCGGTCGTGACGCCGCTGTTCTTCCTTCATCGCACGATCATACTTCTCCTGATCGCCGTCCCGACGGAACTCGAAGCGGATCTTGCGCACGTTCTGCTCATGGACACGAGCCTCTTCCTTCATACGGAAACTGTACTCATTCGTCGCCCCATTGATGTAATCGAGCGACTGAACTTGCGGCGCAGCCTCTGCACTCGGTACTGCTGCAATGCCGAGGCCCAGGGGCAAGAGCCAGCACTCCGGCAATATATTTCTTGTTCTTCATACGTTGCTCCTTTCTCATATTACACTGACTATACGGTAACATAGCCGCGTTAAGGATGCTTTGGATGCAACAAAAATACCAGCAAAAACCGCACCCGAAGGTGCGGTCGTGCGATCCGTTTACTCCGCTGTGAAACGGAAGAAGCGCAATATTACGCGCGCGCTTGATGGCGAGCGTCACCTGACGCTGATGCTTTGCGCAGTTGCCGGAAATGCGGCGCGGCAGGATCTTGCCACGCTCCGTCGTAAATCGACGCAACTTTGCGGCATCCTTATAGTCGATATGGTCTACCTTGTCCACGCAGAACGAGCAGACCTTGCGACGAGGCTTGCGGCCCCGATCTCGTTTCATCATGTTCGCTGTCCCTCCTCATTTCAGGATATTTCGATCATCTTCATGCTCAGAATGGAATGTCGTCATCAGGAATGACGGGTCCCATCATATCCGGTGCAGCTCCGCCGCCCGCAGCGGGCTGCAGCAGAACGCGGCGCAGATGCGTCATAGCCGCCCCTGCGCGCTGCCGGCATTCTTGGAATCAGAAACTCCACATTGTCTGCCACCACATCCGTCGCGTACTTGCGCTGTCCGTCGCTGCCGTCGTAGCTGCGCACCTGGATGCGCCCCTCGACGCCGATGCGGCGTCCCTTGGTGAGATTGTTGCCGCAGATCTCGGCGAGTTTCTCCCAGCATGTCACGGGGATGAAATCAGCCGTCTGCTGGCCTTCCTGCTGTGCTGCGCGCGAAGCGGCGGTCAACCGCCACCGTAAAACGGCAAAATGCTTTGCCACTCTGTGTGTAGCGAATCTCAGGGTCGCGCGCAAGGCGACCGATCAGTATGACTCTGTTCATGGGTTTCTCTCTCCTGAATGAATCCCGTCACGCATACAGAACGTACGGATGACTCCGTACGCCCCTTTACTCCCTCGATGCCGTCTGCGCGGACGATCATGATGCTTGAGCAGATCGTCGGTGATCTTCATCACACGGTCGCACTCAGCGACACAGGCAGGCTCTGCATTGACGTACAGCAGAACGTAGTATCCTTCGGTCATGTCCTTGATCTCATAGGCGAGACGCTTCTGCCCCAGCGGTCTTCCTTCTCGATCTTACCGCCGTTTGCCTGAATGAGCTTTGTGAACTTCTCGATGACGGCGTTTGTCGCATCTTCCTCCATCGGCTTCACAATAAATATGACTTCGTACAATCTCACGAAATCACCTCCTCTTTGGTCTATGGCCGCCGTTTTGCAGCGGCAGAGTTATTCTTCTGCGAGCGCGCACGAAATACGCACTCACGCGACAAGGGACAGTATACCATGTTTCGGCAACGCGTGCAAGGGCTAAACGTAAGGTCTTTGTCAAATGTAATGTTCATCCATCCACTCTGCACTCCATTCCGAGCCAGTTCGCAATTCCCTGTGGGGAAGGTTCAACATCCTCTCCAAGCTGCGCTGTCAGCGCAGGATATTTCGCCGCCGAAACATCATCGAGGCAGAGCATCTCAAGATATGCCGTCGCACGTGAGCTTCCCACATAGATGAGACGTTGACAAGTCGAACCAGTGAGCTTAGATACGCACACATCCACGAGGAGAACCGCCTTCGCCTCAAGCCCCTTGTAGCGGCGCACCGTCGTGAACCAAAGCTTTCCCTCCTCCGGCTCATGCGAAACGGGGATCCCCGAAACTTCTGTCAGAGCGCCAAATACGGATTTCTTGAGCGTCGATACCGTGAGGATCACAATATCCTTCAGCTCCAATTTCTCCACGCTGCGCATGCGGCGTACAAAGTCAGCCACCGCCTGTGGCAAGCGCCTCCTTTCTGGGAGACGAATACCGCACACGGGCGCTTGCCGTGAACATCATTCAAGTAGTTCTTATGTCTGCGCGTGATGAAGCTGCTCACCGTCCGCCCAATCTCCGCCGTATTGCGGCAGTTGCGGTAGAGTACAAGACGACAGTCCATGTGCATCAATCCATTCCGGTGCCATCTGCAGTGCCTGTCCATCAAACACGGCGAGAAAAGAATCGCCTGCCCTCGGTCATAGAAGAGATAGAACGCACCGTCATAAAAGCTCGGCGAGCATCGAGAGCTGTTCCAGAAGCGCACTTGGGAAATCCTGCGCCTCATCGACGATGATGTTGGGATATGGCCACTCCGTCCCATCGTATTCATTTTGGGAAAAAATTCCTCGAACTCCCGCAGCACCGTTTCAATGCGAAGCTCCCGCCCCGTCATCAGCTCCTCCGCAAGCGTGCGCTCATTGTGAATCGTAATGTTCGCATCCCAGCGGCAGGGAACGCAGACGCTCCAGCAGGAACTCATTGAAAGCAGAGATGAGGACCTTCTGCCCTCGCGCGCAAGCATCCGCGCCTTTCTCCGCCGCGAGTAAAGTTTTGCCCGTACCTGCCGCGCCGTGGATTGCCGCCGTGCGCTGGTCTTGCAAATACTCAAGCAGCGCGAACTGCGCGTTCGTCAGTCGTGCCGTCGACTGCTCCACCGCCGCTGATACAGAGCCAATCGTCTCCACGATATGAAACACGGGCTGTAGGATTTGAACAGTCTTCCGAAACTCCGCCGGCGACTGTGTGTACTCCGGAATTTGAAGTACTCCACGCCAATAGGCGTATATATGCTCCAACCTCTCCTTCGGAGCGCGCAGATCGTCCGCATCAAGGATGATGTCACGCGGCGACTCAAGCGGAGCGGCTTCCCCTGCGGAATCTGAACCGACGTGAACCAGACCGCCTTGCCCACGAGCGGAACATTCTGCTGCATTCTTTTTGCAGCTCCGCAAGCACACGCCGACAGCTCTTCCCCGCCTGCTGAAATGGGTAGATCGCATGCGTCTCCCCCGTGTTGCGGTTCGTCTGCCACCACGTGCCGTCCTCGTAGTCAATCCCGCCCGCCTTCACCTCAATCGCGAGAATACCGTGGCGCGGATGAAGCACGAGAAAGTCCGCCTCCCCTCCACCGCCGTCCGAACGCCATCCCCGAGCCAGCAGTAGGAGTGAAACACCGTATAGTCATCTCCGAGCGTCTTGAGCGCATGATACGCCAGTCGCTCCCTCGCTCCCATGAAAATCTCCCTACATGTGCGGGATAAAATCGTGCCATGGTGTCCTCCTAGATTCTATATATCTATTTTTAGATCATAAGACTTCCATTCGGTATTATAGTGTAATTCTTAGAAATGGTAAAGTTTTTCATCTAAACCACAATATAAAATAATGTACCTAGTCTGAAGCCTTCTTCTAATTTTCCTCCTTACACAATTAACCACAACATAAAAACGCTCGAGACCACTTGTTTCATGTGGTTTCGAGCGTTTCAAATTTTCAATGGTATCAAAGACGGTTTGTGTGGATCAATGTCCCTTCAGCGTCTTCCAGCGTATGCCATGCCAGCACCGCGCACTTGACGCGCGCGGGCATGTTGGAGATGTTCTTGAGCGCGATTGCCTCATCGAGTTCCTCCAGTGCGGCATCGTCTGTCACCTCACGCTTGATCATCGACGTGAAGAGCTGGGCGAGACGCTGTGCCTCCTCCACGGTCTTGCCGCGCATGAGGTCGATCATGATGTCCGTGCTCGCCTGTGAGATGGCGCAGCCGACCCCAGTAAATGCGGCATCGCTTGATGATGCCGTCCTCAATCTGGAGTTCGAGTGTGATCTCATCACCGCAGCTCGGATTATGTCCGCGCTCACGCACGGTCGCCGCTGCGAGCTCGCCCTTGTTCTCGGGCGAGCGGCTATGCTCGCCGATGACCTCTGTATAGAGATCACCGAGGCCGTGTTTTCAATCGGCATAGCCGAGCACCCCCGTACCTTTTTTCAGCGCAGCGATAAACTGGTCAATGTCTTCATGCGTATTGTAGAGGTAGAAACTCGCGCGGCAGGGTAGCGTTCTGTCCGAGATAGCGCATAAGCGGCTGCGCACAGTGGTGTCCCGCGCGAATCGCAACGCCGTAGCTGTCGAGAATCGTCGATACATCATGCGGATGGACATCCTTGACGTTGAATGTGATGATGCCCGTCTTATTTCCACGAGTTGAATCGCATCCGTAGAGCTCCACAAAGGGCAGTTCACGCAGCTGCGGCAGGGCATAGCTGAGCAGATCGCGCTCAATCGCCTCGATGCGGTCGAAAGCCGATCTTGTCCAGATAGTCAATCGCCGCAATCGGTCCCGATGCGCCGCTGACGTTCTGCGTCCCCGCCTCGAATTTCGCCGGCAGTTCGGCAAACGTCGTCTCCTGCTCGCCGACATAGTCGATCATGTCCCCGCCAAAGAGGAACGGCGGCATCGCGTCAGTATATTGTACTTGCCATAGAGGACGCCGATGCCCCATCGGGAGAAAGCATCTTATGCCCCGGAACGCAAAGAAATCCGCATCCATCGCCTGCATCCCACCTTGATGTGCGGCACGCTCTGCGAGCCGTCGACAACGACAACCGCACCGACCGCATGCGCTCGGTCGGCAACGACGCGCACATCGTTGACGAGACCAAGTACGTTGGATACCTGCGTCACTGCGACAATCTTCGTCCGCTCTGTAATCTGCTGCGCAATATCCGCCTCGGAGATTGCCGTCCTCGCCCGAGATAGATATACTTCAGCACAGCACCGCGCGACTTTGCCACGAACTGCCACGGGACGATATTGCTGTGATGCTCCGAGATCGTAATGACGATCTCATCCCCCTCACGGACGTTCGCAAGACCATAGCTGTACGCTACGAGGTTCAGTGCCTCTGTCGCATTCTTTGTGAATACGACCTCCTCCGGACGCGCCGCACCGATGAACTGCTGCGTACGCACGCGTGCCCGTTCATAGATATCTGTCGCCTTGACCGAGAGCTCATACGCGCCGCGGTGCGGGTTCGCGTTACAGTACGTACAGTAGTCGGCGACCGCGCGGATGACCGTCTCCGGCTTCTGTGTCGTTGCACCATTGTCAAGATAAACAATGGGACGGCCGTTCATTTTTCGTCTGCAGGATGGGAAAAATCCGCAGATACTCATTCACCTTGCGTTCCACCCAACAGTCTCCTCTCCAAATAGTCTCAATCTCCGTGCGCAGTTTCTCATCTGTGATGCGCACGAGCACGGGGGCAAAGGATGCCTCGACGATGAGCTGCTGTGCCGCACGCTCGTCAAGTCCCCTGCTCATCAGATAAAACAGCTTGTCCGCATCCATCCGCCCGATACTGACGGCATGGTGCCCATCCACATCCCCCTCATGGGAGAGCATCAGCGGGACACTGCGGTTGCGTGCATGCGGGGACAGGATGGTTACTTCCTCATCTTCCTTGCCGACCGAACCACGCGCGCCTTGGATAAAGTCCAGCGTTCCACGGAAGTTCTTGACGCAGTGCCCGAGAGCGCACCGCGCACCTGCATATTGGCATCCGTGTGCTGCCCTCCTGACGGATGATATAGTTGAGATCGATCTTGCGCTCATCATCACCGAAATAGAGTCCCCATACATCCGCACGCCTGATCGCCTGCGAGTGTCACCTGCAGTTCCGAAGCGGTATGCTGTGCGCCCGCCTCGACGATGGGTGCAGGAAAAGCGCCGCCCTTTCCCACCACCGCATGGATCCGGCTGGCGGCAGGGGCATCTGTCGGAGCCAGCTGGATATAGGGTCAGCGACAGCTCTGCACCATCGGCAGCCGTCACCTCAAGCTCCTGTGCACCGCTCTCACGCAGTTCCACCACATGATGCACGCGCTCCCCTGTCGCTGCAGAAAGCTGTATTGGTGCAGCAGGCAGTGTGAGCCCATCGGGCACAGGCAGGTCGTTGACCCCAGCCAACGCCATGTCGGCATAGGGATGCGGCTGAATACATTGGCTGCGCCATCATCCCATCGCCCCTTCAATTCAATATTGACCAGATTATTCATCTCGACCGCATACTCAAGCGGGAGTTCCTTCGCAATCGGCTCAACGAAGCCGCGCACGATCATCGCGCGCGCCTCCTCCTCGTCGATGCCGCGGCTCATCAGGTAGAAAATCGCCTCATCGCTGATGCGTCCGATCTTTGCCTCATGTCCGATGTCCACCGTATCGCAGGCGACATCCATCACGGGAAGCGTGTCGCTCCGCGACGCGGAGTCGAGCATCAGTGACTCACAGTTGACGGGCACTTTGCTCCGACAGCACGCGGTGTCACCTTGACCCCGCTGCGATAGATCGCGGCACCGCCCGACTTTCGAGATCGAGCGCGTGCTGATATTCGCTGACGTATTGGGCGCATCGAGGATGACCGTCGCTCCCGTGTCGAGTTCCTGCCCCTTCGAGGCAAAGGTGATCCCCGTGAACTCACAGGTCGCATTCTCGCCCTGCAGGATACTCGTCGGATAGAGCATCGAGACGTGTGAGCCGAACGAGCCGGAGACCCACTCCACCGCACCGTTCTTCTCCACCTTCACGCGCTTCGTATTGAGATTCATCATGTTGCGCGACCAGTTCTCGATCGTCGAGTAGCGCAGACGCGCCCCTCCTTGACGAACAGCTCGACACAGCCCGCATGGAGATTCGTCACATTGTGCTTTGGTGCAGAACAGCCCTCGATGAAATGCAGGCTGGCGCCCTTCTCCACGATGATGAGCGTATGTTCAAACTGCCCTGCCCCTGCTGCATTGAGACGGAAATAGGACTGCAGCGGGATGTCCACCTGAATGCCCTCGGGCACGTAGACGAAAGAGCCGCCCGACCAGACCGCACCGTGCAGTGCAGCAAATTTATGTGCCTTCGGTGGCACAAGCGTCATGAAATAGCGCTGAACAATATCGCCGTACTCCTGCAGTGCCGTCTCCATATCCGTGTAGACGACCCCTGCTTTACGAGCGACTCCTGAATCGGTGATAGACCACCTCGGAGTCGTACTGTGCTCCGACGCCCGCGAGCGAGGACTTCTCCGCCTCGGGAATCCCCAGACGGTCAAACGTATCCTTGATGTCCTCGGGAACCTCATTCCAGTCGCCGACCATCTTCGCGTCGGGGCGGACATAGGTCACGATCTCATCCATGTTCAGCGCCGACAGATCCGGCCCCCACGCCGGCATCGGTGTTTCATGGTGAGACCTTGAGCGACTTCAGGCGGAAAATCAAGCATCCATGCAGGATCGTGCTTGCGCGCAGAAATATCGCGGATGATCTCCTCCGTCGGTCCCGACGCAGACTTATACGCAGAGCGATCCTCGTTCGTGATATCATAGATTGTGCGCTCGATATCGTCGATCTGGGTTTTCTTCTTTGGTACAAAATCCCCCATTCCTGCTCACCCCACTCTATCGTGCTCTGCAAGAGATATGGGCAAAAGCCTTCCGCATTGATCTGTTCCACGAGTTCTGCGCCGCCCTCACGAATGATCTCGCCTTTGGCGAGCACATGGACAAAATCCACCTTCAGTTTATCGAGGGATGCGTGCGTTATGCGTGATAATCAGACAGGCATTCTCAGCCGTATGGAACTTTGCAACGCCCTCAGAGACAATCTGTACCGCATCGACATCGAGCCCAGAGTCCGTCTCATCGAGAGCGCCAGCTTCGGCTGGAGCATGAACAGCTGCAGAACCTCGCTGCGTTTTTTCTCGCCGCCGGAGAAACCGACGTTCAGATAACGCTGCGCATAGCTCGGATCGATTTTTCAGCTCGGCCATCATCGCACTCAGTTCCTTGCGGAGGCGAGCAGCTCTCCTTCTTTCCTGTAATCATCTGACGCGCCGTGCGGATCATATTCTCGACCGTGATCCCCGGAATCTCCTCCGGGGTCTGGAAGGCGAGAAAAAGCCCATCACGCGCACGCTCATAGGACAGCAGCTCGAAATATCCTTCCATCAAAGACAATGCGCCCGTGGGTCATCTCGTCCTTCGGATGTCCCATCATCACGTTCATCAACGTAGACTTGCCCGACCCATTCGGGCCAAGGATAACATGGACCTCTCCTTTACGTACCGTGAGGTTGACACCCTTTAGAATTTCCTTGCCCTCGACACCGGCATGGAGATCGGTGATCTGCAGCAATGTATCTGTCATAATAAAAACTCCCTAGGTTTACATCTGTATTGAATCCTTACAAAAATACTCGGGATTAACATTTCACATTGTAGGTGCTTTCATATAAAAGTCAATAACTTCCCGTACGAACGATAAACAAAACCTATAATTGAGATTGTCTTTCATTGATAGAATAAGAAAAAGCTGCTGTACGCAGACCATATTGTCATCGTACAACAGCTTCATGCTTTTGCAGCAACTACTCTCTCACGTCGTCTCCAACGAAGTACCCTCGGCCTGTGGACGCTTAACTACTGTGTTCGGAATGGGAACAGGTGGAACCGTCCAGGCATCATCACCGCATCTTGTTGAATGAGTCTTGCTCACTCAAAACTTCACAGAAGAAACGTCAGCAAATTGTTTAGCGTAAAGTGACTTGCCTCAGAATAGCCTCTGCGAATCACTTCGCTTTGTCGATCTGACTGACGTCAGCGCTCGACTACTGAGTCACTCACAACTGCTCGTTCGCTTTCGCTCACGCAGTTTTGTCTCTACTAAGTCAAGCCCTCGACCGATTAGTGCTGGTCAGCTGCACACATTGCTGTGCTTCCACATCAGCCTATCAGCCTTGTCTTCTTCAAGGGTCTTACTTCCCTTATAGGAATGAGATACTTCATCTCGGGACGAGGCTTCACGCTTAGATGCTTTCAGCGTTTATCCCTTCCGGACGCAGCTACCCGGCCGTGCCCTTGGCAGGACAACCGGTACACCGTTGGTCCGTCCACTCCGGTCCTCTCGTACTAGGAGCAGCCTCCCTCATGTATCTTACGCCCGCGATGGATATGGACCGAACTGTCTCACGACGTTCTGAGACCCAGCTCACGTACCACTTTAATGGGCGAACAGCCCAACCCGCAGGACCTGCTTCAGCCCCAGGATGTGATGAGCCGACATCGAGGTGCCAAACCTCCCCGTCGATATGGACTCTTGGGAGAGATTAGCCTGTTATCCCCAGGGTAGCTTTTTATCCGTTGAGCGATGGCAATTCCCTCTCTTTCCACCGGATCACTAAGCCCTACTTTCGTGCCTGCTCGACCCGTCAGTCTCGCAGTCAAGCTCCCTTCTGCCTTTATGCTCTTCGCGCGATTTCTGTCCGCGCTGAGGGAACCTTTGGACGCCTCCGTTGCTCTTTCGGAGGCGACCGCCCCAGTCAAACTGCCCGCCTGGTACTGTCCCGAACACTGTTAATGTTCCGGTTAGATCCTCAGCATATAAAGGCCGGTATCCAACGGTGACTCCGCCTCATCTAGCGATAAGGTTTCCCAGTCTCCCGGCTATCCTGTACGTTATATGCAAAGACCAATGCCAAGCTGCAGTAAAGCTCCATCGAGGTCTTTCTGTCCAGTCGCGGGTAACCTGCATCTTCACAGGTGTTCAATTTCACGGGTCCCTCGTTGAGACAGTGCCCAAATCGTTACGCCTTTCGTGCGGTCGGAACTTACCCGACAAGAATTTCGCTACCTTAGGACCGTTATAGTTACGGCCGCCGTTTACAAGGGCTTCAGTTCGCTGCTTCATCTCTAGGACTAACAACTCTCCTAACCTTCCTGCAGGCGAGGCGTCAGCATCTCTACTTCAGCTTGCGCTTTCGCGAGGCACCTGTGTTTGATGGTAAACAGTCGCTTGGGCCTCTTTTCTGCCGCCCTAACAGCTCCAACAGTAATGTCTTCACCCTAGACGGCCATCCCTTTTCCCGAAGTTACGGATGCATTTGCCGAGTTCCTTAACGAGGGGTTTTCCCGCACCTTAGGATTCTCTCCCCCGCCTACCTGTGTCGGTTTTGGTACGGGCGGACGACTTCTCGTTAGAAGCTTTTCTTGGCAGTTTAGTGCGGCTGAGATTCAGTCGGGACCGTAGCCCTTCCTATCTATCGGTTCTCGGCCGTTACGGTATGGGGATTTGCCTCCATACCAGCCTACCGCCTTCGACGCGCTCTACCAGTCGCGCGCTCAGCTTCCTTCCTGCGTCACTCCATCCTCAAACGAAGTCGCCCGGTACTGGAATTTTCGCGCAGTTGTCCATCGCCTATGCTTTTCGCCTCGGCTTAGGTCCCGACTTACCCCGGGACGACGAGCGTTGCCAGGGATTCGTAGGCTTTCGGTGGACAGGATTCTCACCTGTCGTTTCGCTACTCATACCGGCATTCTCACTTCTTACCCGTCAGCAGTCCTTCCGTCTGCCTTCGTCCAGAATAAGAACGCTCCCCTACAGTGTGTACCGATGTACACCCTGCCGCGGCTTCGGTTCTGTGCTTGAGCCCCGGATATTTTCGGCGCAGGGCCTCTCGACCAGTGAGCTATTACGCACTCTTTTAATGGTGGCTGCTTCTGAGCCAACATCCTGGTTGTTTTCGAAAGTCCCACATCCTTCTCCACTAGCACAGCATTTGGGACCTTAGCCGGCGGTCTGGGCTGTTTCCCTCTTGAATACAGGGTCTTATCACTCGCATTCTGACTCCCAGGCTGCCCATATGAGCCATTCGTAGTTTGACTGGGGTCGGTAGGCTACGCCCCCTTGCCCGATCAGTGCTCTACCGTCTCTATGGTTTATTCGCCTGAGGCTAGCCCTAAAGCTATTTCGGGAGAACCAGCTATCTCCACGTTCGATTGGCATTTCACCCTATACACCTCATCCCAACAGTTTTCTTATCACGACGGGTTCGGTCCTCACTCATTTTTACACCTGAGCTTCAACCTGGACATGCATAGATCACTGTGGTTTTCGGGTCTAATCCATGCTACTGCCGCCCTCTTAAGACTCGCTTTCGCTTCGGCTCCGCGTCTCCCGCTTAACCTCGCAGCATAAATTAACTCGCCGGTTCATTCTTCAATAGGCAGGCGCCGTCGCACATCTAAAGTGCTCCGACTGTTTGTAGACATACGGTTTCAGGTTCTATTGCACTCCCCTCCGGGGTTCTTTTCACCTTTCCCTCACGGTACTCATCGCTATCGGTCGTTTCGATGTATTTAGCCTTGGATGGTGGTCCACCCTGCTTCCCACCGGGTTCTCGTGCCCTGTGGTACTCTGGATCCCTGCCCAACACTCGCTCTTTCGTGTACGAGGTCTCACTCTCTTCGCCGCACCTTCCCAGATGCTTCCACTAAAAGCTATGTCTTGTTGCAGGTCCGCAACCCCCAAGAACCGAAGTCCTCAGGTTTGGGCTCCCTCCCGTTTCGCTCGCCGCTACTCAGGGAATCTCTTTGATTTCTTTTTCCTCCGACTACTGTAGATGTTTCAGTTCATCGGGTGTTTTCTCCCGTATCTCGTACAGGGTGACAAGACGTTACTCTTGCCGGGTTGCCCTTTTCATTCGGAAATCCATGAGTCACTGCTTGCAGCTCGTCGCGGCTTATCGCGGCTTATCGAGTCCTTCTTCGTTTCGAAACGCCTGAGCATCCGCCGTATGCCCATATAAACTTGACTTACGTCTTTAAGTTTACTCTAGGTATTTTCGCTTTATCCTAATTTTGCTTGGGAAAATCTATTCTGTTCTTTTTCTGCCTTTCAGCAGAAGACCTCGAGGAAAAACTTCATGACATGAGTACATAAAGTTCCCTTGTTTTAGATTTTCTTGTTTCTTCTGTGCAGTTTTCAGTGAACAGCGGTCAACGTCTTTCCAAGTCAGCTTCGCCCTTCAGGCTCGCTTCTGGGACGTTTTCCCATCCACCTGTCTGCCGCTCATCTTCTGCCGCGGCTCGATTCTCGGACAGGTCAGGAAATAGGTCCATAGTACACTTTCATGTACTTGATGCGCCCTCTCAAAACTAGACAATGCAAAACTTTGGCGGTCAACGTCTACCAATCACGCCCGCTTGCGCTCGCGCTCTGGGACGTTTTCGCAGACGACCTGCGCGCAATCATCTTCGCCTTGCGGCTCGATTCTTGGGCAGGTCAGCAGATGCCCGACCTAAGATTGAACCGTAGTTCATCTTAATCCTTAGAAAGGAGTGATCCAGCCGCACCTTCCGATGCAGCTACCTTGTTACGACTTCTAGTCACCTTCACCTTAGACGGCTGCGCCGGCTAGGTGAATGACTTCCGTGGTGTGACGGGCGGGTGTACAAGACCCGGGAACGTATTCACCGTGCATGCTGACCTGCGATTACTAGCGATTCCGACTTCATGCGGGCGGGTTGCAGCCTGCAATCCGAACTGGGAAACGGTTTTTGAGGTTCGCTTGCCCTCGCAGGTTCGCTGCCTCTCTGTCCGTTCCATTGTGAGTACGTGTGTAGCCCAGGCCGCAGGGGCATGATGACTTGACGTCATCCCCGCCTTCCTCCGCGTTCTCCGCGGCAGTCTCCTTTCGAGTGCCCAGCATCACCTGATGGCAACAAAGAACAGGGGTTGCGCTCGTTGCGGACTTAACCCAATATCTCACGACACGAGCTGACGACAGCCATGACCACCTGTTTTCCTGTCTCCGAAGAGGGCACTATCTCAGCGCTTTCAGTCAATGTCAAGGCCTGGTAAGGTTCTTCGCTGCTTCGAATTAAACCACACTCCACCGCTTGTGCGGGTCCCCGTCAATTCCTTTGGTTTCAGCCGCCGGCCGTACAGGCGGGATACTTATTGCGCTTTGTTAAGGGTCGATACTCCACCTAGTGTCCATCGTTTACGCCAGGACTACCGAGGGTAACCCGTTCGCTCTAGCTTTCGGCCCAGCGTCAGTTGCGGTCCAAGCCGCTCGCCACTGGTGTTCTTCCCAATATCTACGCATTTCACCGCTACACTGGGAAATTCGCTTCCTCTCCTGTACTCAAGACCGATAGTTTCTCTCCCATCACGGTTGAGCCCGCACTCTTTAAGTAAGACTTACCGGCCGCCTGCGCTCCCTTTACGCCCAATGATTCGGACAACGCTCGCACCTACGTATTACCGCTGCGCACGTAGTTAGCCGTGGCTTCCTCGACAGTACATGCCGTCGTTACAAAGCGCTGTTCGCACTCTATGCGTTCGTCGTCAACAGAGCTTTACGATCCGAAGACCTTCTTCACTCACGCGGCGTTGCTCCGTCAGGGCTTTGGGCCCATTGCGGAAAGATTCCCCCACTGCTGCCTCCCGTAGGGTCTGGGCCGTGTCTCAGTCCCAATGTGGCCGTTCATCCTCGACGGTACTGCGTACGCGTCGTCGCCGAGTTACCTCACCAACTAGCTAATCAGACGCAGACCCATCAACAGGTGATAGCATATTCAGAGCCATCTTTCAGTAGAGGATGCCTCCTCTGACTTCATTCGGTATTAGCTTCGCTGGGTCGGTAATGTCCCTCCATCCTGTCGGCAGGTTGTCCACGTGTTACTCACCCGTTTTGCCACTAAATTAAAAATTACCATTCAACCCTTCGACTTGACGTGTTGCACGTGGTGCCCGCTGCGCGGTCACGAGCGCTTTAGACTGCCCCCGTCTCATCGGAGAGCTCCAATGATAATTTTTAATTTCGTTCGACTTGCGTATGTTAAGCACGCCGCCAGCGTTCGTCCTGAGCCAGGATCAAACTCTCCATAAAGACCGTAGTCTGTCTGAGAGCCTGTTGGCTCACTGTCATTCTTGTGAAAGAATTGTTGTTTCGTTGACCAGGTTCTCCTTCTCAACGATGTTGCATCTGGCTTGTTAGATTCGAAATCTAACTGTTTTGCATTGTGTGTTTTCAGGGTACATCCTGGCCAGCTCTATTGAGCTTTGCTTTGCGCTGCCGCCTCATCGGCGCGACTGTCCATATAACACACGTCACGACTCCCGTCAGCCTCTTTTTCCTCGATTTTTCGTCATGTGTCTGCGCTTTTACAGCTTATTCAGCCCAACGGATAGCGCGAACGTGGTGAGACCGTCGCGTGTATCCAATGGGCAAATCAACATCCGTATGCATCCGATAGATGAGAATCAACTAACACGCGACATGTTTCGCCAATCACGCCTTGTTCTGAGCATCGTTTTCAGAACGAAGAACGCCGAGCAGAACGGCAACCATGGGGCAAAACAGATCCAATCATATACAAAAGTCCGGTAATGTCATCGCTGAGAAAGAGAATTGCCGCCACTGTTCAGTGTCGCCGCAAATACGGCCATCTTTCTTCCCTTTCCTCGCCGTCTTGTCCCATAGCTGTCTACAGCTTCGCAGAAATCCGGCGGAGAAGGCATCCAAGAATGCTGTAGTGACCGTGGAAAACACAATAATAGGGTCCCACCGTGCCAAGCCCTGCGCGAAGCATGATCTGGGCGATGTCGCGGTTCCCGCCAAAATTGCCGCGCCATGCCAATCAGCATCCAGCTGCTTACGAGACCGTATACAGCGTGCTGACAAGAGCCGCCCCTGACCGGCTCTTCGGTGTCCTTTATTGTAATCGCCGACCACAGGCAGCCACGAAAGCGGCATGGACACTGACAGTTCAGTGCGCTCGAGAAATCATCTCGGACGAGAAAGGTGCCATGCATCCTCCTATAATAACAATGCACATGATCACCGTCAGGATGAAGAGTGCCGTCATCGTGATGGTATTCATCCGGTCAAAATTTCTAACTCCCACCACAATCCACAGTACAATCAGTGCGCCAATCACCACGCACCAGCCCCTCTCTATCGGCCAGATGGCGTGGCGACAAAGCTCCGTCATAAATCATAATGCCTGTCCAGCCAGCGAGCTGCAACAGTTCAGCATCGCAAAAATGCGCCGCCATAGCGCTATGGCCATCTTCACGCTTCCATGGCGCTTTTTCCCACTTCTGGCATGACCAGCTCGGAGGACACCGCCAATCAGATGCCCACAATTGCTATAATACCCGCTCTCCCATCCAAGTGGCGCCAGATACGTTCTGTCAAAATTTCCGCAATAGAGACGCCCGCACCGAACCAGAGAGCGTGTCCAAACAAATTGCTCCTTTTGCTTTCTCATTCATCCTTCCATCCCCTCTACAAATCTGCCTTGCAGAGTCAAATGCATGATTCATGGGGCGGAGCCCCTTCCGAGGTCAAACGCAGCTGACAAGGCTCCGAAACTATTCCTTTGCCCTGCCTACAGATTCATGCAAGTCAAAGCCCTTGGCGAGGTTTGCAGGCAACTAGACTGATGTGCAGCCCGTACCGTGCGTGTTGTGTGTGTCGATTCTTTTCCTGAAACCACGTAACCGTCCCTCGCTCATAAGGGAGGTCGTTGGCATCATTGTGACGGTGACCCTCCCTTTACGAGAACACTGCAGCAAAGGTCTTTTGCTATGAATGGGCAGCCTCACGTCATATCCGCTTCCGTTGTGATCGCAAGTCCGCTAAGAACCTCTGCCTCCGGAATGTTCGGTGCAATCACCTCGGCAAGCGGAATCAAAAGATCCGTCAATGTCTCCACCGCCTTCTCCGCAATCAGTCTTGCCCGCTGGTAGCAGCAACCATGACCGGATCAGCACGATGTGCGCCGCCCCATAATGGATGAGAGTGCGATGACGCGGATCAGCGCCCGTCCGATACCATGCCGATTTTCACCGCGTCGGCCGAATATCCGAAAACAGTCCAGCTCCTGCCCCAGAAACTCGGGGAAACATTCAAAATGCTGCTCACACCGCATGTGTTCCTGGGCGGTGAGTGCTGTCACAGCACTCATGCCAAACACACCATTCATCGTCATTGTTTTGAGGTCGGCCTGAATGCGGCGCCCCCACTGGAATCACTTCGGCGATGGTCAGTACTGCTTTTTCATCGTTCCTCCCTATCTTCCCCTTTGCTTCTTTTTAGCCTTGCGCGCAGGCGCTGCGCTGCAAGGCGGATATCCTCCTTGGCAAGATCGCTGATAACTGGCGACGCCGCAATACCCTGCCGGCAAGCTGCATGACGTTTTCATCGTTGATGCCGCCGATGCGACAACGGAACTGCTGTCGCTGAACATATTTCTTTCAGCGTTTGCAGAGCGAACCTCGGCATCCTCCTTGGGTTGGTAGGAAATACAGCCCCACTCTGCCCAAGTAATGGCACCGCAGCTAGCAATGCGCCTCCCGTTGCATCACCGAGACGCCGAGAATCTGTCCTTCCCTATGCGTTGTCTGCTGCACCTGCCTCCCATATCGCTCTGTCCCACGTGGACACCATCGCTCGATCGCCATAGCCAGCTCACATCATCATCAATCACAAAGGAACACGATAACGCCGGCAAAGCGCAAGGAGGCTCCCGTGCGCTGCTTCCCAGCAAGAAGCGCGGGGCATTGTCTGCGCTTTTCTCACGCAGCTGAAGGAATGTCGCACCTCTAGCGCTGTTCCTACCGCATCATACAATCTCCCCTGGCCAGCGACGATCGGTCACCGCGTACAGGAGAAGTTTCTTTTCCTCACAGCCATTTCATTCATCTTCTTCCTGTCGCCCCGCTCGTTTCGCCATGGAGCCTTCGTCTGCACTCTCTGCCGTATCATCGGATTTCGATCCTTTTCTCCTCGATTCATACGCTCCGCTGTTATATGATAAGGCGTCGATGATCCGATTCCGATATGTGGCGTTTCCATCACCGTCTGTCTATACTCCATCGCAATCTCGCCGGCGGAGTCCCTACCGCAGCAGCAGGCAGCCGCAGCCGTAACAAAGCATGGCCGGGATTTTGACCGCCAGAAAAGCAGTCGCGACACCGGAGGCTGACAGCCCGTTCCCATGCTGCCTATTTCTTTGCGCCCATTGCGGATGACATGGCCCATGCTCTGCATCAGCGACCAAATCAATGGCACCGGTAATGGCGATAGCTCCCGCATGGATTGCGCACATCTTTGCAAACGCAATCATATCTACAAAGATTCGCCTCAGTGACCGCATCCGCAGCATCTGCATCCACTCCCTTTGTCGTCGTACTGCCAAGACCTAGTGCCTTGATCTCCGATATGTTGCCACGAACTGCCGTAAAGTGCGGTTCCTCCATAAGAGCGGCTGCCGTCTCGGTGCGCAGCTTCGATGCGCCTGCGCCTACCGGATCCAAAAGCGGCGGCCCAGCTCCATGGCGCGTTTTCCGGCCAGATGCATCGCGCGGATGGACTGCTTATGCAGTGTGCCGATATTGATGTTCAGCCGTCACAAATTCGTGATATCGGCGGCTTCTCCGGCTCATCCGACATGATGGGGCTTGCACCAACCGCCAGAATGGCATTCGCACATCATTTGCGGTCACATAGTTGGTGATGTTATGCACGAGCGGTGCATTCTCTCTTACGTTGTCCAAATAGCTTTCCAGCATGACTGCTTCCTCCTGCTGCATCGTTTCCCTAGCCCGCTTCGCCCGAATCACACACAAGCCGCCGGAGGTTTAAACATCTACAGAGCCACCAAAAATGAAATGGATGCCGCTCGAATGCGCAAATAAAGCCTATTTCCCACGTTGGCATTATCAAATCAGGTTATGGGTCAGGATCGAATCCACTCTCAGCCTTTCAGCCCCCTTGTGCTTTTATTATACTTTTCTTCCATGCTGTGTCAACTAGGGAATCACTGGCTATGCCTCATAGACAAAGTTCAATTCACTGCGCTCTGCGAGACGGTGCGTTAACGTCCTTCCGAAGAGGACGGTCAGTGTGAGCAGCCATACGACACCGATTGCCAGGTCGATCCCAGCGGATGTGCCGTCACGGTCCGGTGCATAAGTTGTCCGCCTGCGCACTCCACATTGTCGGTCGCGTGATAAATCGGCCGGGATGACGCGATACGTTCTCCTGAAACTCCACCTCCCTTTGCGCCGGTTGGGGAGCGGCGGATGCCAGCAACGTCGAAGATCCTTGCGTGAGCGCGCGCAGGAGTTTCGCCTGCGCCATGGGATCGATAGTGCGGGCCACTGGCGTCCCCTTCTGTACGAAAAGGAGCAGTTGTGTCCTGTACGAATGCGACATGAATCCCGCATCCTCCATTTTTGCCGACCAGCTCACTCGCCGGCAGCCGCGCGCCGCGCCGGGCCTGGCTCTATGACAACGCCAGACGGTACCGTTTCAATGACTTTCATGCTATCCCTCCACATTTCATCCACGATGCGTTTCAGATACACACCGTATTCGTTCTTTGCCAGTATGGCTCACGGACGGAGCACCTGCTCGGCATCAATATAACCCATGCGGTGAAGGCGATCTCCTCGGGCGATCTTCAGTCCCTGACGCCTGGATGGTCTGGACGAATGCGCCGCCGACAGGGGACTCATGTGTCCCCGTGTCCAGCCATGCATAGCCGCGACAGCCGCTCCACACGAGTTTTTTTCGCCGTCAGATAGGCGATATTCACATCAATGATCTCAAGTTCCCCACAATGCCGACGGGCATACTACCGCGCGCGATGTCAGCGATGTCATGGTCGCCGGTAGAGTCCACATACGGCGGTTGGACTTCTGGCTGCTTTAGTTTTCCTCCAGCAGTGCTTTTCCGTCCCGCGTCAAAGGGAGACAACGCCGTCAACGCTCAGGATCGGACACATAGTAAGCGAACACGGTCGCCCCGTGTCGTGCTGTACCACCCTGCTGGAGTACCTGCGCGAGTGAGGCGTGAAGATATGTTGTCAGCACGAGCGCACATCCCTCGCCGCCGATGAAAGGTCTGCACCGATCAGCAGTGCCTGTGCCGGTCCGTCAGGGCTTGGCTGTCGACGCATGCGAGGATGGCGATACCGAGCTGGCTCCCGTCACCGAGGAGGCTCTGAGTAGAGCGCACTGTCGCTCGGCGTCGTGATGATGGTGAGGTGCCCGTATGCACCGCAGAAGCATGGGCGTGCTCAACGGATAGTAGATCATCGGCTTGTCGGCGAATCGGCGCCGAGTAGCTTCGAGGCTGACCTACCGTCTGGCGGATGAGTCGCGTCTGAGCCGCCTGCCGGGATGATTCCCTTTTGATCATTCCGTCACCTCTTTCAAGATTCAGCGATGTCCTGTCGACAATGCAGACGGATCTCCCTTCACTTAAAGAGCACGCAGCAAAGCGACTCGCTCTGCATGCCTTGGATCAGATGATATAAGTTTACCGCAAACATTTCCATAATATGCGCGACGAGAATGCCGAACGGTGTACCCGATCACGTAACCCATCTGGCGCCGATGCCGATATGCGGGAACCAGTGAGCCGGAGTGGGTGCCGGCAAGTGCAGGCGCGGATGCCGTCCCGCCGATGTTGGCGAGGCCAGAAGCCGCATCGCGTGATAGCCTCATCGGGTGGAAAAGCCGTGCGAGGAAGAACATGAGGACAAAAGTGAACACCGAGGATGATGAACCGGTCGAAAATTCGGTACGGCGCATCGCGGTTCAGCAGGGAGGCGCGTGTGATGCGGGAGGCGATCACAGGTAGTGAGAACATTTCCGAGGATCTCTCCGCCGGGCCCGCCCACGCGTCCGAGCGGCAGCAGCGCCGACAAGCCGAGCGCGCTGATAGAGCGTCCACGTCCGCCTTGTGTCAAAGAAGAACGGTACGGCTGCATTGAATAGCTGTGCGACGTTCGCACCGAGTGCCAGAGACAACGAGCGACGCCGAGCAGGAGGATGATGCTCTGGACGTGATCTTCCCGCGTGTTCAACGGCGTATCCTCCTCAAGGCTGCGCCGAGACGGCGGCGAGGCTGCGTCGTGTCACGCCTTGTTCCACACGTTGGAGCGTGCGGCGAGCGTATTGCGAGACACGGACATAACCCAGATGGGTGGTCGATGGGGTCCACCACGAGGGCATGCCCATATCCGCCTCCGACACGCCGAGAATTGCCGCCTGCACGGCGACCATGTGCCCCGAACCGCCAGTACGAGCCGCAGAGGTGCGCCGGGTGCCATCCACCGAGTCGACGCCGATCGGTCCTTCATCGCAGATGGGCGACGACGAAGCCGATCGCCCGAGTCGTGAGTGGATGCGGAGAAAAGTCCAAAGCGGCATCCGTGGAATCGAGCTTCCAGCACCTTGCGGATGTCGCAGCGCAGCGGCATGGTAAATGTCGCATCGCGTGCGTCAGCGGGTTACTTCAGTGCGCCCGTAGGCTGGCTGTCAGCATCGCCATATCCCGCCAGCTGAACGTGCAGAGCAGCATGGAGATGGGGTGAACGAGGACGACAGCGGGAAGATATGGCAGGCACGGTGCCCAGCCGGTCCCCTTCTCCAGCGTGCAGCAGCCGCCGCCTGCGAGGAGGGATGAGCACAGCAACGCCATAGGTGAATCCATCCGTAATCGCGGCCAATACACACTCCTTCGATAATATATAATTTCGCTCGAAGAATTATAGTCTCGATTATATAATAAACCAATAAAGAGATACAATGGACTTCTTTCCTATAGTTCTCTTATTTATGAGATTCTGTATACAGGAGGTCCCATAGAAAATTACGAACGTCGGGCTAGGCATACTTTCTGTTTCCCTGCGTGTTCCGTTCGAAAACACGCACGCCGCCGCGTGGACAGCGTCGAGGACGTCATCGTTCTCATTCGCACCGATACGGGTGCAACGGGCTATGGCGAGCACCGCCGACGGGCGTCGTGACAGGTGACGACAGGCGGCATCATCGACGCGATCGCGCACCTTGCCCGTGCTGATCGGACGGGATGTGAACGAGTTCGAGATCTCATCCGTAATGTAGCAGACCGCTCATCCACAATACCTCGGCAAAGGCCGCTGTCGATGCTGGCGCTCTACGATCTCTACGGGCAGCTCCTGGAACGTCCCCGTACACAAACTGCTCGGCGGACAAAGGGGACGGCATCGTGACCGACATCACGATCAGCGTCAATGCGCCCGGAGATGGCGCTGACGCACGCGATGCCATCCGTCGCGGCTTCGACGCTCGCAGATCAAAGGTGGAATTGATCCCTCGCTCGATGTGCCCGTCCGTCGCCGTCCGTGACGCGGTGGTCGGCGAAAGACGTGCGCATCGCATTGACGCCAATCGGGCATGGCGTCCGCGCGAGGCCGTCGCATCCTCGCCCAGATGGCAGAAGGGCTCGATATCGAGCTGGTGGAGCAGCCCGTCGCCGCCGCCGACGCATCGAGCTCGCCCTACGTCACGAGAGGCGACGTCCCTGTCCTCGCTGACGAGGCTGTCTTCTGCCCCGCCGATGCGCTGCGCGTCATGCGGCTCCACGCCGCTGCGACGGGTCAACATCAAGCTGATGAAATGGGACTACTGCCGCGCGGGTCATCTGCCGCAGAATCGTATGGAGTGTATGCTCGGCTGTGCTCAGCGAGATCTCCGTCAATGCCGCTGTGGCGCTCGCCTGTGCCAATTGTCAGCGCATCGACCTCGACGGTCCCGTGCTCGCCGCGAGGATCCGATTGAGGCGGCGCACAGTTAACTAAAGGACATCACCGCCTCCACCGCACCGGGGCGGCATCAAAGGTGTAGCCCGGGACTGAAAAGATGCTGTAGGCGACGCCGTACGTCGACCCAGGTACGTCGGCGACCCGTTCCCCTACATCCGCCGAGCGGACAGCGGTATGTCTCAAGCGGATAAAAACGGCGCGATGATTTCCTGCTGCAGCTCTCGCGCACGGACGCCATTGCTGTGGGCGTTTCGACTGGGCGAGATCGAGCTGGCACTCACCGAGGTGGACGGCATACTCTTTTTCCTCCTATCGTATCAAACGGCATCTTCCAAGGACGGCTGGGGCGACGCACCGCTCTCTCGCGCCTCGTCAAAGAGGAACGATGCCGGACGAGGAGAGCCTCGCCGATCGACCATCCATCTCTATCTCATCGATACGAAGCTCAAGCTGCTCCTCGCACAGCGGACGGCAGCGCGTGTGCGAGGCGTTGCGGACATCATCCGACAAAACGTACGCGCACAAAAAGTGCACCGCTCTCGGTGCTTGCCTTCCAAAAAAGTCGCTGCCGTATGGGCGAAAGAAAGTCCCCGCGGACCTTCGATGCCGCAGCATCGGCGTCGCATACGCTGCCAATGACACTTAGCGGTACTGTTCACTAAAGGCGCTGATAGATACTCTTTTCATTCGTGTCGTAGGGACTGTTCTATCCCCACTATCCCTTTTGCCGCAGATGATGCAGCAAAGGAGGATTTGTTATCGCTCAGCTCTGCAACGATGCGGGCGACCAGCGGCGTGCGCGAAAATGGCGTGATGATGGTAACCGTCAATATCGGCTCAATGTCACTGGGCAATCTCCGAAAGCGGCCGGCAGTTCCTCCGCCGCCTCGCGATCAGGCCCGTGATACGACTGATGATGCGCTCCTCGACGTGGATGCCCGCAATCTCGCTTTCCATAAACCGTGCGTTGCGCTCGCTGACCGGGCATGATCCGCCCATAATCAGGGCATCTCCCAGCTCCTCACGCGCCGTGCGCAGGTTCTCCTGCGCGCGTTCGCTCAGCACGGGCTGGGTCAAAGAATCCGTCATCCCCGCTTCCAGCTTTTTGCTTGGCAAGTCCAATCTGCGGAAAATGTTTCGCATTGATGTTGAGCGCACCGAACACATGAAACGGCAGAACGTCGCCATGCTCAGCCGAGACTCTTGATGAATGCGGACAGCTTGCGCGAGTTGAACTGATAGACACTCTTTACCTCATCGCGTTCCGCCGTTGGAATCGGGTCGCCGGTAATGGCAATCATATTAGAATGCCCTCGGCGCTGAGCCCGAGAAGAATGGACTTGATCGCGTTGAGGTTGCGCAGTCGCGGCAGGTCATGTGTGGAATCGGCTCGATCCCGAGCTCACGATGGACACGCGCCGCAAGCATCGCCGCATCCATACGCGCCCGCGCGACGGGTTATCCGCAATCGTAATGGCATCGACGCCCGCCTCGCGCAGCTCACGCGCCCCACGGAGAAATTTCTCCGCGTGACCGGTCTCAGGTGGGTCGAGCTCATAGCGATGACTTTCCTGCCATCCGCAGGGCGGCGAAAAGGGCTCTCCGCCTGTATGACAGGCTCCTGCTCAGCGACTGCCTGCACATCAGCAGTCACTGTGCCCTGCGTCCCGAGCGCTGTGCAGAGGCGCGGATATGCGCCGGTGTCGTGCCGCAGCAGCCCCGAGGATGGAGACACCGTCCCTGCACGAGTGCCGCCAGCGTCTCAGCAAAATACTCAGTCGCACTCTCACTAGAAGGTGCGCCCATCGACGACCATCGGATGCCCCGCGTTCGGCATCAGCGCGAGCGGCAGCGACACCGACTTGACATGATGCAGCAATTTCCTTCATCTGACGTACGCCGTTCACACGGTTGAAGCCTGACAGCATCAACCTGCCCGCTCTCTGCTCACGGCGCGGACGAGATCCTCCGCAAAAAGCCGTCGCGCGTATAGCCCCCGGAAGTGCCGTAAAGGAAATCTGCACAAAGGCATGAGGGCATGCCGCCTTGCATATAGCGCGGCCGTCTCATCAGCCCCTCAGCCGAGGAATCGTCTCAAGAGGAAATGCGTAGCGCCGCAGGAAAGGAATATCCGCCAGAAAGCGATACTCCGCAGCAATGTCGCGCGGCGGCAGTCCGATCACCGGACCGATATCAGCAAAGACGTATGCGCTAAATGGCTCTGCCGCGTGTGCAGCGAGCGCCCAGCCGGCACGGATGATCTGCAGCAACGAGTTCGTCATCACCTTGGCAGACAATGCGGTTTGCAGCAAATGTATTCGTCTTGATCGCCTGCGCACCGGCGTGCGAGGCTCTATGAATTCCTGCAACCACGTCGGTGATTGGAGGTTAGCAGAGTTCCACGCCCTTGCCGCGCGTATTGCTTTTCTGTGCGTAGTACGTGCCCATACCGCCGTCAAAGACGAGCGGCTCGATGCCTGATGATTCGCGTATATCCGCCATCCTGTCCCTCCCCTCAGCCGAGAACACTGCGCGCGATTTCGACGGCACTACGCGCATCGGCGGCATAGTCAGTCTGCGCCGATCTCGCGCATGTCCTCCGTCAGGACAGCACCGCCGACCACCGTCTGACACTCGCAGGCCGCCTCGCAGGGCGTCGATCGTCGCTTCATCGCCGTGACGGTCGTCGTCATCAGCGCAGAGAGCCGATCAGCCCGACCTTCTTCTCGATGGCGACTTCGACCACGCGCTGTACGGGTACATCGCGTCCGAGGTCGATGATCTGATAGCCGTAGTTCTCGAGGACGACCTTGACGATGTTCTTGCCGATGTCGTGGATGTCGCCCTCAACGGTCGCGAGGATGACCTTCCCTTTGGATTCCCCTTGTCCATTTTCGGCCAGCTTTTGCCTTTGATGAGTTCAAGTGCCGCCGTTGCTGCATTTGCCGCGTTGATCAGCTGCGGCAGGAAGATGATCCCTTTTTCATAGCGGTCGCCGACAATGTCGAGCGCAGGAATGACTTTTATTCTGGATGATGTCCATTGGAGCCGTGTTCGCCAGCAGCCGACGCGCAATCTGCTCCGCATCATCGCTGAGACCGCGCATGATGGCATCCATCAGCGGATCGATTTCCGCATCCCCTCCGCAGTTGGTGTATCCGACTTCACGTCTGCCGCAGCATCCGTAATACCGAGCTCCTTGCGGCGGCAATCTCTGCCTCGCTCGGCGGCGAACCGCTCAATATAGGCGGCGACAGTCCGCATCCTCACCGCTGACGGCACGGAAGGGAGACAACAGCGTCCATGACCTCCTTCGTGTTCGGATTGATGATCGAAAATCCAGACCAACGTGCATCGCCTGAATGAGGAAGTTCACCGTCATGTGCACGCGTGCGGGAAGACCAAACGAAATATTGCTGACCCCGAGTGCACGAGTGCAGTCCCAGGCGCTCATGCACCTCACGCACGGCGCGCAGTGTCTCCATCGCCTGCTCCTGCTGTGCCGAGATGGTCAGCGTCAGGCAGTCGATCACGATATCCTCGCGGTCGAGCCCGCATAGGTCTCCGCCTCTGCCACAATGCGTTCGGCAATAGCAACGCGTGCGCCGCTGTTTCGGGCAGACCGCTCTCATCCATCGCGGAGCCCGAGTACTGCCGCCCATGGTGTTTCGCAAGCGGAAAGATCGCGTCCATGCGTGCGCGCTCCCCACTGACCGAGTTTAGATGGCGCGCCCGTTCGTCACGCGCAGTGCCGCCTCGATCACTGTCGGATTCGCCGAGTCGATCTCGGCGGCAGATCAACAACGCTCTGGACGGCCTTGACTACCTGCGGGATGATCGCAGCCTCATCGACGCCCTGTGCACCGACATTGATGTCGAGCACCTGCGCGCCCGCCTCCTGCTGTGCAATGGCGAGTTTCTTGATGCAGCCTATCCTCCTCCAAGAAGTGCCTGCTGCAGCCGCTTCTTGCCCGTCGGATTGATGCGCCTCCGATGACATTGACCTTGCCATACTCTGCGACGCGGCGGGCGATGCGAGCCCCTTTCGTTTCTTCCGTGGGGACGGTCTGCTGCCCTCACCGCCACCGTCTCCGCGAGGCAGCGGATAAAAGTCAGGATTGGTGCCGCAGCAGCCGCCGAGAATGAGTGCCGCTTTGGGCAAAAGTGCAGCATCTCCGCCCCGAACATCTCCGCCGTCATCTCGTACGCACCCGTGCGCGGGTCGGGGAGACCTGCATTCGGCTTGACGATGATCGGCAAGTCCGTCCACCCATCATCTCTGCGACGATGGGGCGAAGCTCCGCAGGATCCGAGCGAGCAGTTGACACCGAGTGCAGCGATGCCGAGCGCATCCAGCGTCACGGCCACGGAGGACACCGCAGCACCGAGGAAGGTGCGGCCGTTCTCCTCGAAGGTCATCGTCACCCCAGATGGGCGGCTTCGTATGTTCCTTCGCTGCAAGCACGGCTGCCTTTACCTCGCAGAGATCCGTCAGCGTCTCAAAGACGACGAGGTCGGCACCTGCCGCCTCGCCTGCCGTGACCATCTCGCGAAAGAGTTCATACGCCTCCTCAAAGGAGAGTGTTCCCAGCGGCTCCAACAAGTTCGCCGATCGGACCGACATCGAGGGCGACGCGTACACCTTCTACGCCGGAATGCTCCGCCGCACGGCGTGCCGTCGCGACATTTGCCGCGATCACCTCGGCAACGCTCTTCCCCGTACCGATCAGCTTATGTCCATTGGCAGCGAACGTATTGCTGTAGATCACTCGCGCTGCCCGCCGCAACTATAGTTGCGGTGCACCTCCTCAACCACATCGGGATGCTCCATCCCGAAGAGCTCGAGGCGCTCCCCGGGCAAGCGCGCGCGCCTGCAGCTCCGTGCCCATACCTCCGTCCAAAAATAATAATATCGTTCATTTTTCCTATTTACTCATCTATTTCCCCGTCTTTGCCCTTCGCGGCACCTGCGCCCCGCCTTACGGAACGGGCAGGTGCGGAACAGAGACAGTGCTCACAGTCCGGCGGGCGGTGCGGCTGCGGTGTGCGCAATCATGATCGCCGTCACGGATTTGCGGCACCATGATCGTCGTCGGCGTCAATGATACACCGATGCGCCGTGTCATATCGAGCGAGTGAAAAGAACTTCGGCTGCTCCGTGATCGGCAGATCGCCGTAGCCGGGGCTGAAGCGATCCGTCAGATAGCGCCCCTCTGCCTCTACGCCGCGCGCATATCCGCCTCGAAAATTATTGCAGATATTCTCGATCGCCGTGCTCCTGCACACGCATCCATGATGACGGCATCCGCTGCATTCGTCACCTCGCTGCGCATCATCAGCCGCTCTACACCGGGACCGAGTGTCGCTCCAAAGAGCACTGCCTCCTCGCACGGCGCGAGCATCTGCGGAATATCCTGCCGGCAAAGGCAGCGCCGAGCACTGCCCCCATCCTCAATGGGCACCTGCCGATAGGTCAGGCGCGGCGTCGACGCCGCCAGCACCTCATCACTGCAGCGATGAATCTGCGCCGCAATCTCCTCCGTCAGCTCCTGCCCGCGAAAGCCAGAGATATTTCAAAAATCTCATTGTCATTCAGCGCGGTAAACCGCGGTTCAATCATCGTCGTTCCCATTCTCTTCCGTCACCACTCCCTGCTGTCAATGATTCTCGCGTCGTCAAGTATCCCCTGATTATACCCACATCCATCATATCCGTACAATGACATGGATTCCACGCGTCGTCGCAAGAATTGCTAATTGTGCTTATTCGACCGCATGGTGTGACGATAACATTAAAATAGTGGTCGATACTGAAAAAAGAAGTAAGCAAATAGGGCGTGCTCAGCGCGTTGCACACATAAGTAGTAATTCAAAAGCGTAGGAACACAATTTTCCTACGCTTTTAATATTGTCCAAATATTCTACAAAACCGACTCTTCACATAGCATCAATCCGCGAATCGCACCGATGTCACCGCATGCCGCTCCTCTGTCCCATAGGCACGTCCAATGCCCATTGCAAGGAACGCATTGACCAGACTGTTGAGACTAACACCTTCGCGTTCTGCCTGTTTGATTAGTGCCAAAATGTACGCTCTTCGGAACGCGCGTCGTGAACTTTCCACTCGGTGATTCATCAGCATACATGTGCGGCTCCGGTACATCACGGCCTTGCTCTCGCTGTCTCAATCCATGATGCAATCGCATCTGAGATATTATGCAGGGCTTCTTCCTGTGTCTCTCCGTCATGATGCATCCCGGCAATTCAAATACCTCCGCCAAAAATCCACCGCCATCCTCTGCAGACAGCGCGGAAAGTGTAACCTGGTAGTCATGTATCTTTCATCCTGCACCTCTACTGTTCTACAACGTGTCGAAATAGTACCAGCGTACGTGACACCATATATGATACTACTTTTATTTTGATTTGTAAATGACAAATTGACGTGGCAAGGATTTCCCGTCGTCCGCAGCACTTGTAGAGGAACCATCAAAAAAGCTCTATGGCAGTGCAGTGTCATTTTTGTGTTATAATACTGCCTTATCACCGTACCCATAATTTCTCAAGGAGAAATGGAATGATAAAAGAGGCGATCAAGAAAATTGTCGATAAGCAGGATCTGACTTGACGACGAAAGCATGACGCCGTCATGAATGAGATCATGTCGGGCGAGACGTCGCGGTGAGAACGCTGCCTATCTCGCGGCGCTCTCCACGAAGAGCAGCGGGATGGAGACAATCGACGAGATCTCGGGGTCAGCAGCGGCAATGCGTGAACACGCACAGCCCGTCACGCACGAGATGGATGTCATCGACATCGTCGGCACGGGCGGTGACCACTCGGGCAGCATCAATGTCTCGACGACGGCATCATTCCTCGCGGCGGCGGCAGGGACTGAAGGTGTGCAAAGCACGGAAACCGCGCCGCATCCTCAAAGAGCGGTACCGCTGGACTGTCTGGAGAGCACTCAGGTCAACATCGACCAGCCGCCCGAGAAGGTGCGTGAGGAACTGGGCAGCATCGGGCTCGCCTTTCTCTTCGCCCAGCGTTATCATCAGTCGATGAAGCATCGTCGGTGCGATCCGCCGTGAGCTCAGCATCCGTACGGTGTTCAATATCCTTGGACCGCTGACGAATCAGCACGCCCTGCGCACATGCTGCTCGGTGTCTACGAGAGCATCTCCTCCGCCCGCTCGCACGTGTGCTTCCGGGACTGCGTCAGCGCACTCATCGTCCACGGGACAGACGGGATGGATGAGATCTCCATCGGCGCCCCGACCAAGGTCTATGAGGGTCGAGAATGCGGCAGAGCGTGCCTATGAGATCCGTCCCGAGGATTTCGGCATCACGCCTGCCTCAAAGGAAGCGATCCGCGGCGCTCTCCCGCCGAGAACGCTGCCGTGACGCGCGGGATTCTCGCGGGAGAGATTACCGATGCGAGGCCGACATCTGCCTGATGAATGCGCTGCCATCTATATTGGGGGAAGGCAGACTCGATTGCGGAGGGCATCGACACAGCACGGCGCGTCATTGCCGACGGCAGCGCTCTGCAGAAGCTGGAGGACTATCCGCATCTCAGTGATGTACAGGGAAATGGAAGGACTTGAAGTAAAATGAACGCTCTTGAACAACTCAGTAATTTTTGTCTCACGCTATATGGCGGTCTTTGTTGTCGTCATCGCAGGCATCGCCCTCTTTCAGCCATGGACGTTCCTCTGGAGCGCCCATGGATCCGATCTGCTCGGCATCGTCATGTCCGGTATGGGGAATGACGCTGCGTTTTGCCGACTTTAAACTCGTTCTGAGCGTCCGCGTGACGTTTTTTATCGGAACGGTTGCTCAGTTCGGCATCATGCCTCTCCTCGCATGGGTCTTGGCACAGGCATTTTCCCTTCCGCCGGAGCTTGCCGCCGGTGTCATTCTCGTCGGCACCTGCCCCGGTGCGAACGTCCTCGAACGTTATGACCTACCTCGCGCGCGGTGATGTCGCCCTTTCCGTCAGCATGACCATGGCGTCCACCATTCTCGCGCCGATCATGACACCGCTCCTCACGCTCTGGCTCGCAGGGCAGTGGATTGACATTCCTGCGGGCAAGATGATGATCTCCATCGCACTAGGTCGTCATCGCCCCGATCCTCCTCGGCCTTCTCATCAACCACTTCTTTTGACGTCCTGTCCAAAAGGCGGTCAAGGTTCTCCCGCTCATCTCCGTGACGGCAATCGTCCCTCATCGTCGGCGGTGTTGTCTCGGCTAATGCAAAGCCGCATCATCGGACGGGTGCTCATCATGGTCGTTGTCATGTGCCACATCTCTTTGGTTATGCCCTCAGCTTCCTCGTAGCAAAGGCACTCCCACATGGATATGGCAAAGGTCAAGGCGGTCTCCATCGAGGTCGGCATGCAGAACTCGGGCTCGCTTCGCTCGCCCTGCTCCACTTCGGGCGGCAGCTGCGAGTCCCCGGCGCACTTCAGTGTCTGGCATATCTCCGGTTCACTCGCAGCGAACTACTCGCTGCGCATGAAAAAGCAGGGCTAGGGAAGTTGAGCGAGCGCTATGGAGCCCTGTTTTATGATAGACGAAGGCGCTATCGCATCCCCATCGGCTCGCTGGGCTCGCCACGTCCCACTGAGCGGGGAAGCTACATACGTTATCTAAGCCTTCGTTTTCTCAGGAAGGGGTACCGCGTAAGCGGTGGAAGCGCGTAGAAGGGCTGTTGCACGGGGCGACTTTCTGCAACAGCTACTCTGTGTATGCAGTGGTGGTTGAACATATTGCGCAGAGGCCTGCTGTTGACCTCGCGGTTCAGCTGTGCAGATGCTGCGTGAGCTTGATGCTCCGGGCAGACACGCTCGCAGTTCTGGCTGTTTCCGCAGCTCGTGATGCCGCCTTTTCCATCAGCGCATTGAGGCGCTTCGGCGCATCGAACTTCCCGAGCGGATGCAGGGTTGAAGAGCAGCGTCTGTGCCGTCGGCGCAGGTCCGATGAAGAGTCGGACTGCGGGCCGACGTTCGGGCACGCCTCGAGGCAGCAGCCGCAGGTCATGCAGTGCGACAGCTCGTAGCAGGTCTCGCCGTGTACGGGTTCTGGATCGGTGCATCCTGACGCCCCACGTACCATCCCACCTCGACCCAGCCGCGAATGCGCTTGAGGGCTCTCGAACATGACCGAGCGGTCGATGGGGAGATCGCGGATAACGGGGAACGTACGAGCCGGCTGCACACGGATCGGCTGCGAGAGGTTGTCGATCAGCGCGCAGCATGCCTGCTGTGCACGGCCGTTAATGACCATCACGCACGCACCGCAAACCTTCTCCAGGCAGTTGCACTCCCAGACAGGGGCGGAACGCTGCTGTCAACCGTCACGGGGTTCTTCTGAATCTCCATGCAGGGATGCGACGACATTGAGGCCGGGACGATAGTCAACTTCGAACTCCTGCGTGTAGGGATTCTCGTTCGGTCCATCCTGACGCTCGATGATAAAACGAACTTTTTCTGTTCTGCCGCGACTTCTATCCTCCCTGACTCTTTCTTGGCAACGGCGTGAGTTACGCGCACGTGCCTTGATGAGCGAATGCTCGAAATCCATGTAGCTGACCTGAGGCTCCTCGGTCTTCGGATCATAGTCCACGATGGAGGTCTTCGCGAGGCGCTCATCATCGCGGCCGTAGAACATGAGCTCACCATCGGCATCCGTCATGCGCTCGCCCTTGTCGTCGAGAAGGATCTTGGCATGTGCAGCCGCGGCTCTCGTCGCGGCAGCGTACCGCCTTCGTCACAGCCATCGCGTAGAGGATCATGTTGCGGAGCTGGCGGACAAACATGGCTTCCTGGTTCGCCCATGTGCCGTGATCCGTCACGCCGATGTCGTCCCAACGCTTCAGGATCCCTTGAGTTTCTCAAGGCAGATGTCAGAGTCCCTTGTTGTCACGCTCGATCGAGACGTAGTCATACGCATGATCTCGCCCATCTCCTGGTGGAGCTGATGCGCTTCTCAGAGCCCGTCATGTTGCGGATCTTATCGAACTCCGCCACGGCCTCCTTGCGTGCACTCTCGAGTTCTTCCTCGGTGAGTGCCGTGCCGAGCTCGTCGCTGCGCTCCAGCGCAGTGCCTCGGGACCAGCAATAAAGCCGGAGTAGGCAGCCGAGAGGGCGAGTTTGCACCGAGACGGTTTGGCACCGTGGTACTGATGGTCGCACTCGCCCGCAGCCATGAGGTCCCAGGAATGTTCGTGTGGTGGTTGCGGTCGACCAGATGCCGCCCATCGAGTAGTGCACGGACGGGAAGATCTCCATCGGCACCTGCGCGGATCCTGACCCGACGAACTCAGAGTACATCTCGAGAATGCCGCCGAGCTTGCGCTCGAGGTAATCCGCAGGGATATGGGAGAGGTCGAGGTAAACGCGGCGCTCATTGTTGATGCCGAGTCCCCATGTGGACGCAGACCTTGAAGATCGCACGCGATGCAACGTCGCGCGGGACGAGGTTGCCGTATGCAGGATGATCTCTCGGGAAGTACCAGGGCTTGCCGTCCTTGCACGTCCAGACGCGTCCGCCCTCACCGCGGCAGGCCTCGGACATCAGACGGTTCTTATCCGATCCCGGAATCGCCGTCGGATGAATCTGAATGAACTCAGGGTTGCCGATATGTGCGCCCCTGCTGATGAGGCGGAGGAAACAGCCGACCCGTTGCAGATCGTCGATGCCGTGCAGCGGCGAACACCTGGCCGGGGCCGCCCGTAGCGAGCATGACAACATCCGCCGGGAATGCCTTGATCTCATTCGAGTTCATATTCTGTGCAACAATGCCGCGGACGATGCCGTCCTTGTTCTTGATCGCACGGATGTATTCCCAGAACTCATACTTCGTGACCTTGCCCTTGACCTCCCAACGACGCACCTGCTCATCCAGTGCGTAGAGAGAGCTGCTGACCGGTCGTCGAGCCTGCGAACACGGTGCGCTTGTTCTTCTGTCCGCCGAAGTTGCGCAGGTCAAGCACGCCCTCAGCCGTACGCGTAAAACGGAACGCCCATGCGGTCAAACATCTTGACCAGCTTCGGTGCTGCCTCAACCATGCCCTTAACGGCGAGCTGGTCAGCGAGGAAGTCGCCGCCGTAGACCGTATCGTCAAAGTGCTCGTAGACACTGTCATGCTCGCCCTTGGGTGTCCATGCAGGCGTTCATGCCGCCCCTGTGCGCAGAGCGAATGCGAACGCTTCACCGGGCAATAGGAAAGAGGTCGACCGTACCGCCGCCCTCACAGACCTTCATCGTCGCGAGAAGACCCCGCCAGGCCGCCGCCGACGATGATAACCTTATTCTGTGGTACTTTAGCCATTCTTAGCTCTCCTTTGCTGCGGTTCTCACATGAGTAGCTGCCCATGAAGGCAAGCGTTACAAGCGACATCAGCACGCAGAGTGCCATGGACAGCGCATTGATCACCGACTGTGCGCGCGGTCCGCTGCGATGCCCACGTCGTCCCAGAACGTCGAAATGCCGTTGCAGAAGTGGAAAAATCGCTGCGATCATGCCGATGGTGTAAAGCACAGGTGCAGGATCGCATAATCGCCGGTAACGAAGTAGGTGCAGAGCAGGTCATAGTTGATCGTGCGTTCCATGACGCCCTTCTCCCCACGCGCATAAAGCCAACATGCCAGATGAGGAACGGAATGAGCAGCCACGCTGTGTAGCGCTGCAGCGCAAACTGCCAGTTGCGGACATAGCCATAATTGCCGGGGATTGTTCTTCGCCTGCGCAGCGATGTAAATGCCGTAGATCGCGTGGAAGAGGATCGGAACAGCGATGGCGAACACCTCAAGCCCATAGAACACGGGGCGCGGGATGAGATCCATCATTGCCAGCGCATCATTAAAGGCCTTTGCTCCTTGGAGCACCGTCGAGTTCGTAAAGACATGCTCGAAGAGGAACACGCCGATAACGACGAGTCCGACCAGTGAATGAAGGCGCCGCATGTAAAGGTTGTGTGGAACATTTCATGCCTCCTGAAATATGTTGACCTTAGGAGCCGCAGCCCCGGCACCGTGCCGGGCCGCGCCCCGAATGATTTGTCATGCGCCAAACCATCGGCATGAACACGCATATTAGAGTCTGCGATAGGGCTTCTGTCCCATTTCATGAAGTTATTTCCCTCGGAGTCGATGACGACGATGCAGGGAAAATCCTCGACCGTCAGCTTTGCAACGGCCTCGGGACCAAGCTCGGGTAGCCCACGACTTCATACTTCTTCACGGACTTCGCGATAAGGGCTGCGCGCCGACAGCAGCGAAGTGGTGACGCCATGCTTCTTCATTGCCTCGACGACCTCAGGCGAGCGCGAGCCCTTGCCGACCATGCCCTTGATGCCCTGTGCAGAGCATCGTCGGCGTGTAGGCGTCCATACGGCCGCTCGTCGTCGGCCCCGCCGAGCCGATCGGATCGCCCGGCTTTGCCGGCGTCGGTCCGAGATAGTAAACAATCTGATCGTGCCAGTCCACGGGCAGCGGCTCGCCCTTTGCGAGGCTTCCGTCATCGCCTTGTGTGCGGCATCACGCGCTGATGATCGTTCCCGTAATCAGAACACTGTCGCCCGCCGCAGAGCTTACGGGACATTTCCTCCGTAAACGGGTGGTAATACGGATACTTTCCGCCATTGAGTATTCCTCCCTAAAGATAATACACAGAATCTGCTCCTCAGAATGCAGCGATTCGCTTGAGGGACGCGGTGCGCATGCCGGGCGCATGGCAGCAGATCGTGACCACCACCGGGAGACCTGCGATATGCGTCGCGCCCCACTCAATGTTTACGGCGAGTGCCGTCGTCGTGCCGCCCAAGCTGGGGCCCGATGCCGGTCTTGTTGATCATCTCGAGGAGCTCTTCCTCCAGCTTTTGCATACTCGGGCATGGGATGACGCTGATTGATCAGGCGCGTAAGGCCTTCTTCGAGAGGAGTGCCGCACGATCCATCGTGCCGCCGATGCCGATACCAACGACCTCCGGCGGGCAGGGATTCGGGCCCGGCGTGCTGGATGATCTCCTGACAGCCTTCTTCACACCCTCGCGACGCCATCGGCCGGAACGAGCATTTTCACCGGACTTATTCTCCGAACCGAAGCCCTTCGGTGCGATCGTGATGCTGAGGCGGTCGCCCGCGACGATCTGCGTGTAGATGACACCCGGCGTATTGTTCTGTGTGTTCTTACGATTAGAGAGGCTCGGCGACGACGGACTTGCGCAGATAGCCTTCCGTGTAGCCCTTTCGCGATCCCTCGTTAATCGCATCCTCCAGAAGACCACCCGTGATGTGAAGATCCTGTCCGACTTCGACAAACGACAATGGTCATGCCCGTATCCTGGCGGTACGGACGATCCTCTGCGCGCGATCTCAGCGTTGCGGATGATCTGATCCGAACGACCTGACCGACGGGCGACTCCTCTGTCTCCCGGCCCTTCTTGAGGCCTTCATAGACGTCGTCGGGGAGATAGTACGCCGCTTCTTTGCACATCTCGGCGACGTTCTCCGTGATTTCTTTGCGGTTAGCTCTCGCAAAAATAATCCCTCCTATAAATATAACTTATACACAGGTTAAGTAGACTATATCATATCTTGCTTCAAGTCTTTCAGACTTCTTGTAACCCCCTTGAAAAAGTGAATCTCATTCAATTTCTAGCCGCCGATTTTTCCGTGAAACAAGAGCGCATTTTCTTATTTTATATCATTGTTTTTCTTTATTGTTTTATCGTTTAATTAAAATCAATTTATTGTTTTTACCATTCTTGTTATCACATATAAATCCCATATCGTATGATATGGGATTTATCATCAAAAGATCTGCAAAAAATTTTTATCTGAGGTCGAATGAGATTCATCGTTTGGCTCTTCCCCTGCTGTGAGACTTATCACCATAAAGGATCCTGCTGCCGCATCACGCGGACGAGCCACACTCCCGGGGTTGACTACCGTCACATCCCCTGCTGCTCATAGAGGGCAATATGCGTATGCCCATAGACGGCAAGATCCGCCCCGTCTCATGCGCAGCCGCGGCGAGCATCGCCGTATCAAACCGCACGTTGAAGAGATGCCCATGTGAGAAAGATGCGATGCCCGCCGGCCCTCAACGACAGTCTCTGTCACACGTGCCAGTCCATGGGAAGGTCACAGTTGCCGAGGACGCACAACGCGCTTTCCGTCAGCTCTTCCAATGCATCCGCATCGGCGGCATAGTCTCCTGCATGAAGCCACATCTCTGCCGGTGCTGCCTCGGGATACCGCAGCATCGCTTTCAGGCTCTCAATATCCCCGTGACTGTCACTGACAACTCCGATAATCATGCCCTCTACCTCGCGATCCTAAAAATGCTTGGACGAAAAGCCTTTCTATGGCGATATCTCCCGCTGCAGCAAAATACGAATACGGCACACTCATGCACCGCCAAGGAGCGCACGCAGCTTTTCCTTCATCTGATCGAGTGCCGCCCACGATGACTGATGGCGTGTTTTTCCTCACGCGAGAGCTCCGCCATCGTCCGTCCGTCAGCATCTGATAGAAATATGGATCGTAGCCGAACCCTCCGTGCCGCGTGCTTCGAGACGAATAAAGCCCGTACACCTTCCCTCTGTCGACAGTTCCCGTCCGTCCTCGAGCGCGAGGACGACGCGCGCAGTGGTAGGCGGCGCAGGCGTTTTTCCTCTCGCGCGCGCGAAGCTCCGCGATCAGCTTCTGATTATTCGCCGCATCGTCGCCGTGCACCCCGCATAGCGCGCCGAGTAGACGCCGGGGCGCCGTCCAGCTGCTCCACCGAGCCCCGAGTCGTCAGCAAGCGCCGAAAGCCCCGTCTTGTCACGGTAGTACCGAGCCTTGATGCGCGCATTTTCCATGAATGTCGCGCCATCCTCGACCGGCTCTTCGATCGTGCCGAGCTCCGGCTTCAGCTCATCGAGACGCGACAGCGGGACAAGGCGCACGGGCAACCCGCGAAACGCCGTTCCATCTCCCGCACCTTCCCCGCGTTGGACGTGGCGATCAGTATCGTCTTTTTCCTTCATATTATCCCTCCCGTCCCGGCAGCCACTAGAGCACATCGCCAAGAGCGACCTTCTGCTGGTCGATCAGTGTGCGAATGCCCTGCTCACCGGGATCCAGCAGAGCGTTCAGCTCCTCCGTGCAAAGCGCGTCCCTCGCCTGTCCCCTGCGCACTCGACAAAGGCACCTGCCCCCCGTCATGACGATGTTCATATCGACCATTGCCGCAGCGTCCTCCCCTCATAGCATAGGTCGAGGGCGGCTCATTCGCCGCATTGATGCCGACGCTGACCGCTGCCACGTAGTCGCGTACGGGAAGATGCCGCGCTTCGCATAAAACGACGCACACGCCTCGACAAGAGCGACAAACGCCCCGTCACCGATGCTGCCGTGCGCGTCCGCCGTCCGCCTGAAGGACGTCGCGCAGTCAATAGTGAATCGTACGCTCACCGAGTGCCTTCGTATCGACCACGGCGCGCAGCTCGCGCCCGATGAGCCGCTGGATCTCCTGCGTCCGCCCCGACTGATGGCCGCGCACCGCCTCACGTGCCGTACGCTCCGCCCCCGCGCCCGGGAGCATGGGTACTCCGCCGTCACCCCGGCCCGTGCCTTCCTTAAAAAGAACGGCGCGCTCCTCCACCGTCGCTGCACAGACGACGCGCGTATGACCGGTCTCCAATGAGCGCAGAGCCGTCCGCATAGCGCTGATAGCCGCGTTCGATCCGAACAGGGCGCGCAGCTGGTCGACGCCGAGATCTCTTCTTGGCATGAAACCACTCTCGCTTTATTGCGTTGACCAAAAGAGCGGAAAAAGGCTCCTCTTCCCGCTCCGTTTCTCCTAATGCTGTGGTGGCTCCTGATACCGCCGGTAGTTCTTGATGATGCAGATCGGGAGTCTTCTGCGACGCATTGCCGAACGGGTTGTCGAGCAGCTTGGCCGCAAGCCCCTTTGAGTCCATTCGATACGCCAACCACACGCGAACGCTTGAGATCGTTGACATCCGCCACCATCGCGCCGAACGCCCCACGCGCGTCCGGTACACGGTCTCGCCACCTGGTCCGCATCCGCAGGACCGCAGACAATCGCCTTGTCAAACGGCGGCATCGTGCCGGTCACATCGTCAATCAGCGCCGTTTCTCTGCCGCCCCAGCGATAGAACATGCCTTTTTCCGACGAGCTTTGCGAGGAACCCGGCAAAGAGCGCAAAAGAGCACACGCCCGTCCCTCCACATCCATCAGGGACTGCATCCCATGCGGACTGGCAGAGACTGCCGTAGTCCGGAATAAAGCGGCAGGCGAAACGCGCCGCACGAGAAATATGCAGCTGCTCGGGGAAGACAAACCGCCCCTGCGTCAATCGCGACCACACTCTCAGCGCAGCAGACCAGATCGTCCGCCGTCACCTGCTCTCCCGCATAGTACTCAATCGCATCCACACATGTCATCAGCATCTGTCAGGATGCGTGTCGGCACTGGGAAGAATCTTTCAGTTCAGCCATTCTACCTTCCCTTCCCGTACAAAGCGCAACTCCGGCGAGTGCGGCAATCTCCGCCGCTGTCATCTTCATCAACACCTTGAATAATGCGCGGCGTCCGCCCGTCTCCAGATAGATCAGATCCATGCGAAAATCCACCATGTGGGCAATCGCATCATCGAGTGTATGCCCGTTCCGCCCCCTCAATGGAGAGCTTGAGGGACAAAGATTTATGCGCTGCTTTTTTCTATCAGTACCGCCTGAAAGTAGTCATCCTCGCGCGGCGCCCCTGCCCTCCACCTTGCCGCGCACCAATGCGCCGTCGTACTGCTCATGGGGAGCTGAACGCGCGGATCGCATCCATGATCGTCCCGCACTGTTTCCCTCGTTGGCAAAGGGATCGTCGCACCGATCACCAGACGCTCGGGCGTCCGTTCCACGACGGAAAAAGACGTCATCTCCTCTGTCTTCGGCACGATCACCTCCGTGCCAAGATAGGCGAAGAAGCAGTCTTCACGCCCACATACACAATAAAAACGACTGCGATCAGCAGATGCAGCCACCACGAAAATGTCAGATCCTCAATCGTCCCGTCCTTCTTTTCTCCGCCGTCATCGTTGCCCATCGGCACATAGAACTCCTTGGGCAAGGGCGCGTATGTATGTCCCGTATCGCGGTGCGTAAATACATTTTCTGAGAAGCCACTCACCAGCAGTGTTCCCGCCTGATTGAGAATGCGGTAGGAGGAACACCATCTTGGCCTTTTGTGGAGCGCCGTCGCCGTGGTCTCGATCACCAGCTCATCGTCAAAATCGACCTGGTGCATGGTACTCCGCACCGATCTTCGTGATCGGGAATACGTACCCTGCCTCCATCAATGCGCCCAACGTGATGCCGATGCGCCGCAGATACGCGACGCGTCCGATCTCAAACCAGCGGATGTAGTTCGCATGATGTACGACCGCCATCGCATCCGTATCGTAAAAATTCACCCGATGTGTTACCTCAACCGGCATGAAAAACTCCTTTCAAACAATCTCTTCCATTGCGCGGCAGCGCGAGATCCGCCTCCATGCCGCCAGCTCCTCCGCACGCACAACGGGACGCCCGACGCAAGAACGTGCGGTGTGCGGTCTGCGCACTCGATTGGCTGCGTCCGCAGCCCGTCCGCCGCGCGAGCTCCTCCACCGTTCCCTCATTCCCATCCACGAGGGCGCACATTCTGCGGCAAAAGCTGCCGCATCGTATCCTTTGAAATAGTTGAAATGCGTACAGCCGAGCACGATCGCAGAATAATCCGCAAAACGATACGGTGCAAACGCATCCCGCAGGTACGCCTCCACTGCCGAGGAGACGAACTCCTGCCGCTCCGCGAACTCCACCAGTCGCGGCGGGGCCAAGAGATCCACCAATCGTTCGGATCGCAGGAGGAAATCAGTCGTTTCAGCTTCTCCCCATGCACCGTGATCGGCGTCGCCGTGACGAGCACGCGATGCTCCGCATCGTGCGTGAGCGCCTTCTGACCGCCGGCTCCATGCCGAGTGATCGGCACATCGTAGAGACGGCGCATCTCATCCACGGCAACGGAGGTCGCTGTATTGCAGGCAACGACCAGGCATCGGCGCGCTGCTGCTCGATAAAGAAAACGAAATGCGGTGCGGACAAAGCCACGCACGGCGGAACAGATTTCGTCCCGTACGGCACATGATCGCGGTCGGCGTGAGATAAACTCCTCCGACGGCACACACGGCGTGCATGACTGAGCACCGTCAGACCGCCATAGCCCGAATCAAACAGCGCAATGCGCATCTGTCCATCTCCTCTTCTTGATTGAAACCGACGGCTCTATTATAGCAACTTCTTCCTTTTTGCCATGTTTACGACAAAAAGCCATAATAAAGCAACAACTCTGCACAGAGACGAGATTGGCAGAACGTCTGCCTTTGACAGAACAAATAGGATAGGATACACTTAGCGCGTCGTTAATTTCCATAAAAAGAAGGTATTTCAGTGAAATTCCACGTTGGTTGCTCATCCCGATTGTTCTGATTCTCCTGTGTTTCGCTGCGGCGGCACCTATCGTGCACATCGCCCGGCGTGCCGTACTCAACTACCACCAGGTCGAGGACAAGGACGGCAACCCACTCACACTCATACTGCGACCAGTTCGATCAGCAGATGGCATATCTCGCAGAAGAGGGCTACCATACGATCACGCTAGATGAGATGATGGACGCGGCGGAAAACGGCACACCGCTCCCCGAAAAGCCTGTCGTCATAACCTCGACGACGGCTATGTCGACAACTACGAGTATGCCTATCCGATCCTGAAAAATATGGATTCAAGGCGACGATCTTTCTCATCAACGATTTCACGGGCGTCTACCGAACTATCTGACATGGGAACAGATTCACGAGATGCAGGATTCCGGACTGATCGACTTTGAGACCACACGATGACGCACGCGAATCTCTCGGAGCTGACCTCGCGCGACGAGCTGCATCATGGATTGCGGACTCCCGCGAAGCACTCTCCAAGAAACTCGGCAAGGAGATCGACTACATCGCCTATCCGGGCGGACGCGTCACGGACGCAGTGGAAGAGGTCACACGTGATGCGGGCTATCGCGGCGGATTCACCGTTCACAGGACTATCCACCCCCACAGAGGGCGTCTACCAGATGGATCGCATCCCATCTTCGGATGCAACATACGCATCAGTGACACGCTTTTAGCTGCGGCTGGCATTCGCTCCGCTCATCGCACCGTTCGAGGATCTGCGCCTGACCCCTACGTGCGCATGGGGACTGGCACTGATTGGAAACTATCTCCCGATTCCCTAAGAGCGCGGCAAACGCGATAGCAACTTTACAGGAAGCGCTGATAGAATGACGTCTGTCAGGTTGGTGTAGAAGTTTTGTCCTGCCTGTGCCAAGATGGCGTGCTGAATTTATCAGTGTTTCGCTTTAGACACTCGAACAGCCCTCGAGACAGCAGCTCGAGGGGCTGTTTCTGATTTCCATTATGCGAGGCAGGGACTAGCACCTAGGCGTCGTCGCCGTCAGTCTCCCTCATCGAGCCATTTGTTGATATATCGTTGGTGATTTCATTTGTCAGCGCTTCTGCCGTATTCTCTGTCTGGCTCGTTCGAGACTTCGCTAAAAAACGTACTCCAGTAAAGGAAGCCTCGATCTCCTCTCTGCTGTAAGGCGGTTTCTTTGCAGATAAATCCACCATCGTCAAGCATCTCCTTCATTGTCGATTCGTAACAATCAAACAGCCATCGCTTCTTTATCTATGAACTCGGCACATTCGAGGACTCTCTGCAATCCGTGCCTTGCGAGCCCCAGAAATCTCTTCTGCCTCCATTATCGCCAACTGTACCTACGTTGTCAAGCAACCTCCCGGATCATCAATATAGGACTGTATTGCATTCTTACGGGACACGCTTACTTTCAGCTCCGCGCGTTACGTTCTTCAGGATGCACATGAACTCAAACTGAATGATGGGGTACTTCTGGAACTGGAAGAGCTGCTGCGTGATAGCAGAGCCGCAAGCATCCCGGTGCGTTGCCGCCGAGTAGTCAAAGTTGCGTCGTCGTTGATCTGCTGTGCATAGGCGATTGCCTTTTGCCAGCTCGTCGCCGGGGGCTTTTTCCATCCTTCTTTTCCACCTCCTGATAGTAGTGCACCGAGCACCGATGTCGCGGTCACCTCTCTGCGCCCGTCGTGAACTTCAACACGTGGAAGGCTTTACCCCGATTTGAGGCATCCATCATGCGGCGGAAGTTCCCGACACGGCTTTCGCCGTTCGTACGCGCAGAGATTTGGGCATAGAAAAACCGTCCGTTTCTTTTCGCGTGGATAGGCGAGAGGTTGGAAGAGATCCTCGATGGAGATCATCCGTGCCGTGACTTCTTCCCACCTCAGGGTTGCCTTGCCGCCCGTCCGGTGAACGCCTGATAGATGCGCTGGAGAACGCGTGGATTTTCTTATCAAGCTCAGCAAAGGAACGGGCAAACGCGTGCCTTTGTACCCTCGCCGCCTGTCACTTCGCCACTCTGCCCACTTTTCACCGTGGCAAGGTCTTATTTTTCAGCGAGATCTTTTAATGTCCATCCCACTGCGTCCTTTGTGCGGTCCGACACCTCAAACTCCCGCGTCGCTACCATGATACACCACCGGCGGCTCCGCCGTTCTCATCAACAATTTTTGAGCACGCGTTGACTTGCCCAAGATGTTCTGCGATAATGAGTCTAGAAGCGTGGGTGCCTCTTTAGTGGGGGTCGCGAACGCACTCTCGAGCTTTTTGTTATCTCGACTTCATGCAGATAGACCCTCTGACGATTCGGCTGTCTTTTTACAACGACTTCGCCAACGTAGTCCTGCCCGCAAAGTTTGATTGGTAGCAATGATGGCAGCAGTATCATATCCCGCGCTGCTTCAATTCGCCTGACGGTCATACATATCCATGCTCAACGATATACGGAACTTCGCATACGCCGTCGCTTTTTCGCGCCTCTTGTCCCCTCTGTCTTAAGGGCAAACATATTGCGGTGTAGTCCATTTTCTGTGAAGGGCTTCCCGACTGCCGTGCGAATCTTGCGTGCGATAATATCCGCCTGACGCGCGCAGGAGGACTGCGCCGACAGCTGCACGGGCGACCTTCTTGTTCGACGAAACCCGCGAGCTTGTCGCGTACAAGCAGATACATGTCTTTTGCATCTGCACTCAGCCCCTTTAGCGCCGCTGCCCGTCCTCGTGAAGTGGATTCTCCTTGCTTTCCTCCGGCTCCAGATGATATAGTGGCGGTAGAAGGAACTGCCCTCCATGGGTGGTCGGGGATGATCAACGCCACCATTCTTGTTGATCTCCTCAGAAGGGGGTCGTCGGTGAGCTGGCAGACGGACAGTACATCCCGTCAAAGAGCAAGTTCCCTTTTTCTGCGTGCAAAGGCGATGGTACGGCACAGTGATTTGAAGCCGAATGCTGTAGATATCGCTCCGGAACATCTCTATGAAGCCAGCACGCCTATTTAGAGGGGAGAAAATCGCCTGACTCACTCCTGCCAAACGGGCATAAAACCGCCATCGTAGGCGGCTCTATCTAATTCTTTTTACGCAGGCATAATATAGAAAAAGTAACGCACTCGATTTACTTTTTATCGTAACAAGCAAGCGGTGACCTGTGATTGAGTATCTTGAGGAGCCGCCATCGTACCAATGTGAGGGCATCACGGCTGCCACTCGTCTATCGCATACATCGGGGGACTCGCCAGGAATGCCACGAAACATGGCGCCTGATTGGACGGACACGATAAGCGGATGTCCGCCGCCTATCGTGGCCCCATCGCCGAACAAAGGAGCCGTCAGCATACTCTCTCAGCCGCCGCAAAACGGGCATAAAAAGACCGCCTGCAGATAGTGGTGGAAGGTGAATATATGGGTATATTGGACTTTGACAGCGCGAAAGATGCTGCCCATTCTAAAAACGATTCAAGAGCGTGTTCTACGCATAGCTCGATGGACGAATCATATACTTGCGTCTCTTTCAGCGAGGCATTTCCATCGACGATGTGACATACGTACTTGAAACGGGCGAAATTATCGAGCATTATCCCGAAGACTATCCGCACCTGAGCTATCTGATCTTCGGGGGTGATGGCAAAGAACGCATGGCTTCATGTTGTCTGTGCATCGGCATCGACGTTCTTCATCTCATCACCGCCTATTATCCGGATCCCGAACGTTGGGAAACCGACGGCAAGACGCGAGGAGAACGATCGCGTGATTGTATGTGCAAAAGGAGCTCTTGAGGAGAAAAAGACCACGTTCATGGTTGACCTCGGAGATCACATTATTATCATCAGGACGTTCCTTCCTACGTCTGTTCTCGGTGTGGGGATACCAGCTATAGTGATGAGGTCGCCCGTGTGTGAGGAGATTGTCGAGTCCCTGCACTCCGACGGATGTCTGTTGTCAACTATGCGCATCGCCCCCGCCGCCTAACCTGCCGAACGTCCGCGGCGTCCTGCGGTGACGGATGCGGAGATTGCGGCGGATGCCGCAAAAGAGCAAGCCGCCATCGTAGGCGGTGGAACATATCACTTGCATATCATCGAGGGACTTGTGCTATACTACTACGGCAAACGAGATAGTGAGGTCATACACGAAAAAGCCCCCGAGATAGCAGTCGGGGCTTTCTATTCCCATTGTGCAGGCAGGGACTACGCCTAGGCTCGTCGCCGTCGTCTCTCTCATCGAGCCATTTGCTGATGCAGTTGGCAATTACACCTGCCATGATGGAGAGAATAAAAGAGATAGTGAGCATATACCCCCTCCCATTGCCATGTGTGGGGCGGCAACGCAACCAGTATACCATAGTTCAGAGTATTCCGCTATACGTTCTAACCGCTGTCAGTTATGCGCATCGCCCCGCCGCCTCAGCCCACCGAACGTCCGCAGCGTCCCGCGATGACGGATGCGGAGATTGCGGCGGATGCCGCAAAGGCAAAAAGCCGCCATCGTAGGCGGCAACGTATTTCTTGCATCCATCGGAGGACTGTGCTATAATGTGGCAGCAAACGATAATAACATATATGGCACGAAAAGCCCCGAGATGGTCGCTCGGAGCTTTTCATTCCCATTGTGCAGGCAGGGCTGAACACCTGAGGCTTGTTGCCTTTTTCTCATCCGTCAAGCCATTTTGCAGAGATGTGGCAGACTATCCCCGCCAGAACGGAGAGTAAAACGATAGTAACATAATCGACACACCTCCTTCCCGTGCCGGTATGGAGGAGCAACGCATAGAGTATAGCATAACGCGGAGCATTCCGCTACACAGTCTAACCGCCTGAATCTCGACGCGGTGAAAATGCGGCGAAAATAATGCTATCCGACGGATACCATGACACAAATTTCAATCCGTTCTGAAACGCATGAATCTAAATACGCATAGCTTTCGTCATACCCATTCGACACGACTCATCGAAGCAGGTGCAAAACCGGTGGACGTCGCCGCTAGCCTCGGTCACAAAGATGCGGCAATTACGCAGAATCTCTACACGCATGACACGGAAGCCATGCAAAAAAAGAAACTGTACGCATATTCAGCGAGATTGTAGGCAAATAGCGTTGTGAGACAAGTTGTAGACAAATTCTTTCTCTCGTTGCTTTCCTTGAATTTTCAAGGGGTGTGCAGCTGATCACAATATTTTGTGAAAAATCTGTAAAAGATT
>BNJU01003482.1_pt1 | contig 153206 bp, 208 predicted proteins | sample 8539281 | NCBI WGS metagenome assembly BNJU01 (sample SAMD00202456, study PRJDB9452) | human saliva metagenome | isolation source: human saliva | place: Japan
TTACCTTCTTCTTTCAATTTCTCAACATTTTCTGATGGTTTTATAAACTTATTTTCCCTTAAATACTCTTCAATATTATCCAATCTTTCTGTGTTATACTGTATAACTCTTGCATTTGTACAAGATAATAAAACTATTCCCATTATTATTGCCACTATTGCCTGTCTCATATTTTCTTTTCTCCTGTTCTGATATTTTTTGTTGTTTGTTTAAATAGTTATCATCTGATATATTTTTATCAAAAATAAATATATTTATTATTTTGTTTATTTTTTTCATTTGAATTTCATTTGATATATAGTTATAATAACATATTTTTTTATAAATTTGTATACAATTTAATACTCTTTTTCATTTTTACTTTATTTAATAACAAGTCAGAGAAAAGTCAATGTAAAACTCTACACTAACTTTCTCTTTTTCTATTTCAAATAATATTTCTTATTAACTTCCAGTTTTTAGAAACTAAATCTCAGACCAGTTGTAAATACGTTGTTTCTTCCTTTTTTCTCTATCTTTCCATCGTAGTTTACATACCATGCAAATCCTGGATTTACTTCTGTAAGAACTCCTGCTCCTACCCATGTCTGATTCTTCAACAGTCCTATTCCTTTTACTGTGAACTTGGCATTTGACAGTCCTGTATATGCCGCTTCAAAGCTTAAATCCTGTTCCTTGAATGCTCTCTGGTGTGTTACATACGCCTGGAATGTACTCTTGCTTCCATTGCTCCAGTTCACTCCCTGTCCGACTCTCAATCCTACCAGTCCTGCTGTCTGGCTGTATGTCTTCTTACCTGCTGTCAGTCCAAACTGGCTGTTTTCTTCTGTAAAGCTTCCTCTTCTTACTGTATCATGTGATAATCCAACATATGGTGTTAATGTGAAAGTTTCCTTTCTTTACATCATATCCTGTTTCAAGATATCCTGAATATACTGTATCATTGTGATTTATCTTTGCCCTGCTTACATCAGTTGTTCCAAGTATAATATCTCTTTCAACATTACTGTCTACAAAGCCTACTCCTACTCTACCTTGCAGATAGTAAGGTACTTCCTTGTTTCCAAGTCTTCCATATAATGAAATTCCAACATTGTCTGCATCTGATTTTCCACCATGTCTGTCAAAGTTAACCTTTGATGTTGAATATGAAATTGCTGTTCCAAGTATCAGATTCTTTCCAAACTGTTTATCTATTCCGGCCTGTCCTCCGTATACCTTAGTTTTTCCTTCTCCGAATCCTTCCTGTTTAAGCTTTCCATTTGCTCCTATTCCTGTTACCCATACTCCCGCATTCTCTCCTACATTTTCAAGAGTTCCCAGCATTACAAGTCTGTTTGAAAGATCCTTGTTTACTGTCTGTGAATGCTGGAATGTAAGTGCCTGTGCAGATGCATATATCTGTCCTGAAAGACTGTCAAGTATTGCTGTTCTTGTAGGCAGTGACATTGCCTGCACCTGAGCCGCTCCCATTGCAAATCTTTCAACTGCACTGTTACCATTTTCTATTTCTTCATCAAGTTTTTTAAATGATGCTTCAAGATTTTCAGCAACATCTTTTCTCATTGTGTCTGATTCAGATAATTCTGATACATACTCTTCTACATTTTTTCTGCTTACAATGACATCTATCTTTTTCTCATCTGATTTCACTGAAGCTTCTATCATTTCAGGTGCTTCCACTCTGGCAAACTGTCCGTTTACTCCGCCTTCAGCTTCAATTACTGTTGCACTCATTCCTTTTGCAGTAATATATCTGCTACCCATTGCCTGTTCCAGTACAGTATCTCCATTCAGATTAACTGTTCCTCTTACAGTAAGCTTTGTCCCTATTTCAGCCTTTTGTAACAGCTCCATTTCCTGCAGTGTAGTCTCCAGTTATAACTGCTCCAGATCCTCTATTTTCAAGAGTTCCACCATTATTATTTACATTTCTCTGATCATTTATTATAGCTGTTGGATAAGTTACTAATGTTCCTTGATGATTTATTGTTATATCAAGTATTATTTCCATATTTCTAATTTTTCCTTCATCTATTATAGTATTTCCCATATAGCTGTTATTTCCTGTTAATATCAGTGTCCCATTACCTGATTTTAGAAGTCCTCCATCTCCACTGATATCATTTTCAAAAATTGATGTTACGGAATTTCCAATATTAGCATTAAATTGTCCTTTTTAATCCGGCATTTGATGCTCTTTTCTCCTACAATAAGGATACTATTGAACTGAGCAGGCCCTTTTAATGCTTTTTTGTTTCATCAAGAAGTCCCCATCCAAATATAGTATCTACTCCCTGGTTGTCCTAAATCCTTTGCAGTTGTTAACAATGTCTGTTTTAATTCGTGTCCTGTCATCCATGGGAATTTTTCCTTTACTTTTACTGCTGCCGCTGTTACTCTTGGAGCTGCAAATGAAGATCCATGAACAGAACACATTTCCAATTCACAATTTCCATTTGCAGAAACTGACCACCACATAGCCGCTCCTGCTCTTGCAAGATGTGGATTATATTCTGTTCCATCAGGTTTTACTCCTACCACTGCAATCCATCCTTTGTAAAGTTCAGAAATATATGCTGGCATTCCAGCCTGAATTGTCGGTGCATTATATGTTTTTCTTCCACCACCTTCAATAGCAGTTGTATTTCCTGCAGCCCAGATAAATAGAGCTCCATTATTTACTGCCTTTTTATAGAAATCATTCAGTTCATCTATTCTTCTATCCAGAACATCAGTAGTACTTTCTCTTTCCCTTAATACACCTGGTCTTAAAGGTTGTTTGTAATTTGTTGAATTATAGTCAGAAAACTCAACCGCTGTCCCAAAAGACTGGTTAAATATTCTTACGCCACTATTATAAAGTTCCTCATATTTACTTTTATCTGCTACTATTTTTCTTTCCTGATTCTCCAAAACTTACACCGTAAACTGAAGCTCCTTTTTGCACCATTTCCGTTTCTTCCTGCTAAAATTGTTGCAACTATAAGTCCATGTTCACTTTTACTTAATGTACTGTCAGGTCCCAAAACCTTATCTACAGCAGTCATTCTGCTTCCAAATTCATCATTAATTACTTGAGCAAATGTATCATTTTGTAGAAAACCTTCATAGTCAATTCTTCTATGAAAGTCTTCTGTTTTTACATCTCTACTTAAAAATCACTATCCAGAACTCCTACCTTAACTCCTTGTCCTGTAATTTCTCTTGAATCAACAGGTTTAGAAAAACGGTTGTCAGCTGTAGGCACCTGAGGTGCTGCTGGTACAGGTGCTGGATTCTGCGGTTGTACAACCTGTCCGTTATTATTTCCATTATTTGTTCCATTTGTATTTCCAGAACCTGTATTTGTACTTCCTGGTGTAGGCGTTACGGAGTTGCAGATGTTGTCTGTGGAGCTGAACCACCACCGCCACCGCCTCCACCACAGCTGGCTAGTACTGATATTAAACTTATTAACAATATTATTTTTCTTCATTTCTTCCTCATTTCGTATTCTTTTTTGTTCTCTTTTGTTTCATATTTTACTGTATAATTTTAGCATACAGTATTTTAAATGTCATTTTATTATAAACATTTTTATCACTTTTTCATATTTTGATAAAAATCTTCCTTTATTAAAACTCTCGTTTTTTTAAAGGAAGATTCATTTATTTCAATTTAATTTTTTCTAAACTAATATTATTTTTCAAAAAAATTAGAATTTCATTTATTTTTAGCCGGAGTTTTTAGAATACAGATCTTCCAGCAGTTCTTCATTGTTTTTGTAACTTCTTATAAGTTCAATAAGTCTTTTCAGCCCTTCAACTTCTGACATCTGATTAAGTTCCTTCTAAGACGCCATATTTTTTTCAAGCTTATCTTTAGGAATTAAAAGTTCTTCCTTCTTGTTCCACTTTTCAGTACATCCATTGCCGGGAATATTCTAAGCTGTTCCAATGCCCTGCTTAAAATAATTTCCATATTTCCTGTTCCTTTAAATTCCTCAAAAATTACATCATCCATCTTACTTCCAGTTTCAATAAGTGCTGTGGCAATTATAGTCAAACTTCCACCATTCTTTATGTTTCTCGCTGCCCCTAAAAATCTTTTTGGATAATATAAAGCGTTCGGATCTATTCCTCCTGATATCAGCTTACCGCTTGAAGGGATTGTAATGTTATAGGATCTGGCAAGTCTGGTAAGACTGTCCATCAGAATTAATATATCCTTCCCACGTTCCACTTCCCTTTTTGCCATTTCCAGTACATTTTCTGTAACTTGGGTGTGGACATTGGGATTTTCATCGAATGTTGCGGCATAAACTTCCGCTTCCTTTTACATTTTTCCTTTATGTCAGTAACTTCTTCCGGTCTTTTCATCTATAAGTAAAATCCACATCAATTTCAGGATTGTATTTTATTATGTCATTTGCCAGAGTTGACAGAAGTACTGTTTTTCCTGCTTTAGGCGGAGCAACAATAAGTCCTCTCTGTCCTTTTCCAATTGGCGAAATAAGATCTATTATTCTTGATGAAATTTCTCCGCTTCCAAGATTTATTTTCTTATCAGGATATGAAGGAATCAAATCATCAAAGAACGGACGTTCCAATGATTTATCAGGTAAATCCCCATTTACAAGCAATACTTTTAATATACCGTAGTTTCTTTCTGTCCCTATTGGAACCCTCAGTTCTCCAAATACTACATCTTCATTTCTAAGAAAAAAATCTCTTTATCTGTGATATTGAAACATATACATCCGGTCCGATAGTTGTTTCCCTAAGGAATCCAAAGCTTCCTTCCCCCATTATGTCAAGTTTTCCATATCCGTAAGTTTTCCCAATTTCCTTACCTTTCTCAATAAGCACTGCATTTACAAGGTCATACTTTGTCATTACGGAAAAGTTAGAATATTGTATTCCTAGCCATTTTTCAGATTTGTGACATTTGTATTCAGTATTTCTTTTATAAGTTTTTTTCTTCATTTTGCTGACTTTCATCAGTATATTTATCATTTTTTTCATGGTTTTCTGTTCTCTCAGAAACTCTTACATTTCTTTCCACTTTTTCTATTTCTTTTACTTCTTTTTTTATAATTCCTTCTCCTTCTTTTCTTCTTACCTTTTTTCCACCTGCTGTTCATCTATGTCATTTAAATTTTCCAGTTCTTCCTGCTTTTCAGCCTTCGGCTTTCTGCCCCTCTTTTTAACTTCTTTTACTTCCACAGTAGAAGTTTCTTTTTTTACAGTTTCTGTTTCTTCAGTATTTTCCTCAGTTTTTTTCTTTCTTCCACGTTTTTTTACTTCTTTTACATTCTCACTCATTTATTCCTCCAATTCTCCGTATAGTGTCCATGTTTTTTTGCTTCATATATTCTTGTATGCACGAATTTCCCTTTTAAATCTGTCCTGTCACTTTTAAACAGTACGATTTTTATGAGTTGACGTCCTTCCAGTCAGCATTTCAGGGTTTTTTCTGCTTGGCCCCTCTACAAGTACTTTTACCGTCTTCCCTAAATATTTCTGGCTTTCCTCCTTTGCCTTATAATTTTGAAGACGCATTAACTGCTGAAGCCTTTCACTTTTCACCTGTTCGTCCACCTGTTCTTCCATTGTTGCAGCTGGAGTACCGCTTCTCTTGGAATACATAAACATAAAAGCATTTTCAAAACCTACTTCATTTACTACATCCATTGTATCCTGAAAATCCTCATCCGTTTCTCCTGGGAATCCTACAATTATATCAGTTGTCAGACCTATATCGGGTATTTTTTCTTTAATTTTCTTTGCCAGAGTTATGAATTCTTCCTTTGTGTAACCTCTGTTCATTGCATTCAATATTTTAGTCGAACCTGATTGAAGTGGTAAGTGTAACATTCTTGCTATTTTAGAATTGTCTGCTATTGCTTCTATTACTTCATCTGTGAAATCTTTAGGATGTGGGGAAACATATTTTATCCAGAAATCCCCTTCTATCTTGGCACTTTCCCTAAGCAGTTTTGCAAAATTATCTGTTTCATCTGCCAGATCACTACCATATGAGTTGACATTCTGTCCTAAAAACAGTATTTCCTTGTATCCCTTTTCCGTATATTTCTTTACATCCTGAACTATCTCATGTAACGGAACAGATCTTTCCATTCCCCTTACATAAGGCACTATGCAGAAGGTACAGTAATTATTACATCCATATGTTATTGAAATTGAAGCTACTATATCATCACCAAAATCAGCGTCCACCCTCTGAGGTAATTCATCTTCATCTTCAACCATAACTACGTGTACATCTTCACCTTTTTCAAGCCTTTCAATTATATCCGGTATTCTTCCTATATTCTGATTACCAAGGACTAAATCGACATAAGAGTTTTCTTTTATAAACTCGTCTCTTACTTCCTGAGCAAGACAACCTGTTACTCCTATAATCATCTTACCATTCTTTTTTTCCTTAAGCCTTTTAAGATCCCCCAGCTTCCCGTACACTTTTACAGCGGCACCTTCCCTTACTGTACATGTATTCAGAAATACCAGATCAGAATCATCTATGTCATCTACTATTTCATAACCCATTGTCTGCAGAATCTGTTTCATTTTAGCACTTTTCATTGACATTCATCTGACATCCATAAGTTATAACTGTTGCTTTTTACTCACTTAATCTCTCCTTTTTATTTCTCGCTTTTTACTCGTATGTTGCATTATAGCATAATTTTCTGAATAATAAAAGACTAGAGTTTATATCCTCTAGTCTATAATATTATACAGATATTTTTATTTGTATATACTTAATTTTTACATATCATTTCATGATTTAAAAAAATTAATTTCCAAGTTCAAAAAGTATTTACAGGAAGTTTATATTCAGGAATTCTATAATTAATTATTCTGTCAACTGTCAAAAATTCCATTAGACACTTTTTCCTGAAACAGTTAATGTAATTATATCCTCATCTGTTACTCCGTAATTTTGTCCTATTGAATTGTAAAAGCAAGATCCAATGTTCCTGAATTATCATTCAGCTGATAATATAAAGTTTTTATCTTTAAAAACCAGATTGTCTTTTTATACGTGAATGTGTTTGTAGATTTAACATATTCTCCCGTATAAACTTTGTTTGTAATTTTTGTTTTTGCTGAATAACTTACAAACGCCATTGTCATTATTAGCAAAAACAATACCATCTTTTTTTCATTTTAAAAAAACCTCCATTTTTATTTATGAAATCCTAAATCTGCCGGATTTACATCTCCTGAAAATTTTTTTACTGTTCCACCATTTTTTTCAAATTCTGTTCTAAGCAGAGCCACTTTTTTTATCAGCTCCACCGTATCCTTTTCCAGCCCGTCCGAATTATATCTTCCTTTTGACCAGTACTCTATGACGAGGTTGCTGTCTCCACAAATGACCTTTATATTATTTTTTTTTGCATATTTCAATGCCGCAAACAATCCTGTAAGTTCACCGAAATTATTTGTTCTTCCGTCAGATAACTTGTAGTTACCGTATTTGTTTATTTTTGAAGCTTCAAGTATTTCATATAACAATGAATTACCGTCATAATCTGTCAGCCTTACTTCAACTCCTTCACCTCTTCCGGTTCCGGCATCAAAGTAAATCCCATCCTTTTCAAGCTCCAAAAATAAGTTTTCGTTTTTCTTTTCTTTTTTTTCATACTCTGCACCTGATTTCAGCCATTCCTGAGCTTCCTTCTCACTCTTAAACGACTTGTATCTGGCTTTTTTCCCCTTTACCATCTGTTCACATTCATTCCAAGTATAAAATATACCGCTTTCCTGACTGTCCAAAAGATAGTAGGCATATATCTTGCTTTTTTTCAATCCTGACATAATTTTTCTAAATTTATAAAATTATAAATTTAATCCTCCGTCTACTCTTAATACCTGACCTGTTATAAATTTAGACATATCACTTGCAAGGAATAATGCCGCATCAGCTACATCTTCCGCATCTCCCATTTTTCTTAAGAGGTGTGTTTTCTAAAACAGATTCCACAAGCTTTTCAGGTAGTACATGTGTCATATCAGTTTTAATAAATCCAGGTGCTATTGCATTAGATCTCAGGTTCTTTTTCCCGAATTCCTTTGCCCAAGTTTTAGCCATTGCTATAACTCCACCTTTTGAAGCTGCATAGTTTGTCTGTCCTGCATTACCGTCAACTCCTACAACTGAAGCCATGTTAATAACACTTGCCCCTTTACTTTTAAGCAGTAATGAAACAAACCCCTGCATCACATTGTAAACACCTTTTAAATTTATATCAATTAATAAATCCCAGTCATCTTCCTTCATTCTTTGAAGTAAGGAATCTCTTGTGATTCCTGCGTTGTTTACTAATACGTCAAGTCTTCCGTACTTTTCCTTTACCATTGCGGCAAGTTCTTTTATGTTTTTCCCTATCAGTTACATTCAGTTTTACGTGTGTAACATTTTCATGAGCATAATCAGCATCTATTAAGTCTCCTGAAATAACTGTAGCTCCGTTTTCAGCATATTTTAAAACGATTTCTTTTCCAATTCCTCTTGCCCCACCTGTTACCAAAGCTATTTTTCCTTTTAACATACTGTCCGCCTTTCAATAATTATTTTTATATCAATTACAGTTACAACAGATATAATTTCAATTTATCTTTATTATATTATTTTGCAACTTCCAGTTTTACTCTTGTAACACCTTTACTTGTACTTGCTATTTTTTTGAAAATGCCGCCTTACTTAAGTCTATTACCCTTCCTTTTGAATAAGGTCCTCTGTTGTTGATTCTTACTACAACTGATTTACCGTTATCCAGATTAGTAACTTTTACCTTTGTTCCGAAAGGTAATGTCTTATGCGCCGCAGTCAGGCTGTTTTCATTGAAGATTTCACCGTTTGCAGTTTTCTTTCCATGCCAGCTTCCTCCATAATATGAAGCCATTCCAGTCTGAAAAATGCGTATACTTCTCACGTTCTTCAATTACCTTTTCAAATGTATCCGCCACTGCCTTTATTTTTTGAGTTTACATTCAGATTTTTCTTCCTTGTTCTGATATATTGTATTCAAGTTTGTAACCATAACGGATTCCTGACTTTGCTTTTCTTTTTTTCCACTGTCACTTCTGCAGCGTTTTTCGTTTCTTCCCATGAAGACGATGCCGCTACACTCAGTAGTTCTTTTTGGTTTAGATGTTTCAGTTTTTCTACTTCTTGTAGACACTGTTTTTTTGTTTCCTTTGTACTTTTACTATTCTTTGTACTTACTGTACCTTTTTAGTTTCTTTTACCTGATGTATCTTTATTTTTTGTAGTGTTACTTTTTAGAATTTTTACTATTGACTGTACCTTTTTTGATTCTGTTTTTAGAACCTGTATTTTTTAGTTTCAGTATTTTTCTTATCCTTCGTTTCTTTTTAGCATTCGCATTTTTTTGAAGTTGAAACAGACTTTTTGTAGTAGCTGTTTTTATAACAGTCGTCTTCGCCTTCGATGTTTTTTTAGTATTTGAACTTGTTGCTGCGAATAAAGAAGCAGATATTGTCAGTCCCTATGCAAAAAAACACTGTTTTTTTCATATAAATATCCTCCATCCTTAAAATCTGTAATATTATATCACAAGTGTTTCGTTTGCATACTTAGACTAAACTTAGTTAACTGATTCAGGCTGTTTAACATGCTGGAATTTTGGACTGTCTACTGTCAATGTTTCAAAGACATACCCTTTAGCCTTGTAGGCATCTATTATTTTCTGTAACGCTTCAACTGTCGTTGTTTTTGCATAAGCATCATGCATAAGAAGGTTTACTTCCCTTACATTACATACTCCATTTTTAACCAGTTTTTCTACAGGAACTTTGTTTCCTGATGCATCTGTACTGTCACAGTTCCAATCCTGGTAAACGTATCCTTCTTTTGTAAGTCTGTTTATAATAGCCTGTTTTATTGGCTTTGATACTCTTGTAGTACTTGATCCTCCAGGGAATCTTGTAACTTTAGGATCTACTCCTGTTTTTTCCTTAATAAGATCTCTCAATTTATATAAATCAGCAAAGAACGCATCTACAGAAGCATATACCTGTTTATATTCATGGGAATATGTATGAATTGCAATAGCATGCCCTTCATCTACAATACGCTTATACATATCCGGATTCTGTCCGATAACAAAGAAAGTTCCCTTTATATTATTTTTCTTTAATATATCAAGTATCTTTTGGAGTGTTGTTAGGAGTAGGTCCGTCATCAAATGTAAGATATACAACCTTTATCCCTCTCTGTTCCCTTAACTGATTATATTCCTTTTTAAGTTTATTATTTTTTTCAGTTACATCTTTTTAAAGAGGCTTCTGTTTTAACTTTTTTTATCTTTTTAATTCAGTAATCTGTTTGTTTAATGATTTTTTTCTCAAGAGCACCTTTTGCTGCTCCATAAATTGTAAATCCTGAATATCCAAGTCCTGCAAGACTTAAAATTAATGCTATTCCACCTATAACTTTTTCATTATTTTTGTTCCTCTCTATAATTATTTTTCAGTATTATTTCTTTTTTATATCCAATAAGCGTGTCTAAAATTTTCAGACGTTGCTTAAAAGATTTCTATTATTAGTTCTTGTTTTCTAACTTTTTATTTTTTTATTCTGATTTAATTTTTCCATTATATCATTATAGCTTTTTTTAACTTCTGCATCTCTTTTTCAAGCTGACCCACTTCTGAAAGCAAGAGTCTCTTTTTCAGCCTTCAGCTCCTTCACTTCTTCTGATATTTTTACTTTACATCTTCCAAGTACAACTTTGAAAGTGCAGTAAGCCCTGCGGCCAATATAAACAAAAATATTATCAATTTAGCCATTGCTGACATTTTTCTTATCTTCATAATGATTATGATAATGATTTTTATGATTTGACATTTGTATCCTCCTAGTCTAATTTTAATGTTTTTTAAAATACATATCTATAATTTGAGTTTTTATAAAAATAAAGACCTCTTAAAAAGAGGTCTTATAAAAGGGGTTAATTGAGGTTTTCAGATCTTTTTGATCTGAATTCATTATACACTATATAAATTAAATCCCAATTAACATTTGATTGTTTTTTTATAATAAATCTTTTTTTATAGATACGATTTTATATTCTGATCTTAATATAGATATAATAATTTCCATAAAATTTAAAGTCTTATTTCGTAGTTTTATATTTGTATTGCCATTTTACTGGCATGAAACTATTTTATAACATGATTAACATAATTAGGTTTCTGCTTTCAAAAACTATTTTTATAACATAATTAGAGAAATTTCAGCCAAAATTCCAACAAAAATACAAATAAAAAGCAATTAAAGTCTTCAAATTTGTGGCAATTTATTATATAATATAAAATAAATTATAAGGAAAGGAGACATATGTTTTATTTGGTAAAACTATTTCCTAATTATCAAATTCAAAACATATAACTGGAAAGATGGAATTACTTACTATTCAATTGAAGGAACTCTTCAAAAAATATAAACCGTATTTTTAACAGTGATTTCTCAGATAAAATCGATATCCAAAATTCTACGAAAAAAAGAATTTGGTGATTTTCAGACAAATTTTGCCATGATAACTTCAAAAAAATCATAGGTAAAAATCCCAAGAGAAATAGCCAATGAAATCATAGAAAAGTTTGAAGCTGATGACATCATCGAAAAAAACTTGAAGTAGCAGGGACCTGGATTTATAAACATCTATCTGAAAAAAATAACTTTATTAATAATGAAATTAAAAAAATAGGGAGGAAAAAAATATGATTTTTTTCATTCCTAACACTGACAGAACTGTTATAATTGACTATTCTTCTCCAAACATTGCAAAGCGTATGCACGTTGGACACTTAAGAGTACAATTATTGGAGAATCTATAAAAAGAATTATGCAGTTCCTAGGATTTAAAGTTTTCGGAGATAACCACATAGGAGACTGGGGAACTCAGTTTGGAAAACTTATTGTTGCTTACGAACGTTGGCTTGACAAGGAAGCTTATGAAAATGATCCGATAGAAGAACTAGAAAGAATATATGTACTTTTCTCTGATAAAGCAAAAGAAGATCCTTCCTAAACGACATTGCAAGGGAAGAACTTAGAAAACTTCAGGCGGGAGACGAAAAAAATAACGCCCTTTGGAAAGAATTTATCAGTATTTCAATAAATGAATACAACAAAATTTACAAAAGATTTGATATTAAATTTGACTTCTACAATGGTGAATCATTCTATAATGATATGATGCCTGAGGTACTTGAAGATTTAAAAGCAAGAAACATTGCAAGGGAAGATGACGATGCACTTGTTGTTTTCTTTGACGAAGAAACAAAACTTCACCCATGTATAGTTCAGAAAAAGGACGGAAGTTTCCTTTATTCAACTTCTGACCTTGCGACTATTAAATATAGAAAGATGAATTAAACGCTGATATGGGGCTATATGTTGTTGATGAAAGACAGCAGGAACACTTTAAGCAGGTATTTGAAATTGCAAGAATGACAGGTTCTCCTTATGACTATGAAAAAGTTCATATCCAATTTGGGATTATGAGATTTGCAAATGGAGTTATTCTATCTACAAGAGGTGGAAATGTAATTAGACTTATCGACCTTCTGAATAAGGCACAGGAAGAAGTAAGAAAAGTTATAGATGAAAAGAATCCTGATTTACCTGAAGCTGAAAAAGATATTATTTCAGATATAGTCGGAACAGGAGCAATAAAATACTTTGACCTGAGCCAGAACAGAACTTCACCTATATTATTTGACTGGGATAAAGTACTAAGCTTTGAAGGAAATACAGGACCATACTTACAATACACTTATGTAAGAATAATGTCCCTTCTGAGAAAAATGGAATCTGAAAATATTTCAGTTGACAAGAGCAAGGATATTATCCTTGATGACATGAATGACATTGAAAGAGACCTTGCAGTTATGCTGTTAAGATTCCCTCAAGTTGTAGTAAAAGCGTATGAAGGATTTAAACCTAACCTGATTGCAGATTATTTATTTGATCTGGCTAAAACTTACAATAACTTCTACAACTCAAAATCTATACTGAAGGAAGAAAACAAGGATGTAATGCAGGCAAGAATATTACTTTCAATAAAAGCTGCAGACATACTGAAACAGGGATTATCATTACTGTCAATACAAACAGTAGAGAGAATGTAACAACTGCTGGAAAAATAGTATTTAGTAATAAATCAAACAATCCACATAAAATTTTTAAAAATATGAAAGATAATATTTATGATTATTTAAAATTTTTACAATGTAAAACAAAAATGAATTTAGAAAAGTCATCAGCCTGATTTTTTTCAGGCGAATTTTGACTTTTTCTTAATGAATAATTGTTTTACATAAGTAAAATTTTGATAAATGAATAAATATATCTTTCATATTTTTATCCTCTACTTATTTTTTCTGTAAATATGTGGAGAAACCCTAAAATATTTCTTGAAAATTTTTAGTAAAATAGTTGGCATCTTCAATTCCTACGTGTCTACACACTTCTGATATCCTGTCATCTGTCTCAAGGATTCTTCTTGCGGCAACTGTCATTTTTAATTTCCATAAAAAAATTTATTTGGTGATTTCCCTGTATGTTTTTAAACAGTCTTCTGAAAGACGCCTCACTTATATCAGACAATCTGCAGTAGAATTCTGTTGAAAAATTCCCTAAAAGGGATTATTTATCATATCATTTACAATTGCCTGTACCCTACTGTCTATTTCCCTGTTGTAATACTGAATTTTACATGTCCTGCTTTCCCTTTTTTCCTTTGAAATATTTATTAAATAACCTACTATTATTTCCAGATATCCCCTTAAAACAAAGGAAGTCCCCGATCTATTAGCATTTTTCCTTTATCATTGAATAAAAACAGTCAATAATAAATTTATCTTCACATTTAATCTGTGTATCAAAATCCATTATTTCAGACCATATTTTTAGTCCATGTATAGAATAGGAAGCAGTAAATCTGATACTTATAAAGGAAAAAAATGATTTGAAACAGACATACACTGAAGGTTACAGCTCTCAGGTATGTAAATAATATCATTTTTACCCACATCATATACATTGTCATCTATTATAAATTTTGCATTTCCTCCACTATAAACCTTATCATTGAGTAAGGTACCTTTTTCTTCCTGAAATTTCCAGTCTTTATTGAAGGTATATGTATCAACATAAAGAAAAGCCAGATGGAATGCCTTCATTAATGAGTTGTTTTCCATAATTTGTAACTCCTGCTGTCATTTTACTTTAATTATACCTCATAATATTTATAAAGCAATTTTTATGTACAATTTTTTTCAAAATTATATCTATTTAATCGTTTTTTTACTATAATTAATCGTTTTAGATATCTTGTTTTTATTAAAAATGAAGGTATACTCTTAATAATCAAAAGGAAAAACTGACGTCAATTATTTTCACACTAGGTACTATATACTTAAAATAGTATATTTCACTTATTTTACAACACTTAATATCTAACATTGAAAGGATGGAACAATTATGAAAAAGAAGATTATTCTGTTACTTATCTCAGTATTATTTCTTATCATTTCCTGCGGAGGTTCAAAACAGTCAAATGAAACAGGAGAACTTGAAGGAGAAATAGTATTCTGGCATTCATTTACTCAAGGACCTAGAAATGAGTTCATGAAACAGGCTGCTGAAGAATTTATGAAAAAACATCCGAAAGTAAAAATTAAAATTGAAACATTTGCATGGCCTGAATTTTACACTAAATGGACAACAGGATTACAGGCTGGACAAGTTCCTGATGTAAGTACAGCTTTACCTAACCATGTTGTAGAACTGTTACAGGCAGATGCTTTAGTTCCTATTGATGATGTAATCGATCATATTGGAAAAGATAGATTTTACGCTGCTCCTCTTACAGAAGGGGAAATGAATGGAAAACATTATTCCATACCTCTATATTCACACGCTCAGGTAATGTGGTACAGAAAAGATTTATTACAGGCTGCAGGCCTTGAAGTTCCAAAAACATGGGCAGAATTATTTGAAGCGGCTAAAAATTAAATAATCCTCCTCAAGTTTATGGATTATCAGTTCCTATGGGACTTGGAGATATGATGGCAACTAGATTCCTTAACTTCTATGTCCGTTCAGCAGGAGAAACTTTAATAACTAAAGACGGAAAAGCAAACCTTACAAGCAAGGCTGCCATAGATGGAATAAATTACTGGGTAAATATGTATAAGGCAGTATCTCCAAAAGGTTCTGTAAACTTTAAAGTATTAGATCAGGCTACACTTTATTATCAAGGTAAAACAGCTTTTGACTTTAACAGTGGATTCCAAATTGGAGGAGTTAAACAGAACTCACCTGATTTACTGGACAAAATAGCTGCAGCACCAATACCTAAAGTAAATGCAACAGATCCTGAACAAGGAATAGAAACTTCAAATATACCTGTAATCGTATGGAAAAATAGTAAACACCCTGAAATTGCAAAAAGCTTTTTGTTGAAAGTTTATATGAAAAAGAAAATACATTAAATTCTTACATTCTGTTCCAGGTGGTATGTTACCAGCCTTAAAAGATATTTCAAATGATCCTGCATACCTGGATAATCCAATAATCAAACAATTCCAGGATACAATCACAGTTATTAACAATGCTGTTGATAAAGGTACTGCAATTGGAATGGAATTTGGTCCAAAACCTGAAGCCGGAATAATTACAAGCCAAGGTGTAATTGAAAAAATGTTCCAGGAAATTATACTTAAAAATGTTCCCGTGGAAGAAGCTGCAAAAAAAGCCGAAAAGGAACTAAACGACTTATTTGCCGCGGCAAAATAACCAGCTAGCCACGTGACAGGAAAGGAATACTCATGAAAAAGAATAAAAATGAAAATCGATAAGATAAATCTGGTGTTTGTTTTACCAGCCATGTTAATAGTTTTTCTTCTGCTGGTTTATCCTATAATTTCCAGTGTATATTTCAGCTTTACATCGAAAAACTTAATTAGACCGTATTACAAGTGGATCTGGTTTGACAACTTCAAATTTGTCCTTACTAACCCTGAATTTTATCATGCATTCCTGACTTCAATAAAATGGACTGTTTTATCAATTACAGGACAGCTTCTGGTAGGATTTATAGCTGCTCTTTCCTTAAACAGAATTCCAAAATTTTCGGGATTTTATAGAACTTTACTTATTATCCCATGGGCGTTTCCTGCTATCGTTATAGCATTTTCATGGAAATGGATTTTAAACGATGTTTATGGATTTATACCGAATTTACTTACACAACTGCATATTACAAAGGAAAACATAAACTTTCTGGCAGATCCGAAAACCGCCTTCTGGATAGTACTGTTTATAAATATATGGTTTGGAGCACCTCTGTTTATGGTAAATATTCTGGCAGCCTTAAAGACTATTCCGCGTGAACAGTATGAAGCGGCTATTGTTGACGGTGCATCTTCTTTTCAGGTATTCCGTTACATAACAATAAGACATATACGTGGAGTTATAGGACTACTGGTTGTTTTAAGAACAATATGGGTTTTCAATAACTTTGACCTGCTTTATCTACTAACTGGAGGAGGTCCTTCAGACTTGACTACTACATTACCAATATACGCATACAAAACAGGATGGAATTTAAAAAGATTAGGAACAGCATCTGCAGTTACTATTCTACTGCTTCTGTTTCTAATGGCTGTGTGTTTTGGATATTTCAAACTGCTTAACAGATGGGAAAGAGAGGATGATAAATAATGAAATACAGTTATAAAAATAATATCTATACTGGATTAATCTATTTACTTTTTAACTGTTATGGCAATAATTGCCGTTTTTCCCTCTAATATGGATTATTCTTTCTTCCATAAAAGCCTTCAAGCGAAATGTCCAATAATCCATTGGCTTTTTATTCCTAAAAATTACATTCTGATTATTATAGACAGGTTCTGTTTAGTCTGAATTTTTATAAGAAATATAAAAAAATAGTTTAGTTATATCATTTACAGCCACTGTAATAACTATAATTGTTTTCAGCCCTTGGAGCTTACGGAATTGTAAGATTTTTTCCCTAAAAGTAGGTAAAAAAAATGACAAAAATGCTTATTACTACATATATGTTTCCTACTATCCTGCTGGCTGTCCCATACGTTACAGTTATGGCAAAATTAGGATTAATTAATACATGGATTGGTGTAGTTATTACTTATCTGTCGTTTTCCATACCATATGCAATATGGATGCTGATAGGATTTTTTCAAACTGTTCCTATTGGAATTGAGGAAGCCGCAAAGGTTGACGGAGTAGGAAAATTCGGGATATTTTTTCAGATTGTACTTCCTATAGTGTCTCCAGGAATTGTTTCAACTGCCATTTATACATTTATCAATACATGGAATGAATTTCTGTATGCACTGCTATTAATAAATAACTCTGAAAAAATGCCTCTGTCAATAGCCCTTTACTCTTTAACAGGTTCAGAAATACTGGACTGGGGACAGATGATGGCTGCATCAGTAATTGTAATCCTGCCTTCAGTAGTGTTCTTTATGATTATACAGAACAAGATTGCAGGAGGATTATCAGACAGGTCAGTTAAGTAAACATATTAGGACAAAATTATATACATAATTTGAAGAAAGGAGAGTATGATTTTTATTTTTATACTATCATACATTACAGAAATGAAAAATATAAATTACGGAATAATAGGAACCGGATATTTTTGGAGCACATTTAGGAAGAATACTTAATAAAAATTGAAGGAGCAAAAAGTTGTTGCCATTTACGATCCGGAAAATACAAAAATATTTCTGAAGAACTTGGATGCGAAGTTTCAGAAAACATTCAGGAATTATGTGCAAGAGAGGATATTGATGCAATAATAGTTGCATCGCCAAATGGAGCACATAAGGAAGCCGTTTTAGAAGCTGCTAAAAATAAGAAACACGTATTCTGTGAAAAGCCTATTGCACTTTCATACAAGGAATGTTCTGAAATGATAGAAGCTACAAAAAGAATGACGTAATCTTTATGGCTGGCCATGTAATGAACTTCATGAATGGTGTAAGAAAAAAATAAAACAATTAATAAATGATGGTGTTATTGGAGAAGTTTTACATTGCCATTCTATGAGAAATGGATGGGAAAAGGAACAAAAGGAAATTAGCTGGAAAAAAATAAAGGAACTTTCAGGAGGCCACCTGTATCATCATATACATGAACTGGACTTTATACAGTTTATAATGGGAGTGCCTGAAAAAGTAACAATGGTTGGAGGAAACATCGCCCATCAGGGAGAAAAATTTGGTGATGAAGATGATGCCCTTTTCATAACACTTGAATTTCCAAATAAAAGATTTGCAACTTTACAGTATGGATCTGCATTCAGATGGCCTGACCATTCTGTAAAAATTCAAGGAACTAAAGGAGCTATCCTACTGGATCTTCAGGATGTAGGAGTTACTTTAAAAATTGATGATAAAGAAGAAAAATTCCTGCTTCATCGTACTAAAGAAGAAGATGATGACAGAACAAGAATATATAAAGGACTGGAAATGGACGGTGCAATAATGTATGGTAAACCTGACAGAATCCCTCCTTTATGGCTGCATGGAATCATGGAAATGGAAATGGAATTTCTACATAATGTTCTTCAGGGAGCTGAAGTTGATAAAGAATTCATTCCATTACTGGACGGTACTGCCGCAAGAGATTCCATTCTGACAGCAGATGCCCTTACTAAGTCTTTGGAAGAAGACAGAAAAGTAAAAATATCTGAACTTTTTGTAAACTCCGTTTTGTTTCATTGCAATATAAAAAGTTGTCAATTTCTGGCAACTTCTTTTTATTTTACAGTTTTATTTTTTTATTCTATTAATTTATAGATATTAAATATTTACATAATAAAACTTTTAATTTTTCCTTATTTGAATTACCTCTTTTTTATAACAACCCTTCCTGCAATACCGACAATGGCTCCTATAAATGCAGCTGTAAATATTCCTGCTATCCAACCGTAATTATTTATAACTTGTCCTCCAAGAATTGCAGAAGATACTGATGCTATTATGATTATAATATTTCTGTATTTTTTTATTCATTATTCATACTTCCTTCAGATTTACTGTTCTCCTTTAATTTTTGAAATATTTTTGCCTATCAAAATAATACTTATTATTACTACACCTGTTATTAAAGTAGCTATCGGACCACTCCTATCCCAAACCTTATTTAGGAATATTACTACAAAAAAATAGTTTACAAATATAGGAATCCGTTGCTTAATTTTATTATTCATATATTAGCCTCCTGTATTATTTTTAATTATTATACCTCAAAAATTCCTCTTATCAAATTTAATTTACCATTTCCTAAATTCAAAAATTTCCAATTAAAAAAATCCAACAAAATTCCTCTCTAAATTCAAAGAAATTCTAGCTGGATTTTTATTAAATCTATTTTAACTCATACTTTCTGAAATACTGTTTAAAGCATTAGTTTGCCAGTTTTATTTCATTCCATATTTTATCCTGTTTTTCTTTTTGCTTCATCTGATAATGCTCCAGGAAGTTTAGCATTTTCAACAACCTGAGCTCTATTTACAGTTGGTTTTTACCTTTGATTTTTCTTCAACGCCTTTTTATAACGGAAGGAGTCTTAAAGAATTCATATACTTTTATGAAGTTTTTCAGGTCTGTATATAAATTCTAAGAATTTATAGGCATTTTTCCTTATTAGGTGAATTTTTTTACAATAGCCATGCTATCTATATACATCATTGCATCTTTAGGGTATAAAAGAAATCAAAGTTTCCGTATTCAGATTCTTCCAGTTCACCATAGACATTTTCAGCATATCCATGGACAGCATAGAATTCTCCAGTAGCCACACCCTTAGCAAAAGATGTTGCATCAAATTTTGCAAGATTTTTTTCTTCCATTCAAGAATTTTATTTTTAGCTTCCTGTAACTGCTTGTCATCTGCTGAATCTGAAGGATAACCTAAAGACTGAAGAGCTGCTCCTATTACTTCTCTTCCATCATCCAGCATTGTCATTTTCCCTTTATATTTTTCCTGTAGGAAAATATCAAAAGATCGAGGGTAATCTTTCATAAATTTTTTATTTACCGCTATTCCTGTTGCAAAATATGCATAAGGTATTGAGTAATCTAAGCCTGGATCATATATTTTTGAAAGTTCCTCAAGCTTAAGTCCATCCTTATCAAGGTTGTTAAAAAGTTTCTCCCAGTTTCTGCTTATCCAATTTTTCTATAAGCCCACTTTTTCTAAGAACATCAACATAATCTGTAGATGGTGAAACTATGTCAAATCCCTTTGCTCCTGACATTAATTTTGCTAGCATAACATCATTATTATCATAATAGCTCAAATTTACCTTTATTCCAGTTTCCTTCTGAAAATTGTCTATTATTTCCTGCGGTATAAAATACGTCCATGTATAAATATTCAGCTCCTTACTTCCTGAATCTCCACTTCCACTGCTTTTTACCTCCACAGGCAACCATCAACAACATCATTCCAAACAGTAAAACCATCTTTTTCAATTCTGACATCACTCCCTTGAATTTATATTTTAGTTACATTTCTGAGTATACCAAAAATGAATTATATCAAATGTTTTTACAGTTTCCCTATCATCAAAATGTCTTTTTCCTTTCCTATAATCTGATAAGTTTCATGCCCTTTCCCTGCTATAAGAAGACTGTCCCCTTCCCTGATTATTTCCTAAACCGCATATTTTTACAGCACAGAGGGTATTATCAGATATCTCGGAAGATACCGCGCACGTTCACCTGTTGCCGAATACAAGATTACCGAAATTGATGATGGTAAAGTTACCTTCTTTTTTTCAATGATTTGGCTAACAATAAAAGAAAACTTACATTACTATATTTAGAATATTACTACAAAAATAGTTACAAATATAGAAATCCGTTGCTTAATTTTATTATTCATATATTAGCCTCCTGTATTATTTTTTTAATTATTATACCTCGAAAAATTCCTCTTATCAAATTTAATTTTCATTTCCTAAATTCAATAAAAATTTCCCAATTAAAAATCCAGCTAAAAATTTCTTCTTAAACTCAAAGAAATTCCAGCCGGATTTTTTTATTAAATCTATTTTTAACTCATATTTTCTGAAATACTGTCAAACCAATTAGTTTGCCAGTTTTATTTCATTCCATATTTTTATCCTGTTTTTTTCTTTTGCTTCATCTGATAATGCTCCAGGAAGTTTAGCATTTTCCACAACCTGAGCTCTATTTACAAGTGATTTTTATCTTTGATTTTTCTTCAATTCCTTTTTATAACTGAAGGAGCCTTAAACTGTTCATATACTTTTTATGAAGTTTTTCAGGTCTGTATAAAAAAATTCTAAAAATTTATAGGCATTTTTCCTTATTAGGTGAATTTTTTTACAATAGCCATACTGTCTATATACATCATTGCACCTTTAGGTATAAAGAAATCAAAGTTTCCGTATTCAGCTTCATCCAGTTCACCATAGACATTTTCAGCATATCCGTGGGCAGCATAGAATTCTCCAGTAGCCACACTCTTACCGAAAGTTGTTGCATCAAATTTTGCAAGATTTTTTTCTTCCATTCAAGGATTCTATTTTTAGCTTCCTCTAACTGCTTGTCATCTGCTGAATCTGAAGGATAACCTAAAGACTGAAGAGCTGCTCCTATTACTTCTCTTCCGTCATCCAGCATTGTCATTTTTTCCCTTTATATTTTTCCTGTAGGAAAATATCAAAAGATTGAGGGTAATCTTTCATAAATTTTTTATTTACCGCTACTCCTGTTGCAGAATATGTATAAGGTATTGAGTAATTTAAGCCTGGATCGTATATTTTTGAAAGTTCCTCAAGCTTAAGTCCATCCTTATCAAAGGTTGTTAAAAGTTTCTCCCAGTTTCTGCTTATCCAATTTTTCTATAAGCCCACTTTTTTATAAGAATATCAACATAATCTGTAGATGGTGAAACTATATCAAATCCCTTTGCTCCTGACATTAATTTTTGCTATCATAACATCATTATTATCATAATAGCTTAAATTTACCTTTATTCCAGTTTCCTTCTGAAAAATCGTCTATTACTTCCTGCGGTATAAAAATATGTCCATGTGTAAATATTCAGCTCCTTACTTCCTGAATCTCCACTTCCACTGCTTTTACCTCCACAGGCAACCATCAACAACATCATTCCAAACAGTAAAACAATCTTTTCAATTCTGACATCACTTCCCTTAAATTTATATTTTTATTACATTTCTGAGTATACCAAAAAAAATGAATTATATCAAATGTTTTTACAGTTTCCCTATCATCAAAATGTCTTTTTCCTTTCCTATAATCTGATAGGTTTCATGCCCTTTTCCTGCTATAAGAAGGCTGTCCCCTTTCCTGATTATTTCCTGAACCGCATATTTTATAGCCTGTTCCCTGTCTTCGATAATCACATACTTTTCCTTAGGAAAATTTATTTCAGTAAGACCTGTTCAACTTCCTTCAGTATCATCATAGGATCTTCCGTTCTCGGATTATCTGAAGTCAATATTATATAATCACTAAATTCTGCCGCAGCCTTTGCCATTTTAGGTCTTTTCTTATTATCCCTGTCTCCACCTGCACCAAATATAGTGACAACCCTATTTTCTGTTATTTTCTTCAATGTAGTCCCTACATTCATAAGTCCGTCATCTGTATGGGCATAGTCCACTACAATTCTTACGTTCATGTTATTTTTTACAGTTTCAAATCTTCCAGGTACAGAAGGCATCTTTTCAAGCTTTTCTACAATCTTGTCCATTCCTGTTCCCAATGACAGTGCCGAAGCCACACATCCAAGAATATTATGCAAATTATATTCTCCTACAAGATTTACATCCAGAATATATTCATCATTTCCATGTATAATTTTTATCTTCATACCGTCATTAGTGTATTTTTACTATTTCTCCATATAAATCTGCTAGTTTTATCTTTTACACTTATTGAAATATATTTATTTTCCTTCTTATTTCCTGCAATATTATCTTGCAACTCACTTGTCCCATTAACAGATTTTTCAGAAACTATTCTTTTACCATACCCATCATCTATATTTATAACTCCTGTGCCGTCTTTTCTAAGCATGGAAAAGATTTTTCTTTTTGCATTGAAGTAATTTTCCATTGTTCCATGAAAATCAAGATGATCCTGAGTAAGATTTGTAAATATTGCAGAATCAAATTCCAGCATATTTACACGCCCTATTTCAAGTGCATGCGAGCTAACTTCCATTATAAAGTACTCTACTCCTCTTTTTACACTTTCATTTATCAGTTTTATAAGTTCAAGAGATTCAGGGGTTGTATTCACTGTCTCAAATTCCTCATCAAGTATTCTGTTTCCTGTAGTTCCAATCCTTGCTGTTTTTTCAAGTATGTTTTCAAGGATATAACTTGATGTAGTTTTTCCGTTTGTTCCTGTTATTCCTACTATTTTCAATTTATTCTGCGGGTAGTTATAGTAATTTGAAGCTATTATTCCCAGACTTTTCCTTACATTTTCTATAAGTATAAAGGAAACTTTTTCATAATGCCATATCCGGATACATTGACTCTTTTTTTCAGCAACTATCATTTTAGCACCACTATCAATGGCCTTCTGAATAAAGTCATGCCCGTCAACATTATTTCCTGTCATTGCTATAAAAACAAAGTTTTTCCCTTATTTTTTTCTGGAATCGTACTCAATTCCTGCTATTTCAAATTTTTTTCTCCTTCATTTTAAAATTTCATAGGAGATATTATCAAATATTCTGTACATTTTTCCTACCACCTTAAATTATATTTCATAAAATTTACTGTTTTTGTCTTTAATTTGATTATAACAAGCTGGAATTATCCAGCTTAATTTATTAATATCTGTTATTTGAAATATAAATTTGAAAAAAACAGTTTTACAGTCTTCCATTAATTTACATAAGTAATTTATTTATGTACTAATTAGTTGCCTTTATAGGCTCTGCTGCCGTAAGTTCCCATTGCTGTATTCCCTTACCTTTAAGGTCTGAATCACGGCCAATGTAATAATTTTTTACCCTTTTGTTTACAGGAACAATTTCATATCTGAAAGTCAGAGGTACTTCAACTGCTTGATCTATGTAATATTCCTGCCATTTTTTTATAAGCTTCTGCCTTATAATTAGGGATCTTCAATGTCTTAGGACTTGAAGTTTCTGCCATCAGCTTATCATTTTCTTCTGAAACAAATCTTGTATAGTTGAATGCGGCCTTTCTTCCGGCAGATTCAAATGGATTCAGGTTTGTTCCTACTCCCCATGCGGCAAAGTATACATCTATTTCAGGATCATCGGCATCTACTTTATCATAGAAACTGTTAAATTCAATAAGTCTTCCTGTAGAAAGCACTGCTTTTATCCCTATCTGTTTCCACTGCTGGATATAGAACTGCACCAATGGTTCAGCAATATCTCCTCCTGCCATTGCAGCTATTCTTACTTCAAAAGGTTTTCCATTTTTATCTTCTCTGTATCCGTCTCCATTTACATCTTTGTATCCTGCTTCATCTAATAACTTTTTAGCTTTTTCAGGATCATAAGGATATCCTTTTATATCTTTTGAATAATATTTCTTAAATGCTGGCGGTACTGACATTGTCGCTCTTTCTCTCAGACCATAGTAGAACGCTTTTGTCATCTGGTCAACATCAAGCCCATAAGCAAGAGCCTGTCTCAAGTTTTTGTCTGCCATTTTTGCATTAGGATCCATAATATTTTCCCCTTTTGCCTTATCAAAATGACCTACTTTGAATCCCATATATGAATAGTATAATTCCTGTCTTCCAAGTAATTCCAGGTTATCTAAATTACTATATGTTTTATAAAGATCTGTCGGAATACGTAATGCCAAATCATATTTACCTGCCTTTAATGCAGAAACTATAGTATTTGAGTTTACTACTTCCACTGTAACTTTTTCAATTTTCGGTTTTACCTTTAAAGTAATATGGGTTTTGCTTTCAGTTCCAGACTTTCTCCTGTACATTACTTACTATTGTATAAGCTCCCAAAGTTAATACTTTACTTCTTACTTTTTCAGATTTTTCAAGGTCTTTTTATAGGTATATCCTTCAAATAATGTTTAGGTAACACTCATCCTATCAGACCATTTCCTATAGTATATATTCCTTGTCCCAACTCAGTAAAAAGAAACTTCCACTGTCTTATCATCAATCTTTTTCAATCCTGAGATATGGTCAGCTTTTCCTTCATGATATTCTTTTACTCCTACTACCTTTAAGCTTTCATCATCAAATCTTACACCTGTGTAATCCTTATTTGCAATTACTTCAAACGTATAAATAATATCATCAGCTACTAACGGCTGTCCGTCAGACCATTTTACACCATCTTTTATTTTTATTGTAGCCTTTTTATTTGGAATATCAACATTAAGTGTTGATAACCCAGTATCTGTAATTTCAAAGTTTTCATCTGTATCAAATATCTGGTTATTAAAAAAAGTTGATATCAAATCTCCGTCATAACCATCTCCCTGACCGATATTAGTGTAAAAATCCCTACCAGAGGTGAGTCTTTTACTAATGCAACCTTTAAAACAGCATCCTTTACTGCAGGTTCATTATTTGTTGTTTCAATTGCAAACTTTGAAGCATCCACACCTTCTTCCCCACTTTTAATACTCTTCTTTTCTCCAGGCCCGCACGCTGTAACTAGAAACATAACTATAGCCAGAAGAAACATCATCAATTTTCTACTTTTCATTTTTCCTACCTCCCTACAAAATATACTTATATTATTTTTTACCATTTTTCTATAATATTACAATACTTTTTCAAAAATATAAAAATGCTCTAAACCACAAGGTATAAAAGCAATATCGTTTATTAGTTTTATAATTGAGTGGTGCCCAGACGCGGAATCGAACCACGGACACAGGGATTTTTCAGTCCCTTGCTCTACCGACTGAGCTATCTGGGCACAAATGGCGGAAGTGACGAGACTCGAACTCGCGACATCTTGCGTGACAGGCAAAGCACTCTAACCAACTGAGCTACACCTCCATAAATGGTGGTCACAATTGGGCTCGAACCAATGACCCCCTGCTTGTAAGGCAGGTGCTCTCCCAACTGAGCTATGCGACCACTTCTCATGACTTAATTAGTATACTATATTTCCCGAATTATTTCAACTATTTTTTTCAATTTTTTTATATCCAAACATCATACAACCCTGTATTTTTAAATACTTATACGAATTATTAATTTTTTAAAAATAAAGTTTTTAGGCAAATTATAAAAATTTACTAAAAAGCATAGCTTTTAAAAACTTTTTAATTTTTCAGCAATTTATTTTTAGCTATGCTTTTTTTATGTATCAGGACAGATTTTTATCTTTTCTTACATCACTATTTAACAATACTGTCTATCCATGCAAATAATTCATCCAAGTCATAATCTCCTGAATGAGGAGTTGCCCATGGTGAAGCAAAGTCCACCTTTTTACCTGTATTTTTCAAGTTTCAGTGCCAGTATGGCAGGTATTGCAAGAGAAGTATCCTTGTCCACTGCTCCATGTCTTATTCTCCAGTATTTAGGTAAAGTTACCCCTTTTGTACCAATGTAGTTCATAGGATTCATTAATTTCACTATATTTTTTATCAGCCATCTGACCGTTTACTGTGCTATGTTCCTTCATATATTTTGTAAAATGTTTATTGTCAGTAGTTTTATCACCAAAAGGTTATTTTTTCTCCTGTAGATAAATCAACATTATCAAATGCTCCTGGTGTTTTTCTGTCTTCCCATGTAAGCTATATACTTGTCATAATCTAAATCTATAACTTTTCCATCCTGAATTGTAAGGAATTCAAATGAAGATAAATCTGTTCCGCTAGCCAATGCTTTATTTGCCGAATCAATATAATATCTTTTTTTATTTCTTCCTTGAAACTTCCATTTCCATCCTTATCCAGTGTAAGAACTTTTCCATTTTTGTCCTTCAGTTTCAAACTGTTTACATATGAAGGGAACATTTTCTTTAAATCATTTGAACGTGATACTTCATCTTCAGTAAGTGTTCCTTCTGTATATTTTCTTTCAACATTGTAATCAAGCATTGATATCTCAATCTTTTTATAAGTTTTCACATCATTGAACATCCATTCATAAGCTTCATTAGCATAATCAAGGTTTGTAATTGGACAGTATGCCGACACTGCAAAAATATCATCTTTTGCATCTGCAGCTCCAAGTGCCTTCAAATAAGGCTCATAATCCTTACTGTTTCCTGTTGCTCCTAACAATGCAGACAACGCTCCACCTGCACTAGTTCCATTTGATATGATTTTCTTTGCATTCCCAGGCATATTTTTATCATTATAATGAAGATAACGTACAGCTGCCTTTAAATCAACAATTGCAGCAGGTGCCTTTCCTGTATAATTTCCCTGGTCATCCTTAAGGGTTCTTCCTCTTGCTCCAGGTGCGGCAACTATATATCCTCTTGATAACGCAACCAGCGATGCATTTTCTTTTCCTGCCCTTTTATCAATTTCAGGCTTTCCTGCCGCCCCAGGCATATATCCACCTACACTGTTTGGAAAGAATATAGGTGCTGTCTTTTCATTATATTTTCCAATACTCTGCCCAGTAAAATACTCTGTAGGGATATAGATATTTATAGTCTGATAATTTATATCCACAGGATTTTTACATAGACTATATTTTCATATGCCCTGTAAGTTATTGTTTTTCCATTTACTTCTGCAGTTTTTACAGTATAATTTTCATTTACATCAAATTTCAGGTTATATCCTTCTGATGTTTTATTACTTGGTTCAATTTTCATTTCCTTTTTCATCTCCATTGGCGGTTGTGCCGGTTTTTCAGATTTATTTACATCATTTTCTGCGCTGCCACTAAAACTGACACCCCAGCATAAGCAGAAGTCATTTTAATTTTTCCTACTTTCATACTTTTCTTACCTTCCTTTCGATATCATATTTTTCATATTATTTGTGTGATTATACCCTTTTCAACCCCAACATTTTTATTTTAATTACCTTATTTTTGTGTGCCATAAACTGAAGACAGTCTTCTTCTCAGATATGTATTTTTTTAATAACTGCAGAAACAAAATAAAAAGACATGAATGTACTGCATCCCAAATCTTATATGCAAAATTTGAAACACAGTACAGAACTGTCTCAAAGGTCATAGACCCAAACAGTATTTCATGTCTTCCTATTTTTATTTTATGGTTAAATGTTATTGCAATATTACATCAAGTTTTGACCAGTGATAATTTTTCCAACCCAGTTACGCAGTACATCTACACTTGGGAACATTACAGGTGCAGCAAGTGCATCACGCATCAGTCTTGATAAAGGTCCTTTGCTGTTATATGCAGCTCCACCACCTATTCTCATTCCAAGGTTAGCTGAATCAACACAGTTTAATGAAGCTGTCACCCTTGCAGTCATTATTTTTTCAAATGCATCAGGTTCTTCGTTTGCCATAGCTTCTGTTGCGGCATTAAGAGCACTTTCCGCTACAAATGCGTTATTAAACAGGTGTGATATATGAAGCAGTACAGTTTCAATATTTGCCAATGTCTTATCTCCAGGGTATTTTCTGTTTAAAGCATGAGCTTTTGCAGCTTCATATATAGTTTTTCCTAATCCAGTGTAAACTGCAGTCAGTCCTGCCATAAAGTATATAACATCTATATTTACAGGATATTTCTGGTTAGCTTTTTGTCTATCTATGTAAATAGCATACTTATTATCCAATTTCATATCTTTCATGTGCATAGGACATGAGTTGTTTCCTCTCATTCCCAGTCCTTTCCAGTCACTTTCGCTAAATTCAAGCCCTTCAGTTCCATAAGGTACAAGCCAGTTTACAGGCCCTCTTTTTTCATCAGCCGGAACTGAAATCAGGTAATATGAAGCATGGTTAGCAGAAGTAATCATACTTTTCGATCCATTCATAATACTGTAATCTTCATGATTTTCAACTTGCATTTGAGAGTTGAAAACATGTACTCCTGTACCAAATTCACTTCTTGCAAGTGACATAAATTTGTTATTTTCCATTATGTCCTTTACAACTTGCTGTTTTATTTCATCACGTCCAAAAGTTAACGTAAATTTCAATGCAACATTACTCATTGTATAACAAAGTCCTGCTGTTGCAGTTCCTTCTGCAAATGCCTGTGTCACTTGAGCATGTTCTTTTATTCCTGCCCCTTCTCCACCAAATTCTTTTGGAACAAGAATTTTAAAGAATCCTTCCTCTGCAATTTTGTTGAAAATTTCTTTTGGGAATTTTCCTTCCCTGTCTATTTCATCAGCATAAGGCGCTATATGCTTATCTGAAAATTCCTTCGCCCATCTGTAATAATCTTTCATTTTTCCTCCTGTATATTTTTTTCTTAAATAATATGTATAACATTATTATTTAGCACATTTATATAAGCCCCTGATTTCTTCGTTTATCCTTCTTTCTTATTGTACATACAAGTTATGATGCAATAATTTAGCGTGTTATATTTTTTTCATATTCGATATTCTTCTTTTCTGGATTTAATACTAAAATCTCTAATTTTTATATTACTCCAGTGTAGAAGTCTGAGCCACATCAAGCACTTTTTCAATAAAAAGAAACTTCTATAATAAAAATACTCTTGTATTTCCACCTGATGCAGCTCTTTTTTTATTTCATTTTTTTCTATTTTTCTGAAAGCATAAACATAATATGTCTTATCACAACGTATATTATTATTACTGTTGCAACTATTTCTGCTACACTTACTAATTTGGCAAGCATTGCAACATTTACTCCTGATTCCTTAAGGAATTTTGTTGTAAGCTTTAATCCCAGAGCACTTATCGCAGTAGGGAATGTAAATGCTGAATAACTTGGATAAAATGGTAATTTTAATAATTTAGGTAATGAAACTAAAACCATTACATATAATAAGATTGTTAAAAATAATAAGAAATAAACTATCGCAAGATTTTTTTCAGGGAAAGTTTTAGCCATATATCCTGCAAGTAACAGTGCCGCAGGTGCAGCAAATACTGCAAATGTTGGTTGTGCAGGCTCTGGAATATTTTTACCTTTACCACTCTGTAAAAAAACAAATGGCAGTAAAAATTATATAAGTTACAAATCCAAACCAGAAAGCCGCCTGACCTATTTGAGGCATTTTATAAGCTGGTGCTGTTACTGTAGCTGTTACTATTCCAACATATACGATAAACCATGTAGTAAATACAGTCGCTATATTTTTCTTTACTGCAAATTTCAATGTAAACCATATAATAAGCAGTACGTGAATTGCAATTCCTACATACCACGCAATATTAGCCACCGGCTTAAATGGTGATTTAGGTGTAATGTATGCCGACAAAACAATTATTGCCATTGAATATGTTGCAAAACTTCCTGAAATAACAGGATTTTTCCATAGCCTTTTTAAATCCTTCAATATTCGAAAGAATTTTAACTGTCAGGATTACCATCATTATAAGTGCTATCCATCCAGATACCACCTTATAACCTGCCCCATAGTTATTTAGTAAGTTTCCCAAAGTTGCTATACCCAATGCCAATCCTGATATAGGAAGAGGGTATTTTTCCAAAAATTTCTTCATCTGATCTCTCCATTCTTAATTTGATTTTTTTAAATAATATATATAAATTTATTATTTAACTATGTTTGTGTAGCTCTACTTTATCCAGTTTCAAAAACTGTCTTATTTTTTTATTTCTTAATTTTAAGGCTCCAGAATGATTTTCTGTTTTGAAAGTCCCTGTCAGTGCGGCTCCTATTGCTCCTGCATATCTTGACAACGGATGAGTTTTTATATCCCTGTTCAGTTTTTTTGACAGTACTTCTATAAAATAAGGCATTCCACTAAGTCCACCTGTAAGAAAAACTTCATTTCCTACTCCATGTCTTTTACAAAGATTTGCCACCCTTTCAGCAACTGAAGATATTACTCCTGAAGCTATATCTTCCCTTTTTTCGCCTGCACCAATATGGCTTATAACTTCAGATTCAGCAAAAACTGTGCACATTGAACTTATAGAAAGCGGGTTTCCCTTCTTGGCAATATCATACAGCTCATCAAAAGTCGCTCCAAGCCTATTTGCCATGATTTCTATAAATTTCCCTGTTCCTGCGGCACATTTATCATTCATCAGGAAATCCCTGACCTGACCATCTTCCAGAGTTATTATCTTTGTATCCTGACCACCTACATCTATAACTGTACAGTCCCTTTCAAACAAGGCATAGGCCCCTCTTCCATGACAAGTTATTTCTGTAACGACTTTATCAGCATAATCTACGCAGATTCTACCATATCCGGTTGCCACACATCTCATATTTCTCAGTAAATGATTTTTCCTTAAGTCTTCTGTATATTTCATTTGCAGTTTCCTTACTGTTCCATCCTGTAGGAAAATTAAAATAATAAACAAGTGACTTTCCGTCAATAACCGCAACTTTTGAACCTGTAGAACCTATGTCAATTCCGACATAATAATCATAATCCATCTTAATGTTCTCCCCATCATATATTTCATTTATTTCCTATTTATCCATTGTTTCAAGGAATGCTTCAAGCCTTGTAGTAATCTGACCCATATCAGCCATTGAATAATCAGTTTCTATATTAATGTAGGACTTTCCTTTTTCAATTACAGCTTTTTTTACGTTATGGGCTTCAATTGCAAATGTATGGCAAGCCTGCAGTATAATTTCCAGCACTCCATCCACTTCATACTCATCTATCATATCTCTTATATAGTCCAGTCTTTTTAGTATTTGGACTCATAACAGAACAGTTTATATTCAGATATTTTTTTCTGCCAATGCTCTATACACAGGTAAATCCGTCTTAACTTTATCTATTTTTTCCCTTGTGGCATTACATGTGTCAAATACCACCGCATCTGCTCCAAGTTCTTCTATTATCTTTATAGTTTTATCCCTTACTCCTCCGTTAGGACATCCTGTAACAAGTATTCTAGGTTTTCTTGACGGTTTTTCCCTTATAGTTTTCTTCCCAGTCTTTCAGTACTTCTTCCGTTCTTTTTTTCGATTAAAAGCTATTCTATCCTCCATATTTGGCATAAAGCTCAATGCATCCAGTTTTGTACTTAACTCATAACCTGATATTGGAGAAGGATTTAATCTTCCCAGTTCAAGAAATTTAAGTACTGCTTCCCTTTCCTTATTTTTTTAGTTCAATAGCCTTTTTTATATCTTCTTCCGTTATTTTTAACATTATAAAAAAATCTTCCAGTTTTTTTCCTGAAATCTTTTCATTTCATATTCCCATGAATTTAAAAGCTGCCTCATCCCTTGAAGAAGGAAGCTGCATTACATAGGTATCCTAATATCATTCATCAATTCAAACATTTTTTTCTTTTTTCCGTCACAAGTTGTTTCCCCTACTATGAAAGTCTGAAAAATAAAAAGTAAGGACATGTATCTGTAAGTGCAAATCCATAACTCGCCTTTATAAGCGGGCATAAGTTTCTTGGCAGATGTGTTTCTGCCGCACTTATCGGTTCTTCACTTGTTGCACAAAGAGATACAGGAGCAGCTCCTGCTGCCATAATCAGTTCCGTAGGTACAAACGTACAATAAGTTCCTACTATTTTTCCTCCTTTTTCTTTCAGTTCCTTCATTTTTAAGGAATCCTGCCTGTCTTGCTTCAGAATAGCTTTCAAAAATTTTCAGGTAATCTTAACATTTGATTTTTCCTCCTTTGATATTACTTTAGATTTATTTTAAAATTTCCACATTTTAAATAAAGTAATTGCTACTATTTTCACGAATATTAGGAATTATTTCCAGAAAATACAAATAAATATCAGGAAATTGTATTTATACATTTACTAAAAATTTCACTTATATAAAACAGTCATTCACTAAGAAAAAGTCAAAAATCCGCCTAAAGTTTCCAGGCTGATGACTTTTTCTAAACTCATTCCTGTTTTATATTGTGAAATTTTTAAATAATTAATAAATACAATTTTTCCATATTAACTTCTAATTTTCTTGAGACTTTCCACTACTAAATTAAATTCCTGTTCCCTTAATGTTCTCATATCAAAAATAATACTATTTTCTTTAATTCTTGTGATAATTGGAATATCAGCTTCAAGTAAAATTCCTTCTATTTCTGTTGCCGTTCTTGTATTATGTGTCAGTTTTACTGATACACTGTCAAGATACACACCGGGGTAACTTCCTCCGCCAATTTCCGCTTTATCTTCCATTATTTCAGATGTAAAAGCTGTTTCCTTAACCTTTTCAGCAAATTTTTCAGCCTTTTTCTTTAATTCTTCCATTGACATGGAAATCATATTCAATGTAGGAATTTCCTTCAATGCCTTTTTCTTCATCAAGATAAAGCCTGAATGTAGCTTCCAGTGCCGCTATTGTCATTTTATCCACACGCAGTGCACGTGTAAGCTGATTCTTTTTCATGGCTTCTATATATTTTTTCTTTCCTACAATTATTCCTGCCTGAGGCCCTCCCAGAAGTTTGTCCCCGCTAAATGTAACTACATCTATTCCACTTTCCAGTACTTCCTTTACCGTAGGCTCATATGTAAGGCCATAAGAAGTAAAGTCCACAAACTGTCCACTTCCCAAATCATTTACAGCTACAAGGCCTTTTTCATGGGCTAAATCTGCAAGTTCCTTATAGGTTACTTCCTTTGTAAATCCTACTATTTTATAATTACTTGTATGAACTTTCAGCAGTATTCCTGTATTTTCATTAATAGCATTGACATAGTCCTTCAGGTGGGTTTTATTTGTTGTTCCCACTTCCTGAATAGTTCCTCCGCTCAGCTTGATTATTTCAGGTATTCTGAAAGCTCCTCCAATTTCCACAAGCTCTCCACGGGATACTACGATTTCCTTATCCTTTGCCAATGTACTCAGAGTAAGCATTACAGCGGCGGCATTAGTATTAACCACAAGAACATCTTCTGCTCCTGTAAGACGTTTAATAATATCTATTAGGTGCACATATCTGCTTCCCCTCTGTTTTTCAGCAAGATTAAATTCCAGATTGGAATAGTTGAATGCAACATCTATAAGGTTTTCCTTTATGCTTTCACTAAGGATACTTCTTCCAAGATTAGTATGGAGTATTGTCCCTGTTGCATTTATAACTCTTCTTAGCGAGTATTTATAATTTTTCTTCACTGAATGATTAATTTTTTCTATAATTTTTTCCATTGAAGGTACTTCATTAAGACTATTATTCAATATTTCACTTTTTATATTTTTCTGTTTCTTTTTTACAATATCCTTTACAAAAACTTCAGGATATTCCTCCAGCAGCTGTTTTACTTCTTCCGTCATAAGTATTTTATTAATTGCCGGAATTTTCTGATAATAAATGCTTCATGTTTTACACCTCATTTCCCTTTACTCTGTAATCTTCGACTCTCTTTGTTACACCGGCCTTATCCATGTATTCCAATATTGGCAGGGGCATACTTTCTAGTTGAACCTGTCATATCCCTAAATTCTGAAAGCAGTAATTTCTTATTTCCTTCAAAATGTTTCAGAACCTTATTTTTGGCCTCATCAAATGTACGGACATGGATAACAATATCCTCATTCAGCCTGATTACAGTATCTCCTAACAGTGAGTCAAGAACTTCATTGGCTACTTTGTTACCTTTTTGTAAGTTCTTTTATTGTTGGAGTGTAAATGCACTTTTCCAGAAGGGTTTTTCTCAATACGTTTCTTTTTCCTGCATCTGCTTATCATCATATTTTACAGAAAAAAATCAAAAATTGAAACGAAATTTCCTTCTATTTTTTAAAAACTTTATTTACAGAAAGAAGTTCAACCATAGCTGCAAATTCCTTCTGGTTCATTTTAAATTTTGAAATAAGTTCAGCCCTTGGACATTCCTTTTTCAGCTTAAATTTATTATGATAATCTGAAATAACAGCTGCAATTCTTTCACTTATATCTTCATATTTTTTTCGAATGTATATAACCTTCCTTTGTTCCATATACAGTCTTTTTCCTCCAGAAGTTCCTCCAGATCCTTCAATACTTCTTCAGAAGATTTTTCAAGTGCCTTTGCAATCTTATCTGCTGTAACCAGATACTGCTGGTTAAGTAAAATATAGTTTGCTATAAGATCCTTGCTGCTTCCTTTTAGATTGTATCTTAAGTTTATTTAAGATTTCATCATTGAACCTGTTATGTTTTTTTAGGATTGCAGTCCAGTATTACTCCTCCCCTATTGTTATCATAGGCGAATAAGTTCTTATAATAAATTTATCATAATTCTTTTACAGCTATTTCTTCCTCAAGACGGAGCTGTGCAAACCCTTTGCTTCCTTCTTCAAGAACATCTCCTCCAAGTGGAACAAATCTCGCCATTACTTCAGAAGTTCCAGTATAAACCCTTACCCTGTCCCAAAGCTCAAGGTTTATTCCGGAATTTTTTATCATCTGAACTTCCGTATCCAGCATATATGTTTTTGTTAATGTCCCAGGAGTTGCAAGCGAGCATCCCCTTCCTATATCTTCAACTTTTATATTAGTCAGGTTTATGGCTGTTCTCTGTCCTGCATAGGCTGTTTTTACATCTTGCTTATGAACTTGAATATTTCTTACCTTTGTCTTTATATCGTGAGGATAAACTTCCAGTTCATCTCCTACAGAAATCTTTCCTTCAGTTAAAGTTCCAGTTATTACTGTCCCAAAACCTTTTACCTGAAATGCCCTGTCTATATTAAGACGCACATTTCCAGAATTTTTTAGTTCCGCTATGTCATCTGTCTTTTTGTCGATTACATGTAAAAGTTCATCTATCCCCTTACGTGAAACAGAATCCACTTCCACAATAGGACTTCCTTCAAGCGGAGTTCCTTTTATGAAACTTTCTATATCTTCCCTTACAAGAGTTCTGTAATCCTCATCTGCAAGGTCTATTTTTGTCATTACTATTATGAAATTTTCTACTCCTAATAATGACAGTATGTCTGCATGCTCCTTTGTCTGTGGCATTATCCCTTCCCTTGCATCTACCAGAAGTAAGACAAGGTTTATCCCAACAGCCCCTACAAGCATATTTTTTATAAATTTTTCGTGTCCGGGAACATCCACAACCCCGCATCTTTTCCCACTTGGTAAGTCAAAGTAGGCAAATCCAAGGTTTATAGATATTCCCCTCTCCTTCTCTTCTGTCATTGTATCTGTTTCTATACCGCTTAGAGCCTTTATCAGTGTTGTTTTTCCATGATCATATGCCCTGCAGTTCCTATTATTACATTACTCATTAATTATCTCTCTTTCGTTATTTATTTATTTCTGGAATGTCATTGTCCTCGTAAAGCAGTTCCACTTCTCTTTTTATACCTGTTTTCCTTGAATAATATAATGCCTTGTATCTCACATTTTCCTTTTCCAGCAGCTCTATCAGATGACTGAAATTATTCCATGAAATTTTCAGCATGAAACCGCATCCCAGTGAGATTGAAGGATGGACTGGAACCAGTCCTGCATTAATTTTTTCCGTATCACATATATTATCTGCTTTTATTGCATCGTGGGTGTTGTGAAACACCACTATTCCTTCATCTATCGTTTTTATCATAAGTGCACCTACGGTCTTACTACTCTGTCTGCAGCACGCATTTCTTCAACTATGAAATACATATTTGATGTGCTACCTACTGCCATATCTACTTTATAGTAATCTATACATGCTCCACATGACATAATTTCCACACCATTTTCCTGTAATGTATTTAATTCTTCCAATACATGACTTTGAGTTTTTGTCTACTAGAAGAACTCCTCCATTATAGAAAATTACTTTTTTAGGAAGTACTTCCTGTTCTGAAAGAGTATAAAGGAAGGCCTTCATCAGTTTTTTCCCAAGTTCTTCACTTCCATGTCCCATTATCTGTTTATTTACAACTACAATATAACTGTCATCCTTAACTTGTAAAACTGAAGATTTTTCCTCTGCAGCTTCTTTTCCGGGAACTTCTCCACCTGCTGCAGATTTGACACTGTAACTATATATTCTTCATCACTTGCTTTTTCACATCAATATTATAATTAAGCTGTTCAGCAAGTTTTTGTAAGGTTTTCAGTTGCTATAAAGTTATCTACCGTTGTTTCTACCACATCATATTCTGCTAATAATTTTTTTGTTTGAACTACTGGTAAAGGACAAGCCATTCCTTTAGCATTAAATTCATATTTTTCATTTTGATCATTCCCTTCACTACAAATTTCATTTTAATTTTTTAATATATGTCATTTTTTCAAATTATAAAATTACTACATCCTTTTTCCTGTCTTTTTACAACTTTTTCCCACTATTGCACTTTTTTTATTTCCAGCTTTATTTAACTTTTTCCAGCAGTTCTTCCCCATATTTTTCAGGCAGACTTATAAGAAGTCCTCCCGATGTCTGAGGATCAAACATTATTTCCTCCATTGGAAAAATCATTAACCTTGAATTCTACCTTATCCTTAAGATAGTTTCTGTTTAACTGTCCTCCTGCTGTAATTATAAACTCGCTTGCACAGTGGTATGCTTCAGGAAGCACAGGAATATTTTCAGAGAAAATTTCAGCTGAATATTTTCCATCCAGCATTTCCACGAGATGGCCTAAAAATCCAAAACCTGTTATATCTGTACAACTGTTTACAGGATACTCTTCCATAACTTCAGACGCATATTTGTTTAATGTTGTCATTTGTTTGACACATGTGGCAAAAGCTTCTTCCGAACATTCTTTTATCATATGTGCAGAATTTATAATACTTACACCTAAAGGTTTTGTCACTATGAGCACATCTCCTTCTTTACAGTTATTGTTTACCAGTATTTTGTCAGGGTGTACAACTCCTGTAACTGATAGTCCGTATTTCGGCGTAGAATCGTGTATTGAATGTCCTCCGGCAAGAACTCCTCCTGCTTCGTGAACTTTTTCAGCACCACCTTTTAATATCTGTTTCAATATTTCCATATCCATTTTTTCAGGGAAGGCAACTATATTTAAAGCTGTTATTACCTTACCTCCCATTGCATAAACATCACTCAGTGCATTTGTTGCAGCTATCTGTCCATATAAATATGGGTCATTTATCATAGTTGTGAAGAAATCCAATGTCTGAATAATCGCCTTATCTTCAGATATTTTTATAAACCGCCGCATCATCAGATGACTCGTAACCTACTATAAGGTTTTCATCCTTCTTTTTAGGGTAAATCATCTAATAGACCTGATAGAGCTCCCGGCCCTATTTTTTTGAGTTTTCCAGCCTCACAAACTATCATACTTAATTTTTTTCCCGTCCATTTTATCTCTCCTTTAACTTTTTTTATTTCTATTATATCATTCTATATTAAAAAAACCAAAAATAAGATAAAAATGCAGTATTATTTTTTTATTATATGAATATAATAAAAAAATATCACCCTATGGAACAATTAAACTTCTACTAAGTGATACTGCCTATTTTTATAATTTATTCTTATTATACTGGCGGGAATGTGTGGGAATCGAACCCACCCTGAGAGGCTCCTAACCCCTCACGCCGGTTTTGAAGACCCGGAGAGAACACCAGAACTCATCCACTCCCATTCCAATATAATAATTATACTACATAAATTATGAAAATCAATATCAAATTTAAATAATAGGTACAAATTTAATATCCATATTTATAGATTTTTTACTGTGTTATAGATATAACAATACTTTAAAAGCCTTTTTCACAAAACTTTATAATTTCTTCATCGTCAAGTTCCGAATAAATATACATTATAATGGAACATTCTGATATTACAGGTTCTTCTTCATAACCCTTTACTCCCTAATAAAGTGAGGGATTTTTTTAGTTTAATTTTTATTTTTCCTTCTATTTCACCTAAGAAAAATTCCACTTCTTTTACCAGTATTCTTAAGACTGTGAATTATCCCACCCACTATGGAGCTTGCAAAATAATTTATGGAACTGTACTGGCTTTTCTCTGAATCAAATTCCACTTCACTTGTAACTTCTATAAAATCCTTTTTTCAGTAAAAACTTTTACAGTTTCCTTATTTGTCAATATTGCCCTGTAAGACACATCATAATTTCTTGATTCATAAAGATTACTCATATTTTTCCCTCAGATATTTTTTTGCCTTATCAAGCTGAATGAGTTTTTTTTCTATTATTTCCATTGTATTTACAGGTCTGTTTGCAAATGTAGCAAATCCGCAATCTGGATTTAACCACACTTTTTCCTTAGGAAGCCATTTCAATGCTTCCTCCGCTCTTTCAACTATTTCTTCAGAAGTTTCAATATTGTCTGTTCTGGGATTAATAACGCCCAGGCCTAAAATACAATTTTTTCTTATAATTTCACTCTCCAGCAGCGAACTCAGCTCTCCTGCACGCGGAGTTGAAAATTCAAGAGTCAGTATGTCAGGCTTCACTTCTTCAAAAAGCGGTAACAGAGGAGTATAAGGCCCGCTTAACAGCGTACTTTCATTTTTACTCCAGTTTCCACGGCATACATGGAGGGAAACAGCAATATTTTTTCCTTTAGCATACTCTACAATTTCTTTTATTAATCCTGTGGCAAATTTCAGTTCTTCTTTCGGATCCTTCTTTTCAGAAAGGGCGGCACACATGAAGGAACGTGTATGTCCTTCTGAAAATACAACTTCTGTAAGTACAGGTTCATCAAACTGTACTACATCCGTTTTTATAATCGCCAGCCTGTCGATTTCCTGTTTCAGTACTTTTATTATATCCTGCCCCAGTTCTTCCTTATTTTTATAATATTTCTTTGATAAGGCAGGAAGCCACATAGACCTTGTCATTAGATAAGGCCCGGGCAAAGTGGCTTTAACAGGGGCATCTGTCATTTTCTTTAATTCTGCCATTTCATCTGCTACAAGTTCCTTATCATATTCCACTTTCCCTGTACAGATTGCATTTTTTATGCTTACAGCCGGAACATCCAGAATTTCCAGAATCTGCTCAAATGCCTTTTTTATCTTCAATATATTCGAGCATGTCTCCCATGTTCATCATTGTAACACCTTTCAATTTATCCGATACAAACGAAACATAGTTATCCCTGCTTAATTCTCCATTGGTAATAATATCAACATTACACTGTTTCTGCATTTCAACGATTTTCAACGTTTCTTCTGCCACCAGGCTGTCAAGTTCATCTGATGAAATTTCCCCCGACTGTACTTTTCTTCTGTACTGCATTATTTTCTTGCTTCTAGGGCATACTACCTAGAAAGAAGTTGTAAAAAGGTAAGTATTTTTTTCCATATTTTACCTCTAATCTTCCTTAAAATAATTTAAATATCTATTTGCATTCAGAAGCTGATTAAATCCTTCCGTTCTTCCCGGAACCCATTCTTTAAGCCCTTCCATATCCATCATTTCTTTATGTTTAGATTGTTATAATCCATTTTATGAAGCACTTCAAAGAATTGATTAAATTTCTCCTTATCCATGTCAGGTCTTCCTGAAAATATGCAATGATCAAAATTTGGTGTTTTTATACAGTATTTTCACCTGATTTTCATCAAGTGTACCATCTTTTATCCATGCATCATAGTTGAAGTCAAGCATCCATGTAGCTGCAACTTCTCCTGAAAGCATTGCTTTTGCAGAATCAAGTTCTCCACCTATATGGTCTCCCTGAAGTCCTACTTCCAGGTCAAATCTTTTTTCTTCATAGTCTTTTCCATACTCAAGACCTTTTTCATGAAGATTGTATATAGGAATTAGACGGGCCTGTGGTGAATCTATTGCACCAAAACCTATGATTTTCCCTTTTAAATCTTCTATACTTTCTATTCCGCTATCTTTTTCTTACTACAAGATAAGTCTGTCTATCCCTGTCAGTATCACGCATTGATCCATCAAGAGCTTTTTCCTTTAGTTCTAATATAGGCATCTACCCATGCCAATGGAGAATTCCACGCAATATCAATTTCTCCATTCATCAATCCATCTATCTGACTTACATAATCCTTATAAAAAACCGGCTCAACAGGAAATCCTTCTTCCTTAAAAAAGTCTGCAATTATTCCCCATATTACTGTTACTTTTTGGAGCATAAATTACTGCCCCTATTTTTACATTACTCATTCTTTATCATTCCTTCCAAAATATTTTAACCTATACAAGAGGTTGTCCTGTTATCGCTCTTCCAAGCCAAATTGTAAGAACATCAACACTTGGAGCCATTATTTGTCCTGCGTATGAATCACGAAGCAGTCTTTCCATATTTCCTGCTTTGTTATAGGCTTTTCCTCCACCTATTCTCATTCCGATACGTGCAAGTTCAATCGCAGCTTCACTTGCAAATATTCTTGCAGCAAGTATTTTTGCCAATGCATCTTCCTTACCTTCTACTGCAGCTCTTGCAGCTTCTTCTGTTGATAAGATTGCAGCATTTGTCTGGCTATAAATTTTTGCCAGATGTATTTGAACTGTCTCTATTTCACTTAATGATTTACCGGTAGGGTATTTTCTATTTGTTGAATGTTCCACAGCTTCTGCCAGTATAGCCTGACATACACCTGTATAAACAGCGGCAAGTCCTGTAACAAAATAAGGTGCCACAACATTAAATACCTGATCTACTCCTGTTCCTTCTTCACCTATACGGTAGCTTTTGTCAAGCACTACATCGTTAAGTTCCATTTGACATGAAACATTTCCACGCATTCCAAGTCCATGCCATGTATTAGTTTTGAAATTCAATCCTTCTGATTCCAATGGGAAAACCCAGTTATCAACAGCTCCTTCTTTTTGAGATGGTGCAAGAACTAGATAATAAGAAGCGTGAGTCGCTGAAGTTACCATGCTTTTCAGACCATTGAATTTTACTGTGCTGTCACTAACTTCTGTTTTTATATCTGAAATATAAAAATGTGTTCCTGTTCCAAGTTCACTGTATGCCAGTGCTAAAAATTTATTATTTTCTACAACATCTTTAAATATTCTGCTTTTTAATTCTTCACTTCCATTTACTAAAATAGTCATAACTGCCACATTATGCATCATATAACAAAGAGCTGCAGTAGCACATTCTTTTTGAGAAAGCACGGCAAATCGCCGCATGATCTTCCAGTGTTCCACCTTGACCTCCATATTCTTTAGGTATCATCACTTTAAAATATCCTGCTTTTCCCATTTCCTCAAATGATTTTACAGGAAATTCCTGTTTTTCATCAATTTCCTTACTGTAAGGTAAAATGTGGTTTTTGCAAATTCACTTGCTTCATTGTAATAGTTTGACATAACTATTCCTCCTAAAAATTCGTAATTTTTATATATTAAAGAACTACAAAAATAGAATTCCGGAAAAAAATAACAGAACAAATATTCAAAATATCAGATTCAAAATTTAAATTAAAATACATTGATTAGATTTATCTTCATAAGAAAAATAGCTCTCTTAAACAGCTGGTCAGATAAGAATTTACATGTTTTTTTAATCGAAAGGCCTTTCGCCTTTCTAGACTTTATTTACTTATAAAAAAACAGAAAAGAAACAACAAACAATATAAATTTCCTATCACATTTTTCAGCATAAAGAACAACCTGCTCTTTTAACATCTTCAATGGTCAAGAGCATAAATCTCATACTGTTTAGTAATTTTCTTAATTTGTGATATCTTGAAATTATAATTGTTCATGTCAGTTCTTCCTCCTTTTCTCAAGTTCTATATCTTTAATACACTTATGTTTATTTTACCTCATAATCTCAAATAATGCAATATTTTAGAGTAGTCTTTTTAATTTTTATTCCAAAAATATGGCCTCTTTCTTTCCCTTGTTTTTATCAGGGTTTCCGGTCATATTTATTTTTAACGTTTTCTATATTTCTGGTTTTTACTGTTCGGTTTTATCAGGAACCGTCCTTTCAATCAGCTTCATCTCCCAATACATGAAGTAATTTTCTACGGAATTTTTTTATCTTGGTCGATAACGGCTCTATAATATGTAGTAAAAGGTTGAAAAAAGGGAAGTATCGGCTAGTTTGCTTTTACTTCCCGTAATAATTTCTTATTTTCGTATTTTTGTCACAAAACCAGCTCGTAAATACAAAGCTCTTTATCACTTATCAATTTAAAACCATTTCGGAATGCTTAGAATACAGTACAATCTCTTGACTAGATTTCCTATTTACTTAAATTATTATATTCCTCACAACTTCATTAAACACACGATATACATTTTCAGGTGTCCCCTCACTTACTTCTGCATAAAAACTGTTGCTTATTTCTCCACTTTCTCCTTTTTCTTTGTTTCCATTCTGTTAATCAGACTTGCTGTTGACCCCTATAAATTCTGTCATTTTTCTTTTTAAATGATTCTATTGCCACACTGTTTTGTATAACCTTCTTTTTTCAGTTCTTCTCCATTTGCCAGAATTTTTTTCAGTCTCCTCATATTGTTTTGAAATTTTATCTCTTAATTCCTTAAATTTCTCAACATTTCCATTAGTAAAATTAGATATATTCAATTTCTGATTTTCTATTTTCAGCAGAAAAATCTTCATTTACTTTTCATTTTGAAGTGCTAGATTGTATCTCACCATTTCTCCATTTTTCTTAAATTCTTCAATTGCCTGTACTTGATTTTCCTTCTCCTTTTTCTCCACTAGCCTTTTTTTAAAAGTAGATGTAGTTTCACTGTATTTTTCACTACGGCAAGGAATTTTTGTGCATTTCCTGTGCCTTGGAATAATTATCAGAAAGAAAAATCCTTTCCTTCATAGTAGCTTTCCATAGCTTCTGCCAGTGTTTTTAAGTTCCTCTATATATGGAAGCATATCTTTTTGCAGCTTTATCCAGTTCATCCATTTTTACTTTTGAGGAAAGATTCTGCTTTACATTATCAATTGTACTCTGATTGACGTGCATTACCGAAATGATCCTTTAACTTTACGAACTTTTTCTTCATTTCCTGCTTCTTCAAAATACCTTATAATTCTTCCATCCATATTTCCCAGATTATTATAGACTTCCACATATCTGTTATATTTTTTCCACTTCTTCCTTCTTTTCTCAATCTCATTCATTACATCCTGTGCATCTTTTTGTTGCAACATTTTTCTTTCTTTTATTTTATTATTATTCCACTTTTTCCACAGGAAAAATTACAAACAATAACAATAAAAATGCCCCTATTTTTCTCATTATTTCCTCCTAATTTTTTTGTAACAGAATTTCTCTAGCTTATAAGCATTTTAGGGAAAAGAAGTTTTTATATTTCTTTCCCTATTCTTTTTATTATATTTTTCTTTTCCATAACAATGACTTCTTTTTCAGAATTTCCAAACTTCAAAAACTTTTCTTTTCAATTTCTTTAAAATTTTTGTTTTTTCCAAAAAGAAAATCCTATTTCATTATCAGTAATTACTCCCAGTCTTATTTTTAAAAATCCCTCCCTTTTAAACAAATCCTCTAAGTAATTAAATATTTTTCTGCCCAAAACCTTGTCTATGTTTGTTATTTTTTTAATTATAAAAAGACCTATAAAAAACAGTATTTCTTTCAGGATAACCAGTTATATAATCAACTGTACCCCAAAATTTCATCATTAAAAGAAACTATTCTGTAATTTTTCTGACTTTTTGAACTCCATCAGGAATATTTGTAATATCCTGTTCAACATTGGTTATTTTTGAGAATATTCAATATTTTATTAAAGTAATAGTCATTACCAATATAAATATCCAGTACTTCCTGTTTCAATCTGTCATTATTTACAGATATTAATTTAATCAAGTGAAATCACCAATGTTTTCAGAAATTCCCATATTCTTCCTACAGACTCTATATTCAGACGTTCATTTACAGTATGAATTGCCTGCATATCCGGACCAAATGTAATCATATCTGTATTTGGTAAAGGTATTTTCAATATACCGCATTCCAGTCCACAATGCATTGTTTTTACACTTGGCTCTTTCCCGAACTGTTTCTTATACACTTCTATTGCCTTCACACGCAATGCAGAATCAGGATCATATTGCCACCCCGGATATCCTCCGTTATCTGATATTTCAAATCCATTTGAAGTTACAATCAGTTCAAAACGTCTTTTAACTTCAGTTTCCCTTGCCTTATTTGAAGAACGCAATAATGTTGTCAGATATAGTTTACCATCTTTCTGTTCCAGCACACCGTTAGAAAGACTTGTTTCAACAAGTCCATCCAGTACAGGATCCATATAGCATACTCCGTCTGGCACAGCTATCAATGTTTCAACAACTGCCTTCAAAGTTTCACATGTCCATACTTTTTCTCCTGAATCGATTGAAGTGAACACAATTTTCATATTAGGATCGGAAATTTTATAATTTTTCTTAAGTTCTTCCGCTTTATTTTTCAGCTCCTCAATAGCTTCATTATCTGCAAATAGTTCAATAACTGCCGTTGTAGGAACTGCATTATGTTTTGACCCTCCAGTCAGCGAAATAAGTTCCACCTTTCCTGAAATTTTATCCAGTAACTGTGCAGCAATTTTTATTGAATTTGCACGTGACTTATGTATTTCCTGACCAGAGTGTCCTCCTGTCAGTTCCTCAATTTCAATCTTATAGGCATTCTTCAAAGTAGGCTCTATAGTTTTAAGTTCCTTTGCTGAAGTAATCGTTACTCCTCCGGCACATCCTACAAGAAGTTCATTTTCAACTTCTCCATCTATGTTAAAAAGATATTTTCCAGTTAAATGTTCTCCTGTCACTGCAAGAGCACCTTCCATTCCAAGTTCTTCCTGAGTTGTAATTAACACCTCAAGATTAGGATGTGGATAGTTTCCGTCAAGAAAAGCCAGAGCATAAGCCACAGCTATTCCGTCATCTCCTCCAAGAGTAGTTCCTTCTGCACTTATCCATCCGTCTTTTACCTGCAGTTTTAAAGGATCTTCACAGAAATTATGACTTGAACCCTTTACTTTCTCACAAACCATATCCATGTGTCCCTGCATAATAATTGTAGGTTTTTGATTCGTATCCTGGAGTTGCAGGTTTCTTTTATAATTACGTTGTTTTCATGATCCTGGTAAACTTCAAAATTTCTTTTTTTAGCAAAATCTACCAGAAAATCACTTACTTTCTTTTCCTGTCTTGAACAACGGGGAATTTTAGATAATTCCTCAAACCAGTAAAATACATCTTTTGGTTCAAAATTTTCTAACATTTAAAATACCTCCTAATGTAATGTCTAGTGTAACATCCATCCTGTAAAGATACCATAATAGTTACCGATGACATATCCTAATGTTCCTATTAAAAGTGCAGGTACTATTAGTTCTGTCCAACCTTTTGAAACTGCCATTGCTGCCGCTGAAGTTGGTCCTCCCACATTGGCATTTGATGCAATAATTATTTCTTCAATACTGAATTTAAATATTTTTCCAAGTACCAGCGAGAATATCAGGTTAACAAGAATTATAATGAAGGCAAATACAAACAGCAACGGAGATTCCTTAAGAATTAAACCAATTGAAGCAGGTGCTCCTATTACCGCAAAGAACAGATAAATAAGGAATGTTCCTAGTTCCTGACTTCCTCTTATTGAACCTACCTGTTTTGGGAATGCCGAAGCTACTATTATCGTCAATGTTGTCATTAACAGATATTTATTTCCTAATAATCCTCCTAAAATAGCATCTACCAGTCCTTTTCCTGAGAATGTAGAAGACAGTAATTTAGATAATGTATCAGAAATAGTAACTATAACCAAGGATAAAAGCTACTGTTATTGCTATATCCTTTAATGAAATTTCTTTTGCTCCCCAGTATTTTTGCTACTAATGTTTCATTTTTACTTTTATCTTCTTCTGTAAGATTTTTCCAATTTATCTATATAAAGGGTGTGTAAATTTTTTCTTTTATAATATTTAACGTTGGTAAAGCTATCAGTACAAAAATAAAGTGCCATTAGAAGATTATCTGCAACTAGTGCTACAGACACTGTTTTTCCCAGGTACTTTATATAAAGTAGACATTGCCACAAAATTAACAGCTCCTCCTGTATATGTTCCTGTAAACATAGGTACTATATCATTTAACTGAGGAATAACTCCTCTCATAATATAATAAGCAATAAAACCACCTATAACTGTTCCAAAACTGCTTAGAAGGAATATAAGAACCATACGTCCTGATTCTCTTCCTATTTTTTTAATGTCTGCATTAAACAGCAGCATAGGAATAGCAAGTGGAACTATATATCCCCATACATGATCGTAAACAGGTGCTTCTGTCGGTATTATATTGAAATTTGATAAAATCATTACAAATGATAATGCTAAAATGCATCCTGTAACTTTACTTGCCCAATCATATTTTTGTTCCAAATATATTGCAGCTGCAGAACAAACTGCCAAAATACACCATAAAGCCCATGTATTATCTGCACTTATTAAGCTGTTCATCTTTTTCCTCCTTTTAATTATAAGAGATTTCTCCATTATTTTTAAATACAGTGCTGAATATGAGATCTGAAATCTGAAACAGCACTGCATTTATTATTTTTATTCATTTAGTATTTTCCGTGTTATAATAACACTATTTTATTCTTCCTTATAGTCGTAATGAACATTACCTTCTGCAAATTTCTTATTGTAATCTTGAAGAAGATTTTTAACTTCAAAATGATAGCCATACGATGGCAATCAAGTTCAGTATAACCATTAAACTGTTAAAGATATCTGCTAATGACCATACTAATTCAACTTCTTGTAATGATCCACTATTATACAGATAATTACTATTATTCTGTAAGGTAGTAAGGCTTTTGTTCCAAATAAATATTTAATATTTGATTCTCCAAAGTAGTACCATCCTATTATAGTAGTGAAGGCAAAGAATGCAAGACATACAGCCAGCAAAATTGCTCCAAATTCACCAAAAGAAAGTTTAAATGCACCTTGTGTAAGCTGAGCTCCTACAAGATATTTACCATTTGCACCTTGTACTTTATATGCACCAGTTACTAAAATAGATAATGCTGTTGCAGTACATACTAATATAGTGTCTATAAATACTCCAACCATTGCAGTTAATCCTTGTTCTGCCGGGTGTTTTACGTGTGCAACTGCGTGTGCGTGTGGAGTTGAACCCATTCCTGCTTCATTTGAGAACAGTCCTCTTGCAACCCCTTTTTGCACTGCCACTTTAACTACAGATCCTGCAATACCTCCTGCTACTGCATTTCCTGTAAATGCACTTTCAAATATCCATCCAATTGTAGGAATTACTTCTTTATGGAATATAATTAATATAACAATACTTCCTAATATATAAACTGCTGCCATGATAGGAACTACGAGTTCAGCAAATTTTGCTATTCTTCCCATTCCTCCCATAAATATTAAAGCTGCCAATATTGCAACAACAACACCAACTATACCAGGGTTGATACCTTCTAAACCACTTATACCTTTAATTCCTGCAGCAATTGAGTTTGATTGAACGGCATTTCCCATAAATCCTAATGCAAGGATAATAGTAACTGCAAAGAATCCTGCTAATCCTTTAGCAAGTCCACCTGTTTTTTTCAAACCTTCAGAAATATAGTAAGCAGGTCCTCCTACTAATTCTCCGTTTACTCTTCTTCTATATTTTTGTGCAAGACATGCTTCTGTGAAAATTGTTCCCATACCTAAAAATGCAGAAACCCACATCCAGAATACAGCTCCTGGTCCTCCTGCAGTTATTGCTGTTGCAACCCCTGCCACGTTACCAGTACCAACTTGTGCTGCAACTGCTGTTGCAAGTGCCTGAAATGATGACATTGATCCTTCCTGAGAATCTTTCTTCTTAAATAAATCTCCAAATACCATTCCAAATGCTCTTGGCATCTTAGCTATCTGAGGAAATCCCAAAATAATACTTAAGAAAGCCCCTGCTCCAAGTAATCCCCACATAAGAATATTACTTGTAAGAAAAATTATTCAGATTATTTATAATATCTACTAAACCCATAGTTCTCACTCCTTGTGTGATTATTTTTTTGATGTACAGAAATAAAGTGTTATATTAAAATTATGGCAGTAAATTTTTCTTTTAACTCAAATAACCACTTATAACTAGCTATTAATTTATAACCACTATATGTCTGCACTTAAATAACATGTGTTCGTTATTTTTTTAACAAATAGTTGCTAGAATAATACTCATATATCATAATTTTTAAGAAAATGAAGCCTATAAATATTCCGCATAAAATTATAGGCTTTTATTTCTGGAATAATTATTTATTTGAATAAATTATGATAATAATCCTTCTGCTCTTAAAAATTTCTTTTTGCTTTATCTTTATTAACCTTATTTACAAGAATAATTGGCCCTGTACATCCCATTCCATTTTCAGCATATATACCATGTTTCCAAAGAACTTTAGTTGCATCTTCAAGATCCATAATATCTACACCAGCTATTTGAGATGTTACAACTTCTTTTTCAGGAGCCTTTATTTCTTCTGAAGGCTTGCTATCCTGCTTTTTATTTTTCAATTCAGCAAAGATTTTTATCCAATCCTGCTGCTTGTGCCTTTTTATATTCATCCCGAGCTACTTCGTTAACTTTTCCTGTAGCTACTTCATAAGCATATTTTAATGCTTTAGCAACAACAGGTGATCCTGATGCTCTTGAAAGTATCAATACTCTTCTATCATAGTTTTCTCCTACTCCAGGACCGTATCCATATCCTTCGGCTTCGTAATCTCCACCTGTAGTATATGATGAGAATATTTTCATAAATAAATTTCCTGTTAATGAGTCTGTTACCATGACATCAGGTGTACCCATCAACAAGTCATTTCCTCTCATTACTGCACCACCATCAGCTCTTTGAGATTCTGTGAATTCAAAGTCATATCCATTTTTTTGAAGTTCAGACAGTAACTTTTCAGTTTGTCTTGCCCCTTCTATATTTATTATACCTACTGTAGGTTTTTTAATTCCTACTGATTTAGCTGTAGCTATACCATATATCGCATTTCTTACCATTGCTTCTACTCTGTCAGTAGCAGATGTTCCGGTAGTTGTTGCTATAAACATTTCATTTCCTCTTCCAGGAGTTATTACTCTACCTACTGTTGAAACTCCTATTGGGAAATTATAGTGCATTGTAACGCAAGAAGCTATTTCTCCACTGTCAAGTAGTTCTTCCATTTTTTTATGCACTTCTTCTTCAGTTTCAACTTCGTAGCTTTCAAAATCTTCGTGACCTTTTCCTATAAGAACTATGTCAAACAAATCATTCTTAGCCAGTTGTGCACCTTTTATAATATTTTCAGGTCCATGTTCACTTCCTAATGTTGTTACTCCTACTTTTTACTTTTTTTCCCAAAATTTCCTGTTTCAATAGCTTCAGCTACTTCAAGCAGTACTTGAGAAATTATTTTTTTACTCATTATAGCATACACCTCCCTACTCTTCTGTATCTGCGATATTTTGAGCAAGTTTTTTAATTGATTCTGCTATTATTTTTTTCTTATTTCCTCTTTAGAAACTGCTCCTTCTTCAGATTTTTCTCCAGTATTTCTTTCAGCAATAAATGAAACACCATCAAATAAGTTAGTCATTCTTCCCTAAGAATAAGCTTCCTTTTCCTACTATCATTGCTCTATTTTTTTGTTTCCTGTAGTCAGATCATCACGTAAGAATCCTACATAAGGTACTCCTGAAGGAATATGCCCTTGTGTTGGAGCCCATCCTGGCAATCCTTTTGTTTCTATGAATGATTTAAGATCTTTTTTCTCAATGTCTCCACGCATTACAGCCAATGCACCTATCATTTTATAGTTTGCTTCAGGTACATTTCCTGCTCCTGCCGCTTTTGTTATGTCAGGGTTTTGCATTTCAACTGAGAATACATCTACATCAGTTATTTTTAAGTTTGCTTTTTCTAATCCAGGTGTTACAAGTGCTGAGATAACAGCTTGAGGTGAAGAACCTGTTCCAACATTGTGTTTTCCAATTAAGTCAGTTCTTATTATTGGATTTACACCATCATTTTCAGAAACAAGTATCGTAAATCCACCTAAAACATCTTCCAATACTGGAATTCCTTTTTTAACGTGATCTTTTGCGTTCATTCCTAATTTTGCTGTTGCTCCTCCTGCAACTACCATTACATTTTTATAAATTCCTGCTTTTACATATGAAGCTGCACTTATTAATGCATGTGTAGGTGCCGCACAGAATCCACGTAAATCTGATCCTGTTGCATTTACTAATCCTGCTATTTCAGCTATTGATTTTGCAAAGTTTCCTCCACCACGTTGGTTTATGTCTCCACACGCTTCTTCAGAACATTCTATTACATAATCAATTTCTTTAGGATCTATTTTTGAATCTCTCAACATTTTCAAGTGCTGAAATTACTCCTGATGCTTTTAACTACAAGGTTTTTCAGCCATTACATGTGAATTTAAGTTTGGATCCACATCATGTGCTCTTTTTACATATCCTACAACTTTTCCTTCGTGAGTCAGTGTATAATCTTTAGGATCTATTTCACTAATATCATCGCTTTTTAAGTTGTCCAAAGAAAGGTTCCAATTCTTTGAAATTTTCTTCTATTTTTGGACGTACTGCAGATATGAATTCTTCTGATAAGTGTACTAAATCAAATGCATCTACTATTTTCAGTAATGCAATAAATTCGTCCTGAGGAACTATTTGTCCAAATTTTTCCATGACGATCACCTTTCTGATCTTTTATATCATACCAAGGCATAGGGAATGTATTTAACTCTTCTGGAGTTTTTTTCTTCCTATATAAACTTGGTTTGGAAGGTAATCTACAACTTCTTCGTAACTTCTTATGTGGTTTTTTATTTCTTTTAGAAATTCTGAGTCAGGGTTAGTTTCTCTTTCTATTGCACATGTTGATCCATTTTCAATCATGTCAGGTGTATGAACAAGAACATAACCTGCTCCTCTAAATACTGGATAATTCATATCTTTATTTGGAGCCGTCTTAAAAGGACTGTTTTTCCAATTAAGACAGGCTCCGTCTCCTTTCTGAATTACTTTAAGTTAATTATTCAAATACTGTTTGACCGTCTACTTCAGTTGTTAAAAGCATTTAATGCTTTTTTCAACTAATTTTCTTCTTAATTTTTCTTTCTTCTTCTATACTATCTAATTTTGGATTACCTAATGGGTGAGGTATCGCTATAGTTGGAACGATTCTGTTTGCTCCAACTGTCAGTGATATAGGTACTACTGTACACATATGTACTACAGGTATACCATATTTTTCTATTCCTTTTACCATCGTTGCACCGCAACGAGTACAAGTTCCTCAAGTAGATGTAAGGATAACTGCATCTACCCCATCAGCCACTAATTTTTTTCCAATTTCTTCTGCAAATGCTTTTGCACTTGCTACTGCTGTACCATTTCCTACAGTAGTAGAAAATTCTTCGTACAATTTTCCAATTTTTCCTGCTTTTTCAAATTCTCTTAATACATCCACAGGTAACACACGGTCAGCATCTTCATTTGCGTATACAGGATCGTATCCTCCATGAGCTGTTTCATATGTTTCAGCTGTTAAGTCTTCAACACCTGCTATGCTGTATGTTCCATATTTTGAAGCTGAAGATGATTCAATGTGATCAGGGTTTCCTTTTGGAACGATTCCTCCAGATGTAACTAGAGCGATTTTTGCTTTAGATAGATCTTTAATAGCCGCAGCTGGTTCAACACGGTCAAAATCTGGCATTGGATATTCTGTTTCAAAAGCTTCACCTTTGATTTTTTTAATCAGCATATCTACCGCACGTTTTGATCCTGTATCTTTGTGGAAGTAGTTAACCCTTACTCCTTTAGCTATATATCCGTCTTCAGCTGGTGAAAGTATTTCTTCACCTTTTGCTAATTTTGCTGCTAATTTTGCTAATTTAGGTAAAACTTTTCTCATTCCTGCAGCACTGTCAGTTGCTTCTACGATATATATATCTTTTCTGTACATATCTACTCCAGGGTTTTCAATATACATTGCTGTTACAGCAGGTATATGTAATTCATCCTGGATTAATTTTGTAATTGTTCCTGCAGCAACCCCTGTAACGTCCTGCGTTAAATGCTGGTCCTGCAATGAATAATTGTGGGTTTTCCCCTTTAATCATTTCTAATAAAGTTGCTTGCGCTTTTTCTAAATTTTTCGTTGAAATAGCTGTCTCCACATACTACTGCAGCCACTATTTCAAATTCTTCTCCCAGCTTATCTTGTAATTGCTGTGATATTGGGGGTAATTCTTTACGCAACTCAGGCTCTATGTGAGCTTGTTCTTCTCCTCCAACCCCAGCAAAGAACTGGTTAATGTAGTGTACTACTCTAATCTTTGACATTTTTTTACCTCCTCATTGTGTTGTTGGATTATTCACCACGTACGTCTTTCATTTCTTCTGAAATTGCGTCGACATCCAATACCATTTCCATCATTCCAACTTGTTCTTCATAAACAGCTGGATCAACTTGGATTTTACTTCTTCTTCTACTATGTGGTAAACTGCAAGATGTAATTCTACTCCTGCCAACGGTCCCTGCAAAAGTTGGATCTCCTACAGTTACTGTTTCAGCTGCTAGACCAGCAGCTTCGGCTTCTGACGCACCTAATAGAAACCGCAACGTTTTCGTTACCATATTTTTCGGCAGCTTCTTTAACACGTTTTTGGTTTTCTAAGTCCATCGCACCTGCAGCCGTTCAGACAAAGCATTCAGTAGATGAAAAATACAATCTCTGTTCCTTCTATAGTTTTTACATACTCTTCGATAGCTAGACCAGGTATTCCGTCTCTATCTCCGATAATGATAACTTTTTTTATTTTTTTAAACTACTCATTATCTTTCCTCCAATTTCTTTTTCATTTGATAATTAACTTAAATTTTTCTTTTGATTTTATTATTTTTTTCTAAATTTTATTTGGCTGTTTGTTTAATTCTAGTAAGTCTTAGCTGTTAAATATCCAAATCCTGTTTCATTTGTTGCACCAGTAATTGCTTGAATTTCAACTTCGATTGTTCCATCTTCTTTTAATGAATCGTGGTGTCCTCCTGCAATTACGTTAACTACATCAATGTGTCCAATTACTTTTGTCTAATTTAGGTAATACGATTAATTGGTTTGCGTTTCCTCCAGTTACAACTGCGTTAGCTTTTGGATCTGCATCGGCCAAGCTTTGGCTCGCTCCGTTTTGTCCTGCATATTCATCAGTAACGATAACAGTTTTTACACCTTCAGTTTCAATTTTCTTACAGTTCATTATCAAGTCAGTATCTGGGTTTCCAAATCCTTCCTGAGAAACGATAGCTGCATCAAGTCCTAAATACTTAGTGAACTTAGCTGTCCAGTTAGATGATCTTTCTTTATCAGCTAGGTATACGTTTTCATTAGTTATGATAACACCAAGGAAGTTGATTTCCTTTCCATGTTTTTCATAAAGTTCTTCTATTACACCGTTATTTAAGTGTACATAAGTAGGGTTTTTATCACATGCAGACACGCAGTTTCCACTTACGATTGCTCCATCCATTATTTCTGTTGGATAAAGAATTGTAGGAACTATTTGTTTTGCATCTACTCCGTATACATAAGTATCGTGTAATAATCCTTGAGTTTGTAGCATGTATACATATCCTACTTTTGGTAAATCAGGATATTGTGCTATTTGTTCAAGTAATGGTTTTGTTTCGTATACTTTTGTTTCTTCAGGCTGTAAGTTTCTTGCCAATTCTCCTAAATATTTAGCAGCTTTGAATCCAATGTAACGTACTGCTTTTTCATGCTCATGCTGTTTGATTCCTTCAGCAGGTTCAGCAATGATTACCAAGTTGTTTAATTTTGAGAAAGGTGTGTACTCAGCACCTGGTCCAGTCATATCTACGATACCTTCCTGGAACCCAACGATTTTTCCTGTAGTTACTACTGCCATACCTTTTAAAGCTATAGTTTTTCCTTCTCCTACAGTGTCAACCTTTGATAAAACTCCTGGGAAAATTCCTCCTCTTCCTTCAACCTTTACACGAGGCTCGATTACATCTTTTACTGGTGTAATACGAACGCTCTCTCCTGGCTTTTGCTATGTCAAACTCTACTGATACGATTGCTTCGTCGTCCCATATTGCCTTTCTTAATTCATCCTTATTAACGTACAATACGTTATTTTCGATTTTAGATTCTGAAGCAAATTGAATGTCCTTTATGAAAATCTTGCCTAACTCAAGACGCATAATGACTCCTCCTTTACTATTAGATATATTTTTTTGATTAATGCTTCCACGTTTTCAATAGTCGCATCATCTTTTGTTACTTCATCAATTTTTTTCACCATCTTTGTAGACAGCTAATGTAGGTAATCCTAAAAACTCTTTGTTTAATAGCTAAACGTCTTGCTGATGTAGTATCCAGAGCGGCAAATTTCATTTTACCTTCATATTTTTCAGCAAGTTTATGAACTTCTGGCATTAATGCCTTACAAGGTTCACATCCTTGACTCCAGAAATCTACAAATACATATCCTTCAGCTTGTAAAACTTCAGCTTCAAAGTTGTCTTTTTGTTAATTCTAACATCTTCTTCACACCTTTTCTATTTTTCTTTTTTTAAATAATATATATAAAATTATTATTTAACCAATTTAATTATGATTTTTATAAATCACTATTCAAATTCTTTACTTATATTTTTTTCAGCCATAATTGCCGCTACTGCACCATCTGCCGCAGCTGTAACAACTTGACGAACTTCCCTTAACTCTGCAGTCTCCTGCTACGAATACACCCTGGTACACTTGTTTCAGTACTTTCTCCAGCTACAATGTAACCATACTGATCTATATCAACTTTTCCTTTGAACAGTTCAGTTTGTGGTTGATATCCCTATGAATACGAATAATCCCATTGTTCCATCTTCTTCATCAGCTTCAACTTCGTATACTTCATCTGTATCAAGATTTTTAAATACTATTGATTCAAGTATTCCGTCACCTTTTACTTCTTGAACTACAGTTCTTGTTCTGATATCAAGGTTAGGTACTGCTTTAGCTTTTTCTAAAGTGATGCTTTCACATTGGAAATGATCTAACATGTGAACAATGTGAACCTGTCTTGCGAATTTAGTAAGGTAGATAGCTTCTTCAACTGCACTGTTTCCTCCACCTACTACATATACTTCAAGATCTCTAAAGAAGTCTGCATCACATGTTGCACAGTATGAAATTCCCTTTCCTGAAAGTTCTCTGATTCCTGGTGCATCCAATTTTCTTGGAGTTGCTCCTGTAGCAATAACTACAGCTTTTGCAGTATATTCTGCATCTTTACATTTAACTATTTTTTCTTTTCCTGTAAAGTCTACATCCACTACTTCTTCTTTTCTCACTTCTGCTCCGAAGTTTTTAGCCTGTTCTAACATTCTGTGAGTTAATTTAGGACCTGTTGGATCTTCGATTGACCCTGGATAGTTTTCTATCAGGTGAGTAATCGCCGCTTGTCCTCCGTTCTGCCCTTTTTCAAGAATTAATGTCTTCATTCTTCCTCTTGCTGCATATAGAGCTGCTGCCAGTCCTCCTGGCCCTGACCCTATAATGATTAAGTCAAAAATGCTCTGCCATGATATTATCCTCCTTAATTTTTAGTATACTATTTTACAATTCTTTCAATCGCATTTGTTATCAAGTCATAGTCTATAACGCTGAAATCTTCCTTGACCCTGTCTATCCATGCCGGTGTTCTTCTGTTCCCTTTGAACTTTTCAAAAGTTTCTATAGCTGAAGCCAGTAAAACAACCGAATCTGTGTCAGTTGAATCTCCCTCAACTAAAACTACAGATCTGTAAATAGTTTCGTTGGGTTTTACACTCCCATAAAGAGGATGTGTAAGTATTCTGTAATTTTTCATGTACGTAGTCACGTGCTATTTTTAATATTCCCAGATAATCCGTTTCCCTGTAGTCCACTTCTATGTTTTTTTCTTATCATAGTTTAAAAACGCAGGATTATTAGTTAATAATTTCACTTCACCCTCCCTTAAATGTATCGAAAATGCATTTGACTCTACAAACTAAAAAGAAAATGCCTAGAGCATTTCCCTGTCAAATTTTTCAGAGTTTGTCCAAGTATAGTCCTTTTACCTGAGAATTTCATTAATAATTGCAAATTATCAACTTGTACCTTCGAGTGCCCTATAGAGTCTCTCCTATACTCTTCATCCATAATTTAGTTATCATTGTAATATTTTTGCCATCTAAAATGATTATACCTCACATTTTACAACTTAGTCAAGTCTCCTTCAATATATTTTTAAAAACATTTTTCAAAGCTAAGCATTGTAAAGGCATATAATTTATTTTTCATTTGAACTTTTACTTTTATAAATTTTATTCTTCATAAATATCATTATAATCAGACAAAAATCTTATAATCAAAATAATACAATAAATTTTCATAGTCCTTATTCTCAAAAAAACTGATCAATCGTTTCCATAAAACTAAAATTTATTCCCTTGCTTTTGTACGTGTGTGTGATTTTTAGATTATGAAAAAAATATTTCCATCTCATTTTTTTCATTTTATAATACGACTTCTTTGTTTTTTATATTTCTATTATACTAAAAAAATTTTGTGAAATTTCTAGCTTAATTTTTAAATTATTTTTTTATAAAAAGATTATACAAAAAGCCGACGCTGTGGATACGCCGACTTATTTGCTTTTTTGGAGAAAAATCAACTCGTGAAAAATTGATTTATTTTAGTTATATATAATATAGCTAAAATCACATTGTTATATGTTTCCCGTCTTTAAAATAGACTTATTTATAATAAATATCTTACATTCTATTTAATAAATATTCATTTCATCTTTTTCGTACTTTTCAATAGCTAAACATGCATTTTTGAATTTCAAATATCTCTTAGTTTGTTTCAACGGATCATATCCCAAAAGAATTCCAAGTATAAAATCTTCTTCCGGTGTATATTTGTTAAGAGCTTTGTTTTTAAACTTTTTAATTGTTTCCACATTCTCTTTCACCGAAAAAAACAAATTAATTTTACCACAACTCAATTCCTGAATATGAAATGGCACATCATTCTTTTTTAGCTTTCTTATCATATCATCTACAACCTCAATAGGTGCAGTATGTAATACTAAATGTCTTAACCCTTTGTCAAGTTCATACAGGTGATGTGCAAAAAGTTCATAATTATATTTTTATAAAACTTTTTTTAACTCCGTCGTCCATGCTTCTATCCTTTCATCAGTCAAATCTGATTGATTAACTTCATCAATAGCTAATCCTAAGAATTCTGAATCTACTACTGCTTTAGATTCACTGAAATCATAACCGTCTGTACTTGTATGTCCTACAACTGTTGCTCCTGTTTTTTCAATTTCATCATTAAGTAATGCAATACCATCTATAAATGTATCACCGAAACTTGATTGGTCACCAGTTCCAAAGTATGCAACTTTTTTACCGTTTAAATCAAGGCTACCTAAAGCATCTACTGAATCTATCCAGTCTGCTTGCAGTTCTCCAAATCCCCAAGTTGAAGTACCTAGAATTAAAACATCGTAATCTCCAAGTTTGTCTTCGTTACCTGCGATGTTATCACATCAGCATCTCCTAGCTGTTCTGCAATTTTATTCGCAACGTCTTCACATACTCCCGTTGTCGATCCGTAAAAATTCCAATTTTTGCCATGTTCCATTCCTCCAATATATAGTTTTCAAGTTTACTAATAGAATATACCACATTTTATTTTGATTGTCAAATATTTGATAGTAAAAATTTTTTGTTATTCAATTTTTTATTTTTGTAACTTTTCTATTTTTCCACTAATAAAATATCTTCAGAATTTTTTTAAAGTTTTAAAAATTTATTTTTTATTAATTCTATTTTTTTCGAAAGAAAAATCCTATATCCTCCGTCAATTGTAACTGTATCACAGTTTCCAAAAATTTCCACTAATTTTTTTCTGGGTACTCTTGGCTCCATGTTTTGTCTGTATTACACAGTAAAATTCTCCATCTTTATTTAAATGTTCATAGGCTTCCGTATAAATTTTTAAAGATAGTATCTTTTTCCTGCCCTTATTGGAGGATTTGACAAAATCATATCAAATTTCCCTTCAATTTTCTCAAATGCATTTGATTTTATTATCTCATAACCATTTATATTATATTTCTTCAAATTTTCCTCACTCAATTCAAGTGCCCTCTCGTTAACATCGGATAAAGTTACTGAAGCTTCAGGATAAAAGATTTAAGTATTACAGAAACAACACCGTAACCACAGCCTATATCTAAAATTTTAATTCCTTCAGATTTCAAGTTCCTATTTTTTTCTTTAAAAATTCATTTAGCATCAAATCAGTTCCAAAAATCAACCTTTGATTTTGAAAACACTCCATTATCTGTTATAAATTCAAATTTTTTTATTCTGTATTGTATATTTTATTATTCTTTTTTCAGATTTTTATTTCAGGCTTTTTCTGAAAAATAATGATTCATTTTTTTATCCACCTTCTTTTTAAAAATATTAATTTATTATACATTTTATACTATTATTTGTAAATAGAACTGCTATTCAATATTTTTCTCTTGACAATATCACTAATTAGTGATACATTTGTATATATAACTATATAGGAGATGATTAGTATGAAAAATTGTTGGAATTGAGGGAATGAGCTGTTCACACTGTGCAAAAAGTGGAGGATGCCTTATACGGACTTCCTGAAACTGAAGATGTAAAAGTAAATCTTGACAATAAGAATGCAGAAAGTGAATTTTTCTTCAGAAGTAGATGATAAAAATTATTTCAGATTTAATAAAATCTGTTGGATTCACTCCTACAACTGTAGAGAATGTATAAATAGAAAAAGAGCTACTGTATACTGGCAGTAGCTCTTTATCTGTTATTTATTTTTATTTACATTATCTGTTTCTATTGGATATATATCTTCAATATAAAATCTATCTTTGATTACTTCTTCTGTATCACTTCTTGATGCTCCTTCATTTGGCCAGTTATATCCTGTAAATGGAACATTAATAATTTCTGCATTCTTTTCATATTCCAGAATTATTCCTTGTTTTATCTACTTATATTAAAAATCTTAATTTAAAATTGTAAATCCTTCTGATGCCATTGTTGCTTCCACTTCGGCAAAAGTTATTATACTGATCTCCGCTATAACTGTTTTTAGGGTGCTAATCTTTCATATGAAACAATATTTTTGTTTTTATCTAAAACAATTCCACCTATTCCAATTCCTTCAAAACTTGAACCTCCAAAAATATCCATTTGAAGTTTTTGAATAAAGTATCTTATCTCCAGATTTCCATCTTCATTTTTCTTATAATATATATTTGATACATTAAATGAATTATAATTATTATTTTCCAGTTCCTTTTCAATTTCCTTCTGTGCTATTTTCGTTATGTAGTTTTTCAAATTTTTTTATCTGATTTTGCATCTGATGTATATTCAGGAAGTCCTTCAACTTTTACTTTAAATTTTGTATTTTTAGGACGGATTTTTCATACTTTTTGCTGTTTCCTTGTCATATTCTACTGTGACATCTACTACATCTCCATTTTTTAATCCTTCAGACTGGGAGAATATAAAATTAATCTGACCATTTTCTGCAAAACTCATCTGTTTTTGCTTAATTTCTTTCCAGCCTCCATATTTTTTTGTCCATGGTGAATTAGGATTGTTAATTACTGTTGCTATTGCTTTTCCTGATACTCCATCTATCTGAACTGTATAATATTTATTTCATATCAAAATTTTTCAGGAATATAAAAACTTGTACATATATAGTAGATTACGACTAGTCCTGCTGCTATCAATCCAATTTTTTGTATATTTTTTTCTTTTTTCTCAGGATCCAGTGCATTTATTTTTCTATTCCTGTATTTATTTCTGATTTTTATATCACCAGTTTCTATATTTTTTTCCTTTAAACACAAAGAAATAATTGGTTACTGCTGAACCTAACGCCGTTATAAATGTTCCAATTACTGAAATTTTTTACCAGTCCAAAAATTTGGTGTTGCCTGCGAATGCTCCAAACATTCCTGAAATTGATGTAAGAGCCTTTATAACTCCATTTACCGAATACATTTCCAGCAATCCCGAAAAATTATTAATCCACCGATAAAATAATAATTCAAGTTTTTCAATTTTTGTATATTATTTTTCTTTTTGCTTTAAGATAAATTAGTATAGAAACGGCAATTACAGCAAACCATAATTAGGTTCATTATTCCTTGCATTGTTTTTTTGCCTGTGATAAAAATCCCATCCCATTCCCAAGTGTTTTCACTCCTGAATTAAACAGATTTTCCAAACTTCCTGAGCCTGCACTGTTAGCAAGGTCTTTAGCACTTGAATTTAAGCTATTTGCTTTTATTCCCCATAAAAAGCATAACTGAAATAACAGCACTTAACCAGAATATTATTTTTCAGAAAAAGTTTATTTTCAGGATTATCTTTTTTCCATAAGATTATCTAAAAATCCTTTTTGTGAATTATTATCAGTATTATTTTGCAGAAACATTTTTCATTTCCCTGTATATTATCTTGAACATTATTTTCAATATTTACAATGCTGTTGTTGTCTGTATTGACAAGATTATTAACATCATTTGTATTAAGGACATTATTAGCCGTACTAGCCGTATTACCTGATTTATTAAATATAACAGGATAATTTTTAATAATGTCATAAAAAGAAAATACAACACACCCTAAAAATTCCAGCAAGATATAGAATTATAATCAGGTTTCCAAATATATCTGCAATTCCCTAATTTCCCAAGTATAGCTAAAATGATTATGGCAGATTGACATATTGCCAGTCTAAAAGGGTTTTGCATAATTAGGGAAGTTTCATCTTTTCCATAAGATTTGACTGCAACGCCTTGCTTCTTATTTTAAATATGGCAATAATATTTACTATATTAGCAACCATAAATATAATAAGGACAGCTATTATTAATTTTTAATGAATTATATGCCCCCTGTGCTTCACCCTAATAAACCTCAAGATTTCCTCCACTAATCTGTCCTAAAATACTGAACATTTTCACAAGTGCAAATGCCAGCACTCTCAAAAATTACCCCACTTAACCAGAATAGCAGTTTTATTTCTTTCACATTTTATTAAACTTTCTATATTATGAGTATTTATGCTACTATCTAAATTTTTATCAATATTATTTACATTGTTTTTCTGTATTGTCATTTATATTTTTTGTTATTATCCATTTTTCCTCCTAAATATAATAAAAATTATTTTTAATTGAGATTACTCTCTTTCTTTCAATATAAGAACAAATCTCTTTTCATCTGGATTCAACAGTTCGTCACTGTCATATATACCTCTATACCAGCTTTTTGTGAAAAATAATTTGCATATTTAGGATTTTTAAATTTATACCCCTTTTCTCGTAAACAATGTATTTCTATATATCCTATCTTTTCTTTTAGAAAAAAATTATTTAATATTGCAGTATTATTTTTATTCATTACTTCATCATATACTTTATCTAAAAATTGCCAGATCATCATCCTGACCCGCAGGAGCACTCAGCTGTATTGGCTGCATTTTGTCCATTCTGTACAGTTACAGCTAGGTTTTGAGATGTTGTCCCTGAAGCATTAATCAGCTCTCCAAACATTCCCATTCCACTGCTGAAGTTAAGATTAATATCTGCCAGTTCCTTTATTTCAGATAATACTTCACTTTTAGCATTTTTTTAGAATCTAATTTATATTTTTCTCTCATTATTTTTCCCTGAGATATGTCATAAGTGTAAGTAATTCTATAAGTTCCACCATTTTCTGAAGTAATTAAGCTGACAGACTGAACATTTTCTTCCATTACATCTGCATGTAAATTATCATAAGATTTCCCATTTAGTTTCCATTTTTCCTGTTGCATTTTCAAGATTTATAAAAATATGAACTTTTCCCATATTTCGTATTTACTGTTGCCGGAGTATTTTTTTGACATAAATGAATTCGAATCAGAATCAGCAGTTAAATTAATTTCAGTAGTTATCCCATTTTCTGTTACAGAAAAACTAATTAATTTCCCCTGTTTGTAAATTTCTTTTCTTTTTAATCCACTTAATTTATAATTTATTTCTGATTCCCTTCAAGTTTTCCGTTACTTACGTGAATATAACCATTTTTAATGTTATTATCAAACGTAACTTTTTCCAGTAAAAATATTTCCCTGATAGTAAATAAAATTATTTTCTATCTTAAAATCAGCCTGATTCATAGAAACTGTAGGCCCTTGTGGATTTTGCGTTTTTCCTGTTTAACTGTTGCCACTGCCCCAGAATTTTTTTGCTATTTTCAGTTACATTTTTCCTATTGCCGCAAGATATTACAAAAAGCGAGCATAAGAAGAATTACTGCTACTTTTTCATACTTTTTTTGCACTTCCTTTCATTATTTGTAAGACTATATATTATTTTATTTAAACTGAAATTGGTTATGAGATTTCAAATTGAAACTTTTTATTATTTGCTGTATTTTTTCTATTTTCAAGTGTTATTTTTGAAATATTTATATCTTAATAAAATTATTTATTATCATTCTATAATCAGTTATTAATTTATTTCTTTGAATATTATCATATACTTCAAGGTTTTTTCCTTTGATTTTTTATTTGTAAAAATATTAGAATAACTGAAAGAAGAAATAGAAAATTATAAATAATAGAAGAATAAAGTGAAAATTAAAAAGGATTAATTCCTGCTTTTTACAGAAATTAATCCTTATTGGTTGGTTAAATTAATTTGTCAAACTTTTTGGATCAGTATATATTTCCCTATCATTCCCCTATTGTTTATTTTATTATACTTCCAGTTACTCCATCCAGCTTGATGACATATTCATTTCCTCCATAATTTACCTTTCCTGAATAGATAAACCTGTTATTCTCGTATTTTTATTACAAGTCTTGTTATATCTGAATCTGTTGCACCTGAAATATTATGAAGTATTATTTCTCTTGCTTCTTCCTCTGAAATTAAATTAACTTTGGTATAATTTCTGTTATTTACTTTTTACTATTCATAACAGGATTAGATATAGCAGCTTCCCTGTTAGAGAATCCCTAAATTTGCTCCAAAGTTATCCTTCGAATTTTTCTTTTTCCTGAATTTTTCTCTGTTTTCCAGTTTCTGCTATAGGAGCTGGAGCAACAGGTATTCTCGATCTGGAAGCAGCTGTATTTTTCTGACAGTGCATAATCCCTGTTCTTTTTGGCTATAATTCAATATTTGTCCTGTATTTGCATCTATTCCATAGCTATATTTTTTATTTAGCGTAGTAAACTCAACTTCATATACAAGTTTTTTTATTTTTCTTTTTCCAAGTATAAGTTTTGTAATTTTTGCCGAAGTTTTTCGATACTCTGGAATGATTAAGTGCAAGATTTTTGCTTCTTCGCTTGTAATCTTTTGCATTGTAGTTATTCACTCTGACAGAAATTTTACTACTTTTTTTCAGCATGTGCTCCAAATGTTAAAAATAGTATTCCTAATATTATTAAAGCTTTTATTTTTCATTTATTTTTTTCTCCTGTTTATATAATTTCCTTTTTTAGTTATTAGAATTTTCACTCTTTAACGGAAACTCAAATGTAAAACAGTTCCTTTTTCCCAGCTCACTTTCCACATTTATCGTACCTTTTATGGGCATCTCATTATCCATTTTACAAGTGAAAGTCCAAGACCTGAATTATCCCCCGAACGTGATGAATCAACCTGATAAAAAAACGGTTCCATATTTTTTTCCCATATGTTCCTTTGCTATTCCAATACCGTCATCTTCAACTTTACACACAATCCTGTCCTTATTCTGAAAAACTTTTTATCAATATTTTTCCCATTTTCTTTTCCATAAGTTATTGCATTATCTATAAGGTTTTATGAAAACCCGTGTTATCATGGATTTATCAACATCAGCATATAAATTTTTCCGCAACATCGCTTTCTATCGTTATATTTTTTCCTCTGCCTTTTCCATCTTCATTTCTACAAACAATTTCAACAACTTCACTTAAATCAGTATTTTCAATAGTCAGTTTCTGGCTTCTTTATCCATTCTTGAAAAGCATCAGCAGTTTTTGAAATAAGATTTGTCATTTTTTTGATCTCATCCAGTATATTTTCAAATATTTCCCTTGTTTCATCATTTATTTCAACATATTTAAGCCCATATTGACTCTGTGAACTTATAACAGATATTGGCGTCCTCAATTCATGTGATACATCTGAAGTGAACTGGGTTTCCCTGTCAAAGGAACTCTGCAGCCTGTCAAACATTTTGTCAAATGTATGTGCTAGAACAGAGATTTCATCCTTCCCTTTTCCTATATCAATTCTTTTTGTCAGATCATTTTCCTTCGTTAATTTTTTTCAGCAGTTTCCTTATTTTTTCTATTGGCTCAAAAGCCTTCTTTGTTATAAGATATCCTCCCAAAGCAGAAACTACAAGTAAAAATGGAAATACTACAAAAAATATATTCATAATGGATTCCAGATTTTTCTCAATCCCTGATGCCGGAGTTATTCCTCTTACATAAATAACTCCGTAGTCTTCTATTACTTTTTAATTTCATAGACATACCATTTTGAACTTTCGTACTGAACGGTTCTTACTACTGACTTTCCATTTGAAAAAGGCATCTGCAAACTCAAAAATCCAGATGGGAATCACTGTAAATAAATTCCTTGTCTGAGTCATATATGGAAATAAAAATTTCATTGACTGTGGCTTCCAGATTATTATCAAGTATAATCTGACCATCTATAAATTCCATATTTTGCAACAGTTCTTTCAACTGTCTTTTTCAATCTGTTATTAACAGAATTTCTAACTACATAGTCATTTATATAGAACATTGTTCCAAAAATAAAACTGCAATCCCAATTATAAGTCCTGTATACCAGAAAGTTATTCTAAGCTTTATTGAAAGTGTTTCCGGATACATTTCCGCTTTCCTGATTTCTCCTAATTTTTTTATTTTTTTCTGATATTTCAATTTTTTTCAGTTTCATTTTTTTAAGTTATGCTCATTCTGATTTTCATATATTTTATTCATTTTTCCACCTTTTAAAATATATCCTACTCTTCTTATTGTATGAATTAATTTCGGAGAAAAATCGTTATCCACTTTCTTTCTCAAAAACTTTATATACACTTCCACTATGTTGCTTCCACCTTCATAATCAAAAATCCCAGACATGTTCTTCTATTTTTTTCCTTTGAAACTACTCTTCCTTTATTTCTCATCATATATTCCAGTATTGAAAATTCCTTTGCTGAAAGTTTTATGGACACATCATCCCTAAATACTTCATGTTTGTTGCAGTCTCACTGTGAGATTGGCTATTTTCAGGACGTTTCCACTGTCTTCTCCTGAGCCTGAATTTTTCCTCAGAACAACCCTTATACGTGCGAGAAGTTCTTCAAAGGCAAAAGGTTTTTACAAGATAGTCATCTGCACCAAGATCCAGTCCTCTTACCCTGTCTTCAATCTGATCCCTTGCAGTCAGAAAAAAAGTACTGGAGTCTTTATTCCCTTTTTTCCTCATGGATTTCAGCACTTCAAAACCATCTTTTTTAGGCAACATTATATCAAGAAGAATAATGTCATACTCAACTGAAAAATATATAATCCAGAGCTTCTTCACCATCAAAACAGCTATCCACTCCGTATTTTTTCCCTTTTTCAGTGTTTTCACTATTACATCATTTATCATCTTCCACTACTAAAATACGCATTTTTTCCTCCTGACAGGATATTTTATAATCGTAAGTAAATGTTTCCAATCTTATTATATAGACTTAAATAGACTTTGGTTTTATCCATTCACTTTTCTTTTTCCCATATTGTAATTTTTCTCAAATTCTCTTTAAATTCCTTAAATTCTGTTCAATTATAGCCTGTCTTGCATCATTCATAAGTTTCAGTAAAAAAATGCAGATTATGGTATGTTGCCAGTCTCTGACCCAGTATTTCCTCAGCTTTTGAAATAAATGTCTTATGTATGCTCTCGTATAGTTTTTACATACATAACAGTCACATTCATCTAAAGGTCTGTCATCCCTTGAATATGAAGCATTTTTTATTACAAGTCTTCCATATTTAGTAAATACAGTTCCATGTCTTCCTATTCTTGTAGGCTGTACACAGTCCATCATATCTATCCCATCTTCCACTGCTTCAAGCATATCAAGTGGCTCTCCAACTCCCATAAGGTATCTAGGCTTGTTTTCAGGCAGCTTTGGAGTGATATATTCAAGTATTCTATACATATCTTCCCTAGGTTCTCCTACTGCTAGTCCTCCAACGGCATATCCGGCAAATCCTTCATCCATTTCCACAAGCTCATTCATGCTTTTATCTCTTAAATCCTCATAAATTCCACCTTGCACAATTGCAAAAAGTCCTTGTCTATCCTTGTTTCTATTCGCCTCAATACATCTTTTTGCCCATCTTGTTGTTCTTTCAATTGACGGAAGTAAATATTCCCTAGTGGATAATCCTGGTGGGCACTCATCCAGCACCATCATTATATCACTTCCAAGGTTATTCTGTATTTCAATAGATTTTTCCGGAGACAGAAAATGTTTTGAACCGTCAAGATGCGATCTGAAATACACCCCTTCTTCCTTTATTTTTCTCAAATCTCCAAGACTGAACACCTGAAATCCTCCACTGTCAGTAAGTATAGGTCTTTCCCAGTTCATAAATTTATGAAGTCCCCCAAAATCATTTACTAATTCATCACCTGGTCTTAAGTAAAGGTGATAAGTATTCCCTAAAATAATTTGAGAATTTATTTCTTCAAGTTCTTCCCTTGTCATGGCTTTTTACTGTCGCCTGTGTCCCCACCGGCATAAATACAGGAGTTTTTATTTTTCCCATGAGGCGTTTCTATTTCTCCTGCCCTTGCATTTCCATCCTTTACTTCAACCCTATATTTTTACAGGATTTTCCGCCATTTCTATATTTTTTTATTACCCATCTTTTTGTTGTATTGAAGTTATTTCAAAATAAAATAATATAAAAATATTTATGAATTCATTCAAAATTTTATAGTATGAATAAATATTTTTTTATATTTTTTATTTAAATTTGAAAATAGCTTCATCTCCTTTCTATTTTTATTACTTCAATTACATCCCTCATTGAATTTAGATTATTTGCAAGTCTGTCAAAATCTTCCCTTTTCTTAATCATTATTCCAAAATGAAGGAGTCCGTAGACATTTCCATTTTCCTTAATATAGTTTGTGTTTACATTGACAAGTTCCATCTTATATTCGTTAAGAATTCTTATAATATCCAGAAGCAAACCATTTCTGTCAATTGTTTTTCAGGCTGAAATTATACTGATATTTTGTATTGCTTGAATTAACCGCTTCCTCATCCCAGAAAACTTCTACTTCCCTGTCAGGATCATGTTCCATAAGCTGTTTCAAATTGTCACAGTCTGCTCTATGAATTGCAATTCCACGACCTCTAGTTACATATCCCTTTATATCATCTCCAGGCAGAGGGCTGCAGCATTTTGCAAAACGGTACATTGTATTTTTCTGTTCCTGAAATTTTTACTCCGCCTTCACTTTTTACGTTTTTTTCTGTTTCCTTTTTCTGTTTCTTCTTCCAGAACCTGTGTTATATCTTTCTCTTCCTTTCACTTCGAATTTTTTTCATAAATCCGTCAAGAGAAAGATCGCCAATTGCAAAATTTATAACATAAAAGATCTATAGTTGCCACATTAAATTTTTTCATATAAAGGAAAACTCTTTTCATCTTCTTTCAAAAATCCCTGAATTTCAGTCCCAAGTTTTTCAAATTCCCTTTCCAGAATCTGTTCCCCTTCTTTTGTTTTTCCTCAAATTCCTTGTCTTTAAACCATTTTCTTATTTTTTTACTTTGGAACTGTTGTTATTAACCATATTTATCCAGTCTTTTTCCAGGTCCTTTAGTATTTCTTGAAGTCATTATTTCAACTTTATCTGCATTTTCAAGTACCTGATCAAGCTGTACTATTCTCTCGTTAACTTTTGCCCCAATTGTACGATATCCAATCTGTGTATGTACCTGAAATGCAAAATCAAGAGCTGTAGAACCGTTAGCAAGTTCTATTACATCCCTTTTGGAGTAAATACAAATATTGTCTGGTTAAGCACATTATCAGTTACCTTCTGTGCAAATTTTTCAGGATTTTCAGTATTTGCCTTTATTATATGTTTTACTGCTGCATAATATTTGTCATTTTTTGTTTTAGATTTCTTTTTCCTTGTATTTCCAGTGGGCAGCAACCCCATCTTCAGCAATTCTATGCATTTCATGAGTTCTTATCTGAATTTCAACCTTCTGTTCATCAGGCCCGATGACAGTAGTGTGAATTGACTGGTATCCATTTGTTTTCGGCACAGCAATATAATCCTTGAACCTTCCCGTAACCGGAATAAAAAGGTTGTGAATTATTCCAAGTATATTATAACATTCCTCTTCCTTATCCACAATTATACGCATTGCTATAAGATCATATAAATCAGTAAAATTTTTACCCTTTTTCATGTATCTTTTTTATATATACTGTAAAGATGTTTCGGCCTTCCTGTTACTTCTCCGTTTACATTATGTTTCTTCAGTTCCTCTTCTATTCTCTTTATAACTTTTCCTGTGTATTCTTCCCTTTCTTTCCTTTTTGAACTCACAAGTTCGCTTATTTCTTTATAATCTTTAGGATATAAAATATCTGAAACTTATATCTTCCAGTTCCCATTTTTATTTTTTTGCCATCCCTATTCTATGGGCAATGGGAGCATAAACTTCTATTGTTTCCTTGGACTTTATCTGCTGCTTTTCAGGTGTCATATATTTTAAAGTACGCATATTATGAAGTCTGTCTGCAAGTTTAATAATTACGACTCTTATGTCTTCCGCCATTGCAACAACCATTTTTCTTATATTTTCTATTTTTTTGCTGTCTGTTCTAGGAAGATTTCTCAGTTTTGTAACTCCGTCTACAAGTTTACTTACATCTTTTCCAAAAGTATATTCTATATCAGGCAATGTTATCAATGTATCTTCTACAACGTCATGTAAAATTCCCGCAACAAGCGTATCTGTATCCATACGCATGTCTGCCAGTATTTCTGCCACTTCAACAGGATGAAGAATGTAGTTTTCCCCACTTCTCCTTTTTTGGCCTATATGGGATTCATTTGCCAGGGTAAAAGCTTCCTTTATCTTTTCAGCATCCACTTCCAGATGATTTTTCTTCTATTCTCTTTCATTAACTGGCTTTAAAAAGTTCTTCACCTGTCTTATTTATTATTTCAGGCTTTTTCTGCTTTTTTTCCACATCAGCATTTTCTGTTGGCATATTTTTTTGGGTTATGTTCTTTTCTTCCATCTTTCCTTCTTTAGTTTTCATTGTATTTCCCTCCATACCAGCCTTCATCAGTATTTGTTTCTGAGAAAGCAGTTTCAGTGTATACTGTTTTGAATTCCTTTAAAAAAATATTTATATTTAAAGTTTATTTACTGTATCAAAATATTTTTTTAAAACTGTCTGATAAAATTCTTTTTATTTATTTTACTATACATTCAGAAAAAAATCTATCTTTAAGAAAGAATATTTTGATTAATTTTTTTCATTTATATTATTAATAAAATTTAATTTTATAAGATTTTTTTGTTAAAATGAAATCAAAAACAGAATCCACCTCCTAATTTTAAGAAACTATTATAAAAGCACATTTGACAGAAATATAGTTCTAAGTCAAACGTGCTTTTTCACAGCTATTTTTTTCTTTTTTTCATTTTTATTGATATTTATACATCTGGTTTTATTCATTAGGTAACCATGTATCTATGACTTTTTTAATTCTTCCTGGTATTCCGGTAATCCTTCTTGTGAAAAATGTACTCACTCCTTTTTTTAATATTTTTTGAATACGATTAGCTATCGCATACTTATTTGTCAGAATCTTTGACAACGTACCTTTTATCATGGAAATATTTTTCTTACTTTCAAATTTTAATCCTTTTTTGATTTGGAACAAAATGATCGGGTTCAGTATAAACTTTCTCATATTTTTTTCAACTTTCCTTAGTTCAAAAAAATTCTTTTTGGAATTTCTTCTTTAAATAAATCCAGTAGATATTCATAGAATTCTCCTTCTGTCGCAAAATAACCTTTTTCTTAACTGCATTTTTCTTATTTTTCAGTGATTAACGTGATTTCTTCCGGGATAAATGGAACATAAAAGTATGCCTCTCCTTTGCTTTCATTTATTGTTTTCAAATAACCATATCCCTTGGCGTCTTTTGATTCTTTATAGTATATTCTTGTTTTTAATTCATTATTTTTTTATCAACAAAATAAAGTTCAAGTACGTAATAAGTATAATTTGTTACTCTATAAAATTTTACCGTATAAAAAAACTTTTCTCCATTTTTAATTCAATATAGATATTTGAATAATACTTATTAAGATAATTTCTATCAAACATTTGTTCAAATTCTTTTTCTTGTTTGATTAGTTTCATCCAATGACTGTACTGGATATGGATATATTTTTAAAATATAACTCAAATTCTTCTTTTTGCATAGCTTTTTAGAATTCAATATAACATTTGTTCCACCTATGATACTTCCTTTAACTGCTTCTGATAATTCATTATGAAAAGGAATAACATCATTATCTTTAGATAATAGCAAATTAATAAATATAAAAAAATAATATCAATATTTTCTCATTTTCTTTTTCTCTAGCTCCTCTCTTTTCCTTTAATTAGACTTCTATTTCCTGAAACTGGAAACTTTATCTTATAGAAAGTTTCATATTTTATATCCTCCATATTTTATTTTTCTTGTTCATTTGTTTTATATTATTATTACCATTTTGTTTTAATTAAATTATACATTACTTTTAATTGAAAAACTATATTTTTTCATTTACTAAAATTTCACTCATATAAAATAGTTATTTATTAAGGAAAAGTTAAAGACTCACCTAAAGACTCGAACAGATGACTTTTCCTAAATTCATTTCCTGTTTTACATTGTAAAATTTTAAATAATTCAAAATATAGTTTTTACACCATTTTTATTTTCTTTTTGAGATAGCCCCATTATAAAATTAATATTTCAACTGTGAATAAACATCATATCCCTTTTTAAAACTTCTCTTCCCTTTTAAATCTTCAAGTTCTATAAGGAAAGCCAGTTCGTAAACTTCGCTCCCAGCTTGTTTGTCAATTCAACCATAGCTTTTGCAGTTCCACCTGTTGCAAGCAGATCATCTACTATCAGTACTTTTTGAACCTTTTTTTCAAAAGCATCTTTATGTACTTCTATACTATTTTTCCCATATTCCAGTTCATATTCCACTTTTTCAGTTTCAGCAGGTAATTTCCCAGGCTTTCTTGCAGGAACAAATCCGGCACCTATATTATATGCAATAGCCGCTCCAAAGATAAATCCTCTGGCGTCTGCTCCCATAACATAGTCTATTCCTTTATCCTTATATCTTTCTGTAAAATCCTTAATTATAATCTGAAGTCCTTCCTTATCCTTCAGAATAGTAGTAATATCTCTAAATATAATCCCAGGTGCAGGAAAATCTTTAATGGATCTCATCAATCCTTCCACCTTTTTTTATTTCTTCATTTGTCATTTTTATCCTCCTATTTATCCCATAACAGACCTAAATAAGGTTCTATAGTTTCCTTATTCAGCAGTTTTATCAGTTTTTTTCTTTTATATTTGGGTATAATTTTTATATTCTGTATTTCATCCTTTGGAACAAACCTCAAATCAGTAAGCATATCCTCATCTCCCAGTTTCATTTCATTTGAGGAATTTTTCTGCCTTTTTTTATCTTAAAATATAAATTTATGACATGTTTCTGCTTTATCAGGTGCTATCGTTTCTGAAATAAACAGAAATTTTTCCACTTCTATATCCAGATTAGTTTCTTCCTTAAATTCTCTAGTAAGAGCTTCTGCCGCACTTTCTCCCCAGTCTACTCCCCCACCTGGCACAAGCCAGTATTTCTTATCATTTTTTTGTATGCTCTATTAAGAGTATCCTGTCATCTTCTATGAGTATCCCTGCAACTCTCACCCCTAGGCCTTGTCTTCTCTGTCATTAACACTCTCCTCACCACTGTTTTCAGTAATGATTATTCTGATTTTTCTCTATTCTCTTATTATCAACTTCCATTACCTTCAAAAATATACCCGTCAGCTTTAACCTGGTTTCCTGTCTCTGCAACTTTTCCCAGCTCATCCTGGACATATCCTGCAACTGTGTCGTATTCTTCTGAAACTGGCATATTTATTTCCAGTTCATCATTTATTTCTTCTATAAGAGTATCACCTTTTATGTCGTATATTTTTTCCCTGATCTGCTGTATACTTTCTTCCTCCTGGTCAAATTCATCCCTTATTTCTCCAACAATTTCTTCCAGCAAGTCTTCAATTGTTACAATACCAAGTGTTCCCCATATTCATCTATTATTATTGCCATATGGGACTGTTTTTCTTTTAAATTCCTCCAGAAGTTCAGTCAAAGTCTTAGTTGCCGGAACATAATATGCTTCCTTCATAAGTTCCTTCATTTTCAGCGAAGAATTCTGTTCCTTATTATACTTCAGCAAATCTTTTATATGTACGATTCCTTCTATTTTTATCTATATTTTCATTGTATACAGGAATTCTTGAAAATCCCTGCTCAACTATTTCATCCCACACTTCTCCCAGTGTTTTTTCAGAATCCAGTGCAAAAACACTTGTCCTAGGTGTTAATATTTCCTTCACAGTAGTATCTGAAAATTCAAATATGCTGTGAATCATTTCTTCCTCTTCCTCTCGATTATTCCTTCCTCTGTTCCCGCCTTGACAAAAGTTTTTATATCCTCTTCCGTCATTTCAAATATTCTTTCTTCGAGTTTTACCTTAAATAATCCAAGGATAAATTTTGATATTTGTATAAAAAAATTAATATAAATGGCCGTAGTATAATTCTCGCCGTATCAAGTGGAACTATAATAGCTTTTTGAAATTTTATAGACATTGCTCTTTGCATAAATTATAGGTATCATTTCAACAAAAAAATAAGCACAAAAATACTCATAATTACAAAAAACTATAATATCATAAGTCGCAAAAGCCTACTGACAATTCAAAAATTTTATAGTAATCTTTAAACAGCAGTATGGACATTCCTATCAGAAATATATATGCTACCGTTTTTCCCGAATAGAAGAGTAGTCAAAAGTTCATTCGGATTTTTTTCAGCCAAAGTCTGAGCAGCTGTTCCTCCTTTGAATCTTTCTTATTATTCTCTCCTCCCACGTGTATTCTTCTCAGCGAAGATAATGCTGTCACCGCCGCTGAAAAAATGCCGATAAAAATAAAACTGCAACCAGCAATATTACCTTTATCCAAATCCTCTGTCCTTCCAATTTTTATTACACCTTCCTTTAGAACTTTACTGAAGTTATGACATTCTAATGTAATATTTTAATCTGTCACAAAATTCAGTCTATTATAATTCCTATTCTATTATAATAAGGTCCTGTCCTTTCTTTATTGCTTCCCCGTCTTTTACAAGTATTTTCTTTACTTTTCCAGAAACTGATGATTTTACTTCGTTCATAAGTTTCATTGCTTCTACGATACACAATGTCTGTCCTTCACTTACACTGTCTCCCTCTTTAATGAAAAGGAGCTGATGTTGGTGACGGTGCACTGTAATATGTTCCAACCATTGGAGAAGTTATTTTTTTGTTCCTGAAATTTCTTCAACCTGTGCTGTTTCCTGTACAGGAGTTTCAGATTCTACAGCTCCCACTGTTACTGCAGGCTGTTCTGCCGCTACAGCTGTAGGTACTCCACCATAAGAAAATACTTTTCTTTCTTTTTCTTTTTTTGTTATCTGAATTTCAAAATCATTTTTCTTCATACTTTACTGTGTCAATCTTATTTGCATTCATACTTTCAGCAAGCTCTTTAATAAATTTTATTTTTATCCCCTCATTTTAAAAATTTCCTCCTAATTTCGACTTATTTCAATTATTCGTATTTTAAATCCCATTTTTATAAATAATTAAAAAAACTACTTCTATTTTTATCATATTATTTATATTTTTATCTTCATATTTTTTTATTATTTTATTCTTTTTCTATTTCAGACTGTTTTTGTAAGATTTAAAAGTATTTTTTTATGAGACTTGCTATTGTCATAGGCCCTACACCGCCTGGAACAGGAGTTATATAGGAAGCTCTTTCTGCCACTTCCTCATAATCCACATCACCGCAGATTTTACCATCAACTCTGTTTATTCCTACATCTATGACTACAGCCCCTTCTTTCACATCTTCTTTTTTTCAGAAGCTTCGGTACTCCAGCTGCAACTATTATAATGTCAGCATCATTAAGTTTTTTTCTTAAATCCTTTGTACGTGAGTTGCACACCTGTACAGTGGCACCTTTCTGTATAAGCATGAGTGCCATAGGTTTCCCGACAATATTGCTTCTTCCTATTATAACTGCATCTTTCCCTGCAATTTCTATTTTATATTCTTCCAGCAGCTGCATTATTCCGTAAGGAGTGCAGGAAAGAAATCCTGTTTCATCTCCAATTACCATTTTTCCCAATGTTTGCAACATGGAATCCATCCACATCCTTTTCAGGAGAAATGCTGTCAATTATTTTCAGTTCATTTATATGTGAAGGTAAAGGCAGCTGTATCAGTATTCCATTTATCCTGTCATTTTTATTCAGTTTGTCAATTTCCTGCAGAAGTTCCTTTTCGCTTATATTTTCATCAAGCTCAATGTTTTCAGAATAGAATCCTACATTTTCACAAGCTTTTCATTTTATTTCTCACATACACCTGTGAAGCAGGATTATTCCCAACTATTACTACTGCAAGTCCTGCCTGTTTCCCGTACTTTTCTTTTAATTGATTATGTTCTTCCCTTATCTTTTCAAGAATTACCTGCGAGAAAGCCTTCCCGTCTATTTTTACCATTTACTGCTCCTCTCCATTTTCTTCAAGATTTATACGCAGAAATTCAGTTCCTGAAGTTTAGCAGAAATATCCATATTTACTACCACTACATTTTTTGGCAGTTCCAGTTTATAAGTTGTCATATTCAGTATAGCTTTAATCCCATTTTTTTACAAGTTTTTCAGCCGCTGTCTGAGCCTGTCCCTTCACAACCGAAAAGAATTGCAGTCTCTACTTTGTTTGATGAATTTTTATAAAATCTTCAACTTCATCAACATTCTGTATTTTTTTAGATTTCCAGAAATTTCCTGATCTATTTTTCTGAGGATCATTGTCAAATACACCAACTATTCTAAATCCTTTTCCCCATAACCTTGCTGTTTGATGTTATCATTTTCCCCCATTTTTCCCATATCCTACAACTATCAGGTCATTTTACTTTTGTTTATTCCCAATATATCCTCAATTATCTCTATAAGTTTATCTATGTCGTATCCTTTTCCTCTGACTCCAAATTCTCCAAATGTAGACAAATCTTTTTCTAACCTGTGCTGAAGTAGTGTCCATTATTTTTAGAAAGCTCTATGGAATTTATTCCATCTTCATATTTACGAACTTCCTTTAAAATTGACAAATATTCTGTAAGCCGTTGGACTACTCTATCTGATATTTCCATTTTCTTTAATTTCATAATTCCTCCTAAAAATATTTAACTGTTTAATTTGAACAGCGCTTTTCCATTTTTGAAAACTATAATTTTTAAAAGTATTTTCCAGTCAGCTCAATCTAGTTTTTTAAATTTATTCCCAACTGTCAGTTTTCTTCCATTTATTATATCTGTTCCACTTTGAAGCTTTTTCCTTCAAATTTTACCTCCAGCAGTATTATTCCTCCATTTGAAGTTTTTACTACAGGGCCTTTTTATTTATTATTTCAACTATGGCTCCATTTTTCCCCTTCGTATTCTTTTGTCTATTTTTTTCACTTTTTGTATATTTTTACATTTTTCTCCTGTTTCAGTGAAAGTATGTGCACCAGGAAAAGGATTTAAACCTCTTATCTGATTGTATATAACTTCTTTTGCATCATTCCAGTTTATTCTTGTCTGTTCCTTTGTTATTGGCTTTACAAAAGAAACCTTTGTTTCATCCTGCTTTTCAGCCTGAACTTTTTCCTCCTCAATAAGCTTAAGAGCTTTTCCAAGTCCGATAGCCCCCAGCTCCTTTAGTCTGTCATGCAGAGTTCCCAATGTATCTTCTTCACTTATTTCACAATATTCCTTTAGTATTACATCTCCCGCATCAAGTTTCTCTTCAATGTACATTATACTCACACCTGTTTCTGTGTCACCGTTTAAAATGGCAGAATGTATAGGTGAAGCTCCTCTGTACTTTGGAAGCAGGGAAGAATGCACATTTATAATTCCGTATTTTGGGATATCTATTATTTCCCTAGGAATTATTTTACCATATGCAACTACAACTATTAAATCAGGATTGACTTCCTTTATTTTTCTTATAACTTCCTCATCCTTCATTTTCTTTGGCTGTATTATTTCTATATCATTATCCAGCCAAACTGCTTAACAGGAGAATATATTATTTTATTTCCCTCGCATTCCGTTTGTCCTCCTTTGTAAAAATCAGCTTTAAATCTGTATTTTTATATACTGTCTCAGACTTGGTATTGCAAATTCGGGAGTCCCCATAAATATTGTTTTTCACAAAAACTTCCTCCTATCTGAATATTTTACCTCTACATAAGATTTTTACCCCGAAATTCTAAAAAAAGTCTAGATGTCTTCCCTATATATTTTTCCCTTTATTGTAATCTTTTTTCAAAATTTCCAGTTTTTTTGCCACCAGACGCTTATTCAGTACGGAAATTCTGTCTGTAAACAGTATCCCATCCAGATGATCCAGTTCGTGCTGGAATGCCCTTGACCACATTTCAGTAAGTTCTTCTATTTTTCTTCACCGTTTTTCATCAAGATATTTAACCTTTATTTTCTCAGGTCTTGTAACCTTCTTGTAAACTCCGGGAATACTTAGGCATCCTTCTTCAAATTCTACCATTTCTTCTCCTGATTCAATTATTTCAGGATTAACTACCTTCTTTACATTTCCTTCCACTTCAAGAACAAAAAATCTTTTCGGTATGTCCACCTGATTTGCAGCCAATCCAACTCCATTTGCACTTCTCATCAGTTCAACCATTTCATCCAGAGTTTTTCTCAGGTCATCATCTACTTTGTCAACTTCTGCTGATTTTACCCTCAAAGTAGGATTCCCATATAATACTATTTTCATTTTCATTTCCTTTCCAATATTTACATTCTATACTCACTATTATCAATATTTTTCATTATCTCTATGTATAAATCCGACTTTACAGTCTTCTTCAGTTTACCTTTTATTTTACCATACACCCATTATTTTTAGCAAGATTAGTTTAATCCCCTTTTTGAACTTTGCAATAAACTTTGTCCCTTCATTCAGTATACTCTCAACATCAATAGTCCCACCATGCTGTTCAATTATTTTTGAAACAAGGAAAAGACCAAGTCAAAACCTTTATTTATTTTTATTTTCTCGAATCATTTACCTGATAAAATCTCTTCCAGATGAGCTCCTTATCCTGTTCAGAAATTCCGATACCGTTATCTTCCACTTCCAGCACACATTTTTCATCTTCAGAATACAGTTTGACATTTATTTTATCCCTTCGTAAATTTCATGGCATTGTTTAAAAGATTGTCAAACAGTCTTTCTATCATTATCTTATCCCTGTCATAGAAATATTTTCTTCAATTTCCTTTATCATTTCTATATTTTTCAACAAAAAGATTTTTTTATAATCTCCCAGTATTTTTCTCAACCGTTTCTGAAAGATTTATTTTTATCAGACGGAGTACCTGTCTGCTTTTTCAATTTTTGAAAGCTCCATAATCTGATTTATTAGTTCAGACATTCTTTTTGCCTGCCTCTGGATAACGGAAAAAGAATCCTTCGCTTCTTCCATAGTATCTGCATAATCAAGGGAATACTGGCTCTCTGTCAGTATTACACTTACAGGGGTTCTAAATTCATGGGAAACGTCTGAACTGAACTGTTTTTCACGCAAATAAAAATTTTCCAGTGAATTAAGCATTTCATTGAAGGCATTTGCCATTTTATGTATTTCATCCTGCCCGTCATCTATTTCAATTCTTTTTGAAAAAGTCTCCATTTTTTTCTGTATTTCCGTTGCTGTATCAGATATTTTTGCCACAGGCCTCAATGCCTTTTTTATAATCTTATACCCGCCATAAATTATAATAATTAGAAGCAACGGACTTAAAATCAGTATTGTGAGAAGCATCCTGTTTACTTCTTCTGAGAGCTTATTTACAGGTACAATTCCTCTTACCCACTCTCCGTCACTTCCATCAATTTTTTTATCATAATAGTAAAAATTTTTTCCCCCATTTTTATAGATACTTACTGTATTTTTCAGACTGTTTAAGTGTCAGGTCAAACCCCTTTGGAGACATTCCGTCTGTTTCTATTCCTGGTTATTATATCTGACAAAATAAATTCCGTCATCGAAATCATCAAATTCATCAGGATCAGAAACCATATCAGATGCCATTTCATTTACAACTCCTGTCAGCTCCTCTGATTCACATCACCTGTCATTTTTATCTGCAATTGCAAAAAGATGAAGTCAGCAGGATAAATATCATACCACTGTAAAAACTGTATACCAGAGGGTAATCTTTTACAGTTATGGGAAAGTTCTCCCAAATGCTATTTATTTTATTTTTCAATATTCCCAACCTTTCCTTCCGTATGAAGTATTATTCTATACTGTAAACTCATTCTTTACAGTATAGACATATTTTATTGTTCTAAAACCACGATTTCACTTTTTGTTAATCTTCTTCCTTTACAACATATCCAAGTCCCTCTTTTGTATAAATTATCTGTTTCCCATTTTCCACATCTATTTTTCCTGATATTTCTTTTATAAGTACATCTATTATATTTGAATCTCCTTCATAATCATAGTCCCAGACATGCTCTTTTATCTGATCCCTGCTCAGTATCCTGTTTTTTTACTTTGTACAAGATATTCCAGAACTTCGTATTCTTTTCCTGTCAAATCAATCTTTTTTCCTGCTCTTGTTACTGATTTTTCTGATGTGTCTAAAATTAAATCTCCTATTATAAGCTTATTTGAACTGTTTCCGTATTTTCTTCTTACTACAGCTCTTATCCTCGCCGAAAGCTCGTTAAAATCAAACGGTTTCACAAGATAGTCATCTGCTCCCAGATCAAGCCCTTTTACCTTGTCATCAGCACTGTCCCTTGCTGTCAGCATTAAAACCGATGTATGATTCCCTTTGTTTCTCAGTTCCTTTACAACCTCAAAACCATTTAGTTTTGGCATCATAACATCAAGAATAACAAGATCGTATTCTCCATATTCAAGATAATCAAGTGCCTCTTCCCCATCAAATACACTGTCTACACTGTATCCGTTCTTTTTCAGATATTTTGTGACAATGTTATTCAGGTCTGTTTCATCTTCCACAAGTAAAATTTTTCATATTGATTTTCCTTTTCGCTTTAGTCAGATACATAAATATATCATAAAATATTAAAAAAATATAAAGATAACTCGCCTAAAAATTTAAAATTATGAAAGAAACTGTCCTAAAATAGTAAAAAAATATAATAATAAAAACTATATTTTTCATCTCCTAAAACTTTACTCATATAAAACAGTCATTCATTAAGGAAAAGTCAAAAACTTGCCCTAAAGGCCCGGACAGATGACTTTTTCCTAAACTCATTTCCTGTTTTACATTGTAAAATTTTAAATGATTCAAAAATATAGTTTTCCACATTACTTTTTAAATTTTTCTTTTTTTAAAGGCATCCTTTTTATATTATTTTTATTTTTTTGAGATAACCTTTAAATATATATCTATTTATTATCTATAAAATGGGCTAGTCCCTCTCTGATTTCCATTTTACAATTTCTCCTGTCACTGCATCTATGTCAAACTCATATTCCCAACCATTGTAGTAGATTTCCCTTCGTATACCATTCTTCCATTTTTCCCTGTCAAGATGAACATCATATACATGAGACTGGTTTGCTCCTGGAACTTTTTCAGTGCTATTGCTATCGCCTTGTTTTACTCCTATATAGCTGTTATTCTTTGCTGAAACATTTGTTTTTAAATATTTTTTCTTGCTTTTTTGCATTTGCTGTCCCTGATACTCCTAAAACCATAATTCCTAATAATACCATACTTAATATTTTTCTTTTCATATTTAAATCCTCCTAGTTTTTTAATTATTTTTTATCTATATCAATTTTTTTAATAGTTTCTTTTTTTCTATTTAATTCCAGTTGTTATATTTTTACTTTTTGATCCCACAATCTCTCCAGTTACTGCATCTATGTCATATTCATATTTTTGAATTGTTGTAAAATATTTCTATTTCATATACCATTCTTCCATGTTCCCTGTCTAAATCTATTTCTCCGAGATGGCTTTCATTCGCTCCTGGAACTTGTGCCAATGCTATTGTTTTTGCCTTTTTCCACGCTTATCAGCTGTATATTGTCTGAAGTATTTGCCCTGCTCTCCAATGAGTATTCTGAAATGTACTCATTCCCATTTAAACTTCTTGTTTTACTTGCTCCATAAGCAATTCCAAGTATCCCAAGTATTCCAATTCCAAATACTGTAAGTTTTAAAATTCTGTTTTTCATTTTATATTATCTCCTTTTCTATTTTATTTTATTGTTCCTCTCTTAACTTGAACACATTATAAAATAGTTTTATGAATTTAAAATGAATGTAAAAAAAATTTTTATTCAATAGCAGAATCACATTCAATTGTTCCATATTTTTGATACATAATAACCAGGAGCTTTTAAACTCTATTTTATTCTTTATTCTTTTTAATTCTTCTTCAGATAGACCAAAAAGTAGCTTCTTTTTCATTTATTATAAAAATATCCATGTGTTTCTCTAATCTTTTTCTGATGCCCTGAAAAAAACCTTCATCTTCCTCAGAGAAGCCAACCGTATAATACTTTTATTTCCTCCTTACTTTCATCACGGATGAAAACCTATCCAACTGTTTTCTTTTTGGCAAGTTTTTGTCACTAATCCATAGTCATTGTTAAGATAATCTTTTCATTGAAAAAAATATGGATATTCTGGGCCATGTAGTACTGTGTAATTTTTTAAAACCACAGTCTGTTATACTATAACTTTCTGAAAGCTTTTAACTTTTTATGATTTATATTATACTCCGTTTTTAACGTTAGCAAATTAAATGATAAAGGTAAAATTCCAAACATGAAAACCTACATACCTTATAAAAACTAATAAAAAGAGCTACTATAAGAAGCTGTAATAATTTTTTCCTCATTTCTAATGTTTTTCCTTTCATAAAATCCAGGTGTTCCGATCACTAAACTTTTTATAAAACAGACAGCCTGATAATTTTTCCAGACTGTCTGATATCAAGTTTCTTTTTTTAATTTATTCTATGTCTTAAATTCTTTATAAATAATATTTATTCCTGACATGTATCACTTAAGATTACTCATTTGTTAGATTATATTTCCTAATATAGTCCTCTATATATTTTACTCCTATGTATCTTCCTGCTTTTTGCAAAGTCTAACAATGTCAGTCCCCATTTATCTTTTTACTAATAATTTTAATCCAGGCTGTGCAAAAATCAGTTCATACAACGACATCATTTCTATTTCCGGAACATTATCATAATTAAATATATTTTTAAACATTACTGTATTGTATGGCTTATACAGCAGTGTTATATCTGTCCCTTTTTCCAACAAGGTTTTTACATAATATCGTTGTTTTTACTATATCGTCTCTTCCATGTGAAAAACAATGGAAAAATAACTTAAACCTTCCTTATTAATAAATTTTACATCAGCTCCTTTGTTTATTAAAAATTTGCTATCTTATATTTTTCTTCATTATTTGTATTACATAATGCTGTCCATAATAATGTATCCCTGTAATATCTTTTTATATTGTTCTCCTTCTTTATACATTTTCACAAATTCTTCATATGTTTCCCCATATGTGCTATTGAATCTAAAGGTTATATTTTTCATACATATTTTTATCCTCTTTTCTCTATTCATATTTATGACTTCTATTATTACTTGGATTTTTCAAACTGATAGTTACTTACATCATTATACCAATCCCTAAATTGTTTCTGGTGTTCTCAATTCATTTTTATATTTTTCAAAAACATTTGAATATTTTTCTCCTGGAGTATAGTCAAAATCCACTATTCCTTTTTCTTGGTTGTCCAGGTTTCCAATCTAATATTTCTTTTGTGTTTCGAATCCTGCACAATTCCATTATAATAATCATAGAGATTCTGTTCAAAGTCTTTTCTAAATGACGGTCTTGAACCACTTAAATATGGGCCTGTTATCTACTTTTAAAAATTCCCTGACCTTTAGGTATATTTGAACTTTCCGTCTTTATTTTACGATTCTTACTGTATTTAAGTAATCTCCTTTTTGTACATTTGCAAAATCAGGATTATACACTGTCAGTTCTTTTGTATCCAAATTTTTCTCTGATGAACCATTTTCCAGCTTGGATTTCTCAAAGTAACAACTGGTTTCTTCACTGTTTCAATATTCTGTTCAGGTTTAATAACCGGTTTAACTATAGGATTCCTTGGTGTTTCTAGTATTAATGCACTCTGCCAATATTATTTAATATGGAAACTTTTTAAAATCAGGATGACAATCTTATCATCCTGATAACTAAATAATAATAACTCTAAAAATTTAAATTCCAGCTGTTTTTCCATTCCTTCCATTCTTTCGGAGTTACGTTGCCAAATCAAAATCTTTCATAAAATCATACGGATCTTCGTATTTTTCAAGAGGTGTTATGTCTATCAATTCTTTTGGTGCTACTTCATGGTCTATTTCTAAATCTATTCCATGATATAAGGCTATTTTTGGCATATATTATGACATATACATGCAAGTAAAATTCATAATTTGGATTGTTATCATTTTGAAAATTTTTCTTGCCACCTTCTGTTCCATCATTCCATTTATTGCTTTTTCATTCCATCAATATCTTTATCTGCCAGAGCACCTAAAAATTCATAGTGCAGTTCCCCATATTTATAATAACTGTCTTTCAATGGATTTTTCAAATATGCAGCACATCTTTTTGACTTCTTCAAAATCTCCTCTTATTGCATGAAGAATTACACGTATTAAGAAAAATGTTCCATAATCATTTTTAAATATCCATATTTGTCACTATCGTAATCATCAGGCATTATCATATCAATATTATTTTTGAAAAATGTTATAAAATCCGGATTATTAGACATAAACATTTCAAACATTTGAGTTGGGTGAGTAACAAGCATACTTGACCTACTGGTTGATAGTATTCTCAATTTTCCACCTATATGACAATTTAATCTGTGTTTTTTATATTTTTTCTATTAATAAATTTTAGATGATATACCATTATGAGATCTAGAAAGATTTCTCATAGCTCAAATTGATTCCCTTTTTGTTGATTATATAGTATAATGTATCTTGTATTTCTTCTTCATCTAAATATTCATGACTAACTTTTTATATACCCTTTTTCATATCTTTTTCTCCTGCTAATATATTCTTCATAGTTTTTCCTCTCTTCATTATTTTTTATATTAGTAATTCTTGTTGGAATAAAAATTAACTCTCCTGTTTTTCTATCCACCAACTAAACCAGTATTTATTTTGCCTTTATTAATAGCACTTTCGATAGCTTTTTCTTGTTTGGTTTTTGTATCTAATTTATCTAATACATTATCTACCCAATCAGGAGACATCTGTCTTGTTCATCTACACCTTTATTTGAAACTCTCATATTTCCTGATTTTGCAATCTGTTTACTATCAAGTATCCAAATTTCTCCAGTTTTTATTTCTAAATACATGGTCAAATCCATTATTAGATCCATATTTACCACTGTCTAATAATTCTGCATTTGGATCTCTTTTTAATATCTCATTTACAACCTCTTCTGTTTTAAATCCTTGAAGATCACCTTTTGCTATATCAGTAATTTGAGGTTTTTAAATCTTTAGAGTACATCTAATTTAACTCCATTATTTGATATCTTTGATGCACTTATATTTCTATTGGATGTAAAAAGCAGTTGAATTTATCTCATCAGTAAATCCAGAATGATGATTCTGAGAAGATATATATCTGTTTTCTGATTAAAACTTTCTTTATTATTTATGATTATTACTTCCCTGAATGACTTTTCTCTACTGTTTTAGGTTTCTCCGAAGTAACAACTGGTTGCTTTACTGTCTCTGTATTCTGTTCAACTTTAGTAACTGGTTTAACTGCGGGACTCTTCGGTGTTCCTTTTGTAGAGGGCTCCTTAACTTTAGGTGTAACATCTCTCATCGGCTCTTTTTTGGTTACAGGATTACTCTTGCTAACACTCGTATCACTTTTTCCTTCATTTTTCGTACTTCAAATATTCCATCTTTTTCCTTCTACTAGCTCTATATCCTTTGGACTTTTTATTTTCAGATGTCTTTGCTTTCACACTATTTCTATCATTTCCAACTTTTTCTTTTCTTCTTAAAGGTTTTTCCTTATGTGGCTCCTTTGTCTTTTTCGTACCAATTTTCTTCGGATTACGCTCTCCAAGATGAAATTTTGACTGAAGTAATACAGAAGATACCCTGTCTAAATATGACATTTTCTTATTTGTTATCAAATCTTTACCAATTACAGCTTCTAGTTGCAATTTTCTGGTCCTACATATGGAACAAAAATTTAATATTGTGCTTACAATTTCACCTTCTACTGATTTTTCCTCAGGCGTGAGTTCGCTCCATGTTTTCTGCTTACGTCCTTTACACCCAATATTCGTTTTTTTCCCATCCGTACAGGCTCCTCTGTCATCCCCACATTTTCCCCAAAATCAACATTGGAATAATCCTTCCCATCTGACTGAATATTGATAGTTGGATTGTCATCCTTGTATTTTTTTCAGAAAAAGTACTCATTTGAAGCCCTTCCTGTACTTTCAAGCCCCTTTTTCATCTGTTCCTGTCTTTCTCTGTCTGCCTTCAACTTTTCCTATTACATGGCTTCCTTCTTCAACTATTGTTCCAATAAGTCCAGCCTTTGTTGCATTCTTCGGATCTTCTCCATTGATTATTATTGTCTTGATTTTCTTTCCTTTTTCATCACGTACATAAGCCGTCCCTGTTTTTGGTTTTCCTTTTTCATCTAATAATTGGGAGAATTTTTAGGGATCTGAAAATATGATGTTTATGTCATATCCTAAATCTTTGTAGGCATCCTTAAAAATACCTGCTATTTCAGTATCTACTGTCTTACCTATCAGTCTTTCTGCTCGTTATATTTTTCAAGACTCTTGTCCAGTCTAACTTCTGATAGCTGCCCAAAAGAAGTTCCTGTTGTCATCTCCTCTATCGTGAATTGACTCTTTTATTGCCCACTTTATGTCATTTATTTCCTCTTTGGCTTTCCCAAATATCCTCTTTCAGCTTTACCAGGATTAGTAAGATATTCAATAGTCTGGCTCTCTACATTAATATTTGTCGATGCTGACATCTTTTGTAACTTCATTAGCTTTTCCTAAGATCTCTGTTTATTGGACTTCCAGAAGCTTCTCCTATTTCAACATCTCCAACTACTGTATTTCTTGTAATACCCTGCTTATCTCTGCTGTCCTGATTAAATCCAACATTGGTAATTTGTGGGTTTTACCTCCAAGTGAAACTCCTATTGAGCCTCCTGTTGTTGTCATTGTATCATAATTTTGGATATCTTTTCCAACATAAGTGTCAATCTTAAATGTAGAGTTTCTTTCCTTACCAATTACAGCTCCAGTATTTTCAACTGTTTCAACATGAAGATTGCTTCCTTCTCCAACAACGAATGTACTTTGATTGTCTACAAATGCCCTGTTTCCATTTGTTCTGCTCGCATTTATGGTTACTGAACTTGGAACTCCGTTTGCACTTATTCCAAGATTCACTCCTTTACTGCTTCCAGTAGTTGTGCTTGTATTCTGTCTACTTGACATAACTTCAACTTTTCCAATATTTCCTGTTACTTTTCCGCCTTCCTGATTAAATCCTGAAAGTGTCATTGTTCCAGTATTGTTGTGAACTTCATTTACATTTTGAAAATTACCATTTTGATAAATAGTTTCAGTCTGTATTCTGATTACTTTTTCTACTTTGCAGAAATACTTCCACCATTTCCAGTAGTCTGTATTTTTATGTCCATGAGCCAATTGTAGCTCCTGCATTTATTCCTCTAAAAGCTTGAACTGTTTGACTGTATAACTGTTTCTGAAGTTCCACAGCTTCCTTCTGAATATTTGCCACATTATTGTAGATGAATGTTTCCACCCTGAGCCTGTGTTCCCTGATATGTTATGTTGTTTACGTTATTATACGTAATACTTGAATTTTTCATCAGCAGGTTTCATTGTCGTAACAACAGCACTTTCTGTGTGAAGTTGAGTACTCTTAGATTTAGAGATTCCAGCATTTACTCAATATTGGCATAAAATTATTGTTGGCTGAAAGCATTATTTTATCCTTGTTTTCCAACATTCTCACTATCATCATAGTTTTGTCTGTCATCGGGTTCTTGATTTTCTGAAAGCCCTTTAATTGTACCAGTCGCAGCATTTATTGCTTCCATTGCTCCACCAGCAGTATCGCCGTTCTTAACCTGCTCTACAGCTCCCTGCAACCTGTTTTGCCCTGTCTAACATCGGGCTGTTTACTCCTGCTGAAATTCGAAACTGCTGCTCTTACTTTCCGTATGCACATCCCTTGTATCAATTCTTGCTCCATATTTTTACATCGCCATTATTTATCTGAATATTTCCATATTCAAAGTTTGTAGCTGTAATTTCTGCTCCCCTGTTTAATACTGAGCCATCTCCAACTTGAAGGTTGGATTTTTGCATTTACTGTACTTTTTCTCATCGTATGTATTCTGTGATTTTCCATAACTTAATGATGCTGTTCCGTGACTTATTCCCCCTGAGAATCCTTTTTTCCTGTTCTCTTCAAAATAGCTGTTATGAAGCTGTCTTGAATCTGTCGTAACTTTTCCACCTACATATGTATTTTCTCCAAGAACAATGTTACTTCCTATACCTTCAATATTTCCTCTGATTACAGCATTTTTCCCCAGCATCAGGTTACTCGCTGAATTTTCTTCAGTATGTGAATTTCTGTAGCTGCTGCTCGATGACATGAATCCTTTGCCTGTGCTTCTTGATTCATTTTCGTAGATGTTTACTGCCGACTCCGCTTTTATATTTCCTGTTACTGTAAGTCCTGTCGTATCTTCTGCAATAAATGACGAACCTTTCAAGTTCATATCTCCAACTGTTCCCGAAGCTGAATTTGCTGATACTCCTGCTCCTAAATGCGTTGTTTCTGCATATCTGCTGAAGTTGCTTCCTCCTGAACCAAACTTGTCTTCTCCTGAAAGGGATAAGGCATTCAGGTTTACTTTGTTCACATCTAAAGCCAGATGATCTGCACTTAACATTCCGCCTGTTGATTCATAGCTGTCCGCTTTCACAAATACAGTTCCTTTTGAAGAAATTGTTCCAAGAGATTTCACTTCTTCATGCCCAGTTCTGTCAAATTCACCATTGTAATGGCCAAATGTTCTCTTAGTCGTATCATTTGTCACTTTTCCATTGTCAGAAATTAGGGCAACTGCTTCATTACCGCTGATTCTTCCACCGATATTTTCGATATTTCCGTCTGAATGGATGAAAGTTCTGTCTCCAGTAATTTCTGAAAGTAAATTTGTTGCAGTCTCATTTCTTACAGTGTTTGCCTGGACATAAGTAACTCCTCCATTACCAATTTTCATTCCGTTATTTACAAAATTATCAGGTTTTGATGTATGTCCCGTTAATTCCACCAATTTTATTACGGCCATCTGCAGTTATTGTATCCAAAGTATTTTTGCTTAAGTAAATTTTTGGAACTAATACTTCAACACCATTAACATTCTGAGTGACATACCATACCAGATCTTTAGACAGTCCGCTAATCTGCTCAGGTGTCAGCTCTTTTTCCAACCTGCAGTCCCAGTCTTGAACTTTCCATCCCTGCGTTATCCATCAATGATTTTATCAATTCCTCATTAGATTTACCATTGATAAATGCTGTCCCTAACTGCTCTGTCAACGCCCTGGTTATCAGCTGGTTTTCATAATATGCGTCCCCCAGTCTTCTAACCCTGTTCCAGCCAGGCGTATATCCTAATCTTGACAGGAAGTAGTCACTTCCATAATATTTATTCAGGTCAACATATTTACTTCTTGTTTCCAGCAGATATTTTGAACCAGGATTCATGTTCTGAGTAAACATTGCACCAGTCAGTAAAGGATTTACAGAAATCGTCCCCGTATTCAGGACTGTCTGGACAGATGACATATTATTTGCAACCTGGACAGTACCATTTGTTGAAGAAATTCCTTTGCCAACCGTACCTGTGAACAGGCTCCCTGCAACTCCGTGTACTACACTTCCGATATTGATTTTCCCATTTGCTTCAGTAATCGGAGATGTAATAACCGGAACAGTTATATTTACTGTCGAACCTTCTATAATGCTTGGCTGTCCGGCTTCATAGGCAATATCTCCATTTACAAAGTCCCTTTTCAGAAAAGCATTGGAAGTTGCATTCTTTTTCCCTCTTTTGAAATATATTCTAAATATTTCCTGCCCGTCCCTTAACTGCACGGCATTTCCTGTCGTTACAGAATTTTCAAGATTCGATGAATTAATGTCGACAGTTCCTCCGGCTGATATTATACTGTCCCTGTTCCTAGTACTTGCAGAATTTATCGTAATGTTTCCACTTGCCTGTATTTTCCCGTATTCTGTGGCAGCATTGCTTTCCAGTTTCCCTTTCAATGGTATTTCCGGTACTCTCGCAGTCCTCGTATAATACGTATCATCGCCTTTTTTCCCAACCCTATCTAAAAAATCAAATCCTAAATTCGGGTACTTTTTAAACATTATGGATGAATAGCCATTTATTTCATCTGCCGATATCTGTCCTCTCAGCCAGTTCCTCATCTGATTTTTAGAATCATCACTATGTTTCGTTTTTGCTGAAGGGGCTTCCAGATGCATCTTCCAGCTGTTAGAAATATCTGATTCTGAAACCCGTCTACCTTCCCATGTTTCATAATACTTTTCATAATTTCCCAGATTGCTTACTCTCCCAATATTCTGAAAGTCACCGGAAGTAATCAGTATATCTCCTGTTGCCTGAACTGTTCCGACATTGTTCACAATTTTACCGGCATCCAGTGTCATATTTCCGCCCAGGATTTCCCCTTCATCATTTAATATCCCGTTTCCTTTGATGATTAATGTCTGTCCACCATAAATCGTCTTATCCTTGCTGTTTTGGACTTTATTCTGGGCATTAATTTCAAGATATTTCTCAAATGCAACCAGATCATTGTTTGTAATGTCATTTCCACTGATTTTCCCGCTATCTCCAGTAATCACTGCATTGTTCACAATATTTCCTTGCCCATTAATAATAACTGTATCTGAAGAAAGGTCACGGTTATTCGTAAAGTCATTTGATGTAATCTGAATAAGCCCTGTACCTGTCGTATTTCCATTATTTGTGATATTTCTTCCTGAGATGGCCAGCCTCTGCTCCCCATGAAGGTTTCCAGTTAAATTAATATCCTGCGTTGTTGTCAGTACAGTGTTATTGGCTTTAATTGTCCCAGTATTATCAAACTTCTGAGCATTCTGCATTGATATATCGCCTGACAGTATCTCCCCCGTATTCGTAATCTTTGAATTATCAAGTAAAATCCTGTTGTTTGATGCAATTTTACCGTTATTCGTAACATCTGCACCAGCTGAATTCACATCATTTACAGCCAGGATTTCTCCTGTATTTGTCAGTTTCTGGGTATCAAAATCTACATCCCTACTTGAATGAACCTGCCCACTGTTTATTACTTCATTCACTTTAGACCTTATATTGCCGGCACTGATTTTACCGGCATTTCTTAGCTCAGGTCCTTTAACTTCAACATTTTTCCCTTCTATATTTCCGCCATTATGGTTTACAAGTGAATCTGAAACCGAAAATATCAGAGCTGGTAGCGGCTGTTCCAGAATTTTCCAATTTCTTGGCTGAAATTTTATCTCCTGAAAGCTATTTCCCCGGTATTTTTTACATTTTTAGCTGTAAACTTACCCTTTGCTAGCATTTTTCCGCTATTATCCACATCATCCGCCTGAATATTTTTTCCCAAAAACTTTTCCGGATGATACGACATTTTAGCCATAAAATCATCATTTGCAGATATCTCTCCTGTATTTTTTTACATCTTTTGTGACTGTAACCCCATCTGCTGAGATTAATGATCCGCCATTATCCAGTTCTCCTGTGATTTCCACTTTTTTTAAAAACTTTAACTTTTTCCTGTGTTAGTTAATTTTTTTGTTTTCAGGTTTCCGTTTGTAAGTATCTCAGAAGCATTTTCAACATCCGCATTCAAACCAACATTACCGACAGCCTGTGTCTGACCTGATAATTTTACGGTATTTGCTGTAATATTAATATCACGGTCAGAACTGGCCAGTTCTGTCTGTGTATAGTCAGAACCTTTAATTTCAATTCCATTCCCCTTTATTTTAGCAACATTGATTTTACCGTCAGCTGTAATTTCCAGCTTCTCATTTTTCGAATAAATTAACGCCCCCGAATTTACTCCGGCACCTTTATCCGTACTGACTATCCTGACCTGTCCGGCATACATTGACCCAAGATTGCCTGCATCTATGGCCACTGAATTTATTCCACCTTTTGAAGTCACTGCTCCGTTATTGTCTACATAATTTTCCCCTAAAATTACATCAACCCTGTTCCCAACAAGATTCCCCTGCAGTTCCAGAGATTTTGCAATGATATTGACATAGTCAGTATTTGTCGCATCAAAACCGTTTGCCCCAATTACAACTCTGCCTTTTTCCACATCAATTCCTACAACATCCCCATCTTTCAGCGTAACCCTACCTGTTGCCGGTGTAAATTTTCTGACATTTATTGTTCCGGCTCCGTTCAAGTAAATTCCGTTTTCATTAGACAGTACCACATCCACCCTGTTACGGCTCAGGGCTTCTATATATCCCTCTATCTGGGAACGGTTTGCTCCGTTTACCTGCAGAATGATTAAATTTGCGGCCTGATTCGGACCTAAATTCGGATTTGCATTAATCATTCCTGCTATATGGCTCCGTCCCATATTATCAGCATTATTAAGAACCTGACCTTCATGACCTACATTATACTCTAAAAATTCATTAATGCTCACACCCCGATTGTTCGGAGTAGATATATTAATGATTGGCGTCCCATTTGCTGAAGTGTCCAGTTTCGTATTGTGCTGAGAATTAGGATCCAGCATCAGATTTGTTCCAAACATGTTTATGTTCATTGCTATTAACAGCATAAATGCCACTAATTTCCTTAAAATTTTATTTTCCAAGTATACGCCTCCTCTTTTTTCTCTTTTTCTTATTCCTTCTAAACTTTTTCCTTAATTTCTGTCAAAGTTTCTTTCCTAAAAAGATACCTTCAATGCCATATTAAAATACATTTCCTGTTTCTTCCGATTCAGATATTTTGAATATGAAACAGGTTTCGCATATCCAAAATTAAAGTCCAGATATTTAGTATCCAGTCTGACACCCGCAACAGCTCCTGATATGTATCCCTTCCTGTATTCCGACTTGTCATTGTTTATTCTCACATATCCATAGCCATATCCCAGATATGGTGACAGCACCGATATTTTCTTTACAGGAATATTGTAAGAAATTTCATTTCCTATCTCAACTGCCCTGTCTCCTGATACTGTACTCCTGTGAAATCCACCTACACTTCCTGCTCCCCCTATTGACTGCCTTTCGCTTCCATACAGTGTATCATCTGATAAACTTGAATAGATATTCCCCCTGTATACCATATGCTCTCCGATAGGCCTGTAATAGCTCATGTCAAGTGTATATTTGTTAAACTGGGCTTTTGGTGCTGTACCCGTTTTTCCTTCATCTCTTTCTGCCCCAAAAATTTTAATTCCCCTTTCATATCCTAAATTCAATCCAAAAATCCCCTTAAACAGCGATGTCGTGTAGCTGATATTCGCCGTACCCACAGTCAGTTTCCTGTCTGATAAAACCGCTCCCTTCAAGATAATTATTATTATGCTTTCTTTTAATCCCTATTCCTGCAGTCAGTTTACTTTTCTGATTTCTAAAAAGTATTTTATCCAGATTCATGGAAAGTGTATGACTGGAAGTATACAGGTCATAAACTGTATTTGATGCATAAAAACTGCTCTCCTGAATGCTTCTTGCTGAACCCAGTCTCAGTGTGTAGTCCCTGAATTTCATCGTATATCCAAAATTGAACATGTCCAGCCGCCTTTTATACGGCAGGGTATCCCCCTTTGACGGATCATAGCCGGCAGGCCCGATTGGCAATATTTCTCCCGGCTGAAGCTCATCCGCACGTTTTTTCCAGTTCCTGTCAGGATTTTTCCTGGAAACTGTCAGATATGTAAAATACAGATTATCTCCTATACCTGAAGGACTGTCAATATTAAGGCTGACACCTTTCCTCCAAATCCCGTCCTGCTTATTATCCCCATAGTTGTTTGAAATTAAGCTTACAGAATATTTATTTTTAAGAATATTTTTTCACTTGAATTTTTGAAGTATTTTTCTTCTTTTCCCAGGCAGTACTTCCATTGTCATGCTGTTCGCCTGTACCGAATTGAAAATTTTTCCGTAGCCGTATCCAGATCCCTTATATTGAAAAATTTTACCTTTATTCGTTTTAAACATGAAAAATTCTTTTTAATCTGTCAAGACCATTTCCCGAATTAATCACTATTTCCCTATTTTTCCCCGGAACAACTGTCAAATTTAACTTTCCTGACGTTAAATCATTATCCGGCATAACGGTCACCACCGAAGTTGAATATCCTTTTGTTATTAATTTATTTGTGAACTCTGTCAAAAGATTTGTTATATCTGCTGAATTTAATTCACGATGGATATACTTCCCAATAATTTTTTTGATTTTTTTCTTTTTAGTCAGTAAATTATACTCATCTCTCAGATTAATTTCAGTTATTAAAAATTTTTTTAGAACTGTCAGAAGAAACTGCCTCTTTTACCCCAATTTCCGAACTGTTTTTCAAATTTAGTATTTTCAAATTCCGTCTGCCTTTGTTTTTTTGTTCCAGTCTAAAGCCTTTTCATCTTCCAGCCGCCTCTCCTGATTTTTCAAAAATCTTCCCCGCTTCATCTTTTTAGGTGCTGACATCCCCACAATATGAATTAACACTACTAAAATCATTGCAACTTTTTTTCATCTTTTTCTACCTCCTCTTCTGTATATTTTATTTTTTTGTAAGGTTATTCTATAGTAGTTTTGTCAAGTTTTTTTACCATCAAATGAAAAATCATTGACAACATTGTACTGACCCCAAAAAGTTGTACACAAGATTTTGGGTGCAGTACATTTTAATATAATAATTTTATTATTTTCCCATTAATTCCAGTGCCATATTAAGAACCTTTTCCCCATTCATCATTCCATAGTCCATCATGTCTATGACACCTATTTTTATTTCCTGCCTGGTCAGTAAGTTTTTATTTCAGGCAGTGCAAAACTTAATTTGAGGCCCTAATAAAACAACATCAGCTTTTGGCACTTCAGAAGATGCCTTATCCATAGGCTCTGCCCATATTTCCACTTCAATTCCCTTTATCAGCCTGCAGCCTTTTGCATCTTATTAACCATAAGGCTTGTAGACATTCCAGCCGAACAGCATAGTAATATTTTTCATAAATTATTCATCCTTTGAAAATATATTTACGTTTTTAAGGAAACGCATATCCTTTTTGTCCCCATAGTTTTTACGTTACTTTGTTATTACATATCTCATCCTTCTATTTCATTGCTTTCAGAAACTTCCTTTATCCAGTGTCCTGACTTTTTAATTGTCTTTATCTGTGTAGGTAAATCCACTGAAATATATCCATATCTGTTTTTATAGGCATTTGTCCATGACCAGCAGTCTATCGGGTCCAAGTATGATATCCGAAACAGTTTGCACCTTCTGTAATTGCCTTATGAAGATGAGTCAGATGTTCCCTGTAGAATTCTATTCTATAGTCATCTTCTATTACTCCCTCGGCGTTCTTAAATCTTTCTTCCCCTTCTACACCCATTCCATTTTCTGAAATAAACCATTTTATATTCCCGTAGTTTTTCCTGAATATTTTTTTGCTATATCATAAATAGCTTTAGGATATATTTCCCAACCTCTGTAAATATTCATTCTTTTTCCAGGCATATCATAGTTTTTCAAAATATTTGTCAGGCAGCCATCCTGAAGACATGTCAAATTCTGTTTCCCTTGCCTTTATTCTTCTTGGCTGATAATAGTTCACTCCAAGATAATCCACTGTATTTTTCTTTATTATATCAAGCTCTTCCTGAGTACTTTCCCATAAAACTCCGTCTTTTTCAAGTATCTCTGTCAGTAGTCTTGGAAATTCCCCTTTAATTGCAGGGTCAAGAAAGGAATTGTTGAAAACCGCATCAGAAATTTCTGCAGCCTTTATATCTTCCTCATTTTCACTTCTCGGATATGAAGGTGTCAGATTCAATATAATTCCTATTTCTCCGTTATTTCCTGTTTCCTTTTTTATACTCTTTGTAGGCTTCTATTGCTTTCGCTGAAGCAAGTGCGGTATTGTAAAGTACCTGCATAGCCTTTTTCCCGTCCACTACTAGCGGATAGTGAAATTTATACATATACTGGGCTTCTACAGGAACTATCGGCTCATTGAAGGTCATCAGTATTTTACCCTATCACCAAACAGCTCAAAAAGCTTTTTGCATATTTCTAAACAGCTCTACAACATGCTTCGACTCCCAGCCACCGTATTTTTTTCCTGAAGTTCTATCGGCATGTCAAAAATGATACAGGTTTATTACGAGTGTCAGTCCTGCTTTTATAAATTCATCAATCACTTCATTGTAAAATCTTACTCCGTCTTCATCAACTTCACCCGTTTCAAAATCTTTAATCAGCCTTGTCCACTGTATTGACGTTCTTAGTGAATTTAATCCAATTTTTTCTTATAAAGTGCTATATCTTCCCTGAAACTGTTGTAGAAATTTGATGCAACATCAGGTCCCACTTCATTAAAAAAATACCTTTTTTTATCTGTATCATACCAGTAGTCAAATATATTTCTGTTTTCTCTTGTTAAATCTTCCTTCGCTCTGAGGTCCCGAAGTTGCTGACCCCCACCAGAAGTTTTCAGGAAATTTTAACTTTGCCATACTGTTACCTCCTCACTGTTTTTATAATAAGATTTTCAGTTATTATATCTGTATTTTTACATATACTATTTACAATAAAAATATGAGCATGATCAAAAAAATAATAGAAAAACTATATTTTTGAATTATTTATCCTTTTTCTTTGATATTATCATATTTGCTCCTAAAATTCCTGAGTACAAATCCTAAAATTCCTAAAACTGAAATACCGTTTTATATGTGGGCATATTTGCCAGAACAAGTATTGATGATCGATAATAAGTGAAGAAACCACAAGTCCCATGACAAGTCTTTCTGTAATTTTCTGGAAATTTTCAAATCCTACAAGTTCATGTCTATGTTTCAGTTCATTATTCTGTATTTTTTTCCAGCAGTCTTTTAAGGTCGCTTGGCAATGTCAGCCAGTTTTCAGAAAATTCACTACTTTTCCCATTCCTTTTTCCAGAATATACTTAGGCGACATTCTTTTTACCATAATTTCCTGTGCATTTTTTCCTATTTCCTGCATAATATTCAGCTGAGGATTCAGATGTCTTCCAATTCCTTCAATCTGACCTATACCTTTAACAAGAAGATACATCTTCTGACAGCAACACCTGATTTTGACTTAATAATGTTTTTACTCTCTCCATAATTTCTACAAGATTAATTTCCTCAAGGAAGTCCGTCAACCATACTTAAAATATCGTAAAATCCCTCTCAGTCTTTTTCATCAGAAATATTGTAATCCAGTGCAAGTTCCTTTATTGTTGCAATCATTTTTGACATCCTTCTGCAGAAAGTTCAGTGTAAGTTCCTCCAGAGCTCTATTTCATACGGATATAGTGTTCCCATTGCTCCAAAATCAATAAATATCAATTTTCCATCTTTTCCCCAGAAATATATTTCCCGGATGAGGATCTGCATGAAAAATCCGTATTTCATAACTTGTTTTATGTAAAGTTCCAATCCAAGTGAAGCTATTTCTTTCGGATTAAAACCCGTTTTCAATTTTTTCCTTATCTGTTATTTTAATTCCCTCTATAAATTCCATGCATAAAATCCTATTATTTGAAAGCTCCTTATATACAACAGGAACATGTAAATGCTCATTTCCCTTAAAATTGTTTTTCAAAACGTTCCATATTTTTTCGTTCATTTGTAAAGGGAAAGCTCTTTTTCAGCATATTTTCAAAAAGTCTCAACAATATACAGCAGATTAATATTTTTAGCATTTACATCGTATTTTTCCAAAAAGCTTGGCCATATCCTTCATTATTATCAGATCAGTTTCAACTACATTATCTATATTGTCCCTTCTTACCTTCAGTACAACTTTTTCTCCATTTTTTAGAACTGCACGGAATACCTGACCTATGGATGCTGATGCCATTGGTTCTTCATCTATTGACTGAAAATATTCTTCTGGAATAATATTTAGCTCTTCAGCAAGTTTTTTCCTTATATCAACTTCCTGAATTTCAACTTTATCCTGCAATTTCTGAAGCTCAGATATCATTTCTTCAGGAAGTATATCATTTCTGTTACTTAACATCTGACCAAACTTCACATAGGCAGGACCCATTTCCTCAAGTGCCATTCTAACTCTTTCATAGATTGTTCTAGACTTAATATCCTTTATTTTCCCCTGTTCCGTCCTACAATCCTCTTTTGGAAGTCTTTTTCGAGCTCACTTCTGCTTTAGAATTTCTTCAAATCCATATTTCATAAGGACATCTGCCAGTTTCTTTATTCTTTTTATTTTTCCAGTTCCTTAAATCTGACAGTTCCAGACTTAATATTTTTACTTTCCTCTGTATCCAGTATTTCATCTGCTACATCCTCTTCCAGCAGCTCTTCCATTTCCCAATATTTCTTCACTCATATTTATCCTTTCATTAGAAAACTGACCCGGTAAACTTTTTTTGAAACCGGGCCAGAAAGCATCTATCTTTATTTATTCTTTTTATTTTTCTAAATTTTTTTCCCTTAATTTAGCAACTTCCAGTTTAATTTTACTGTCAGCTTCTTCAAATTTATCCTTTAAATTTGCCAGTACATCATCAACTTTTATTTTTCAGCTTGTCTTTTTCTTCATTTGCCATTTTCTTAAATTCATCATAGGCAGCTGTCTTATATAGTTCCTTTTCGTATTCTTTTTGCAAGTTCTACTTCCTTCTGAACAACATTGGCACTTTTTCTTAGAATAATTTCCTCATCATATTTTTTTCAAATACTCATCCAGTTCAGAATTTTTCTTCTTCAGTTGCAAAGCAGAACCAACCCAAAATTATCATCTGTCAAATATTTTGTAGTATCCGCCAGAATTCCTGTTTTTATTTCATCTTCTGCATTTCCTCTGCTTTCACCAATTAATGCCCCCAATGATCCTCCAAATAAAATCCCAAGCGGACCTCCTATAATACCAACAAATGCCCCTAATAGTCCTCCTGAAAGAAATCCAACCTGTCCGTTTGAAGAAACTTCAAAAACCTTCCTTGAAAACAACCTTTCCATTTTTCCTTTTTTTACTACAGCAGCTTCGGTAATGACATAATTCTTACCAATAAAATTTCCTTTAATATTATTCAAAACTTCATAAGCACTAAGCTGATTTTTTAAATACAGCTAATAAAACATTGTTTTTCCATAAATATGTACCTCAACTTTTCATTTTTATTAAATATATTATATCATAATTCCCTTTTAAATAAGTTAGAACATGTTTCTTTTTCTTCATTTTAATATATAATAATTATAAAAAGAAAAGGAGCTGAGATTGTGTTGAAAAATTTTAAAAACAATATTTATGAAATTCTTCAATAATTTTACAATTTAAAAACAGGAAATGAATAAATATTTTTTTAAATACTTTAATATAATTTCACAGAAACATGTTTGATTTTATACAAAATATTGATATATCAGTTATAGAAAAAAATATACAGATTTCAGCATAATTTAAATTCTGAATTGTTTAATAAGATTATGATATTTTTTTACAATTCTGGGAGATAACGGAATAATATGGATTGCCATCGCACTGATACTGTTTCTAAACAGAAAATATCGAAAAAAATTGGGTTATTCTCCATTATTTCACTTATTATATGTGCACTGCTTTGTAAATGTTATTTTAAAAGCCTTTAATCCACAGACCAGGCCATTTTTCGAACTGGCTGATATTGTACTGCTAATCAAAGGCACCTAAAGATTATTCATTCCCGTCAGGGACATACAGCAGCTTCCTTTGTAATGGTATATATTTTTCTTCAGGCATATAAAAGAAATATTTTATACCTGTACTCATTACAGGAATACTCATTGCTTTTTCGAGAATGTATCTAGTGTGCATTTTTCCCAGCGATATTATTGCAGGAATTATAATAGGTATATTTTCAGGATATGCAGGAGAAAAACTTACAGACGGGTTTTACAGAAAAAAAGATTGACTGATGAAAAATAGGTATATAATATAATTAATGTACTTTTTATAAAAAGTTGTCAAAATTATTACTGTTAATTAATTTTTAAATAATAGAAGTTAAAAAAATGAAGGGAGAAATTGTATGTTATATCCAATGAAATTTAAAAAGGTTTTTATTGAAAAAGTATGGGGTGGAAGGGAATTTGAAACAAAACTGAATATGATTTTGCCTGAAAATAAGAATATTGGTGAATCATGGGAAGTTTCTGCTCATCCTAACGGAATGAGTATTGTTGAAAATGGACCTCTTGCCGGAAAAACTTTACAGGAAGTTTACGATGAATACAAAGGAGAACTTGTAGGTGAAAAAGTTTATAACGAATATGGACAGAGATTTCCTCTGCTTATTAAATATCTTGATGTAAATGACAGACTTTCCATACAGGTGCATCCTGATGATGAAGTTGCCAACAGAAAACACAATGAACTTGGAAAAAGCGAATCATGGTTTATTATGGAAGCAAGCGATGACGCTGTTCTTATAATGGGTATGAAACCTGGAATTACAAAGGAAGTATTTTCTAGAAAAGGCTAAAAACAATGATTTTTCCGGAATGTTTGAAGAAATATCTGTAAAAAAAGGGATCTGGTAGATATCACTCCCGGAATGGTACATGCTTCACTTAAAGGAAGTGTTCTTTTTGCCGAAATACAGGAAAAATTCTGATGTAACATACAGAATATACGATTTTTGACCGTATTGAAAATGGTAAGAAAAGAGAACTTCACATTGATGATGCGGCTGAAGTAATAGATTTTGAATAAAAAGGCAGATATCAGAAAAACTGAATTTGAAAAATGGTGAAACAAGAAAAAAATATAATAAAGAAAAATATTACAGCATTGATAAGGTAAAAGTTGAAGAAAATTTTTGAAGATACTAATGAAGAAAAGTATGATTATCTACTCAATACTTGAAGGAAAGGAAGTATTGAAAGCAGTAATTCTACCCTTGATATTCAGAAGGAATCTGTTCTTGTACCTCCTCACATAAAGGTTACTTTAAAAAGGAAATTTTTGAAATATTGAGAACAACTATATAAAAAGCGAAAGGATAACTTTAATGAAATACAATTTTGATGAAATAATAGACAGAAAAAAATAACCATTCTACAAAATACAATGAATTAATAAAAAAATTCGGAGTGGACGATGTAATTCCATTATGGATTGCCGATATGGATTTTCAAAACTGCCGAACCTGTAATCAATGCCGTAAAAAGAAGGCTGAACACGGTGTTTTTGGATATGTATACCGTCCTGATGAATATTTTGAGTCTTTCATAAACTGGCAGAAAGATTTGGCTGGGAACCAAAAAGAACTTCTAAGCTTTTAGCATCGGTATCGTTCCTGCTTTTAGGGTGCTTTAGTGAGACAATTTTTCTGAAAAAGGGATAAAGATTCTTATTCAGACACCTGTATATTCTGAGTTTTATGACATCAACCTTGATAATGAAAGAGTTGTCATTGAAAATAAATTCATTGAAAAAGATGGGAGAATATTCCCTTGACTTTGAAGGATCTTGAAGAAAAGCTGAAGGAACAGCCAAAACTTCTTATTTTTCTGTAATCCGCAAAAATCCAATTAGCCATGTTTGGACTTATGAGGAACTTAAAAGCAATTGGAGATTTATGCGTTAAATAGCAATGTGCCTGTTATTTCAGATGAAATTCATGCAGACCTTACTTTATGGGATAATAAACATATTCCAATGGCAAGCGTATCAGAAGAAATAAGAAAAATACTATTACATGCACTTCTACGGGAAAAAAAGCCTTCAATGTGGCAGGACTTCAATGTGCAACTATTGTTTTTAACAATCTTGAAGAAAAAGTAAATTTGATAAATTCTGGAAGGATCTGAAGTTCATAGAAACAATCCTTTCAATCTAGTTGCAACAATTGCGGCATACACTGAAGGAGAGGAATACCTTGTTCAGCTGAAAAAATATCTTGAAGATAATATCATGTTTGTCTACAATTACTGTAAGGACAACATTCCACAAATTAAGCCAAATATCCCACAGGCAACATATCTTGTATGGGTTGACTGCAGACAGCTGTGTAAAGATTTTGGATTCAATCAGGCTGACCTCGAAGAATTTATGCTGAAAAAAGCAAAGCTGGGACTTAATCCCAGGAAGATCCTTCCAGAAAAGATTTAGAAGGTTTCATGAGAATAAACACTGCCTGTCCACGTTCAGTGCTTGAAAAAGCTTTTAAAACAACTGGAAAATGCAGTAAAAGAACTTTCAAAATAAAAATTTAAAAATTATATTTTTATATACTGTTGACAATCCTTTTTAAAAAGTAGTATTATATTTTTATGTACAAATATGATAAGGAGGAATAAAATGCCTGAAAATAAAAATGTAAAATTTTCTGTATTAAATCTGGTTCCTAAAATTCCAGAATGATACTGATATTGATGCAATAAACAGAGCTACAGAACTTATTAAAATAGTGGAAAAATTAGGCTATCACCGTTACTGGGTGGCTGAACATCATAATTTCAGGGGAGTATTAAGTTCTGCTACAGCCCTAATTATACAGCATTTACTTGCAAACTCTGAAAAAATAAGGGTAGGAGCAGGAGGAGTAATGCTGCCTAACCATACTGCACTACAGGTAGCTGAAACATACGGAACTCTTGAAACTCTTTATCCAGGAAGAGTTGATCTTGGTATAGGGCGTGCTCCTGGAACTGATTCTGATACGGCAGCACTCATTTACAGAACTCAATATGTAAGAACCATTAAATTTGTGGAAGCTATTAAAGATATTCAGAGATTTATGGGAAGCGAAGAAGAACAGGGAATTGTTTCAGCTTATCCGGGAATAAATACAAATGTACCTATTTTCATGCTTGGAAGCTCCATACACTCTGCTTCTGTTTCGGGAGAACTTGGATTGCCTTATTCCTTTGCAGGCCATTTTTCTCCCGATGCCGCAGAAGAAGCAATAAAAATTTACAGGGATAGCTTTGTCCCTTCAAAATATTTGGAAAAACCTTATGTAATTCTTGGAATTCTTGCTCATGGTGCCGATTCCAATGAAGAAGCTGAAAGGCTCTATACTACCACTCAGCAGGCAATGCTTAATCTGACCAGAGGAGAAAAAGGACTTTTTCCCTTACCTGATGAAAACTTTTCAGATAAACTGACTTCGGCAGAAAAAATATTCCTGCAGTCAAAAATGGGAATAAATCTGATGGGAACAAAAGAAACGATAAAAAGAAAATGGAATGAAATAAACAGTAAATACCAGCCTGATGAAATAATGGCTGTAAGTTACATGTCAGAAATAAATCAGCTTGAAACTTCTTACAGAATACTGGCTGAAGCTTTAAAAATCTCAATAATCTGAAAAGAGAAACAGAAAGGAAAGTAAAATGGAAGATTCAACTACAAAAACATAAAGGAAATTTATCTTGCAGGAGGATGTTTCTGGGGAATTGAAGCATATGCCAAAAAAATTTATGGTGTTATTGAAACAACTGCAGGATATGCAAACGGAAAAACAGAAAATACAACTTACAGGGAACTACACAGTACAGACCATGCAGAAACTGTACATATAAAATATGACGCTGATAAACTTTCACTGAAAAATTACTGAAATTCTATTTTTCAGGTAATAGATCCGACAAGTATAAATAAACAGGGAAATGATAGGGGAAGACAATATCGTACAGGAATTTATTATACAGATTCTAAAGACCTGGAAATAATCCTTATGAAATTACAGAACTGCAGAAAAATATGAAGATAAAATTCAGGTGGAAGTGGAACAACTGAAAAACTTCATTCCTGCAGAAGAATATCATCAGGACTATCTGGATAAAAATCCCGGAGGATACTGTCATATAAACCTTAATGCTGTCAATACCTTCCTTATTGACCCTGAAGAATATGTAAAACCTGACGATGATGAGCTGAAAAGCAAATTATCCAACCTTCAGTATAATGTAACTCAAAACAAATACACTGAACATCCTTTTGAAAACGAATACTGGGATAGTGAAGAAAAAGGTATATATGTGGATATTACAACAGGGGAACCTTTATTCCTTTCCACAAGCAAATATAATTCAGGTTGTGGATGGCAAGCTTTTACAAAGCCTATCCAAAAGGAAGTTGTAAACTATGCAGAGGATACAAGCCTTAGCAGAGTCAGAACTGAAGTCCTGAGCAGAAGCGGAAATGCCCACCTTGGACACGTTTTTCCTGACGGACCTGTTGACAAGGGTGGACTTAGATACTGTATAAACAGTGCCGCATTGAGATTTATACCTTTTAAAGGACATGGAAAAGGAAAATTATGGATATCTGATTCCATTACTTGAAAAAGAACTTGGAGAAAAATTCTAAAAATACTCCTTTCAATATTAAATAAAAAGAGGTGTCTTAAAAAAATGAAAAATGATGTGAAAATATATTTATAAATTATTTATAATTTCACAATTCAAAACAGAAATGAATTTAGAAAAAGTCAACAACCTGATTTTTTTCAGGTGAATTTTTGACTTTTTCTTTATGAATGACTGTTTTTGTATAAGTGAAATTTTAGTAAATGAATAAATATAATTTTCATATTTTTCATTTTTTGAGACAACTTTTTTTATTTCAAAAATTCTAACTTCGAATTTATCTGCAAAATTTTTCCATTTCTTATAAAATTATAGAAAAAAATATTATAATATTCTATTCCTTTTTATATTATTTCGGGATATAATATCTTTTGTAAGTACAAGAATACTTTAATATAAATTCAGGAGGCGATATTATGAAATACAAAGGTTTATTATTATTTCTGATTCTATCTTTTAACAGTATTTTTCTGCCATATTGCTCAGCAAAAATGGAAATACTGTAAAAAAAGTAAAATCCGAAAACAAAACAGAAAAGGAAATGTCAATGCAATCAGGAGCAAAGGAAAGCATTAAGGAAATATATCTTGCAGGAGGATGTTTCTGGGGAATTGAAGCATATATGGAAAGGATATCTGGAGTTAAGGATGCCACAGTCGGCTATGCAAATGGTAAAACTGATAAAAACCAGCTATAATATCGTTGATTCAACCGACCACGCAGAAACTGTCCATGTAAAATATGATTCAAATAAAATTTCACTTAGCAGACTGCTTAAATACTACTTTCAGGTAGTAGACCCCACTAGTGTAAACCAGCAGGGAAACGATAGGGGAAGACAGTACCGTACAGGTATTTACTACACAAATCCCAAGGACAGGGAAATTATTCTGCAGGAAATTTCAGAACAGCAGAAAAAATATACAGATAAAATTCAGGTGGAAGTTGAACCCCTTAAAAATTACATTCTTGCTGAGGACTATCATCAGGACTATCTGAAAAAAAATCCGAACGGATACTGCCATATAAATCTTGATATGGCTGATGAAGTTATCATAGATCCTAAAGACTATCCAAAACCAAGTGATGAAGAACTGAAAAAACGTCTTACTCCATTACAGTACAGCGTTACACAGAAAAAAGATACTGAACATTCCTTTACTAATGAATACTGGGATAATCATGAACCAGGAATATATGTGGATATTACAACAGGAGAACCTTTATTTTCTTCAAAAGATAAATATGATTCAGGTTGTGGATGGCCAAGCTTTACAAAACCCATTGCAAAAGATGTTGTCACTTACGAAAATGATACAAGTTTCAATATGATAAGAACTGAAGTCCTTAGCCGAAGCGGAAAAGCCCATCTTGGTCATGTTTTCGATGACGGACCTAAAGACAGGGGAGGACTTAGATACTGTATAAACAGTGCCTCAATCAAATTTATTCCTTTAAGGGATATGGAAAAGGAAAATTATGGATATTTAATAAATTTAGTTAAATAAAAGAATAGGAGAAAAATAATGATTAATCAACATCTTTTAATAGGAAGTGTCTTTTCTTGGAGGAGTGTGCAGTTTTCTCTCCCTGCATACTTCAATCGTTCCTGTATATTTGGGAATACTAAGCAAAGGAAAGAAAACTATACTTAATACATTTCTTTTTTATATTAGGACTTTCACTTACTTTTTGTAAGTATAGGTTTCAGCTTCAGCCTGCTTACAGGGTTATTTTTTTCAATGACACTATAAAAATTATAGCAGGTATTATTGTAATAATACTTGGTTTTCATCAGACAGGTATATTAAAAATTTGATTTTTCTGGAAAAGAATAAAGCCTTTAAAAATTTAATCTTATAGGGAAAAATTCTTCCTTGCAGGCTTTTCTCCTAGGGCTGACATTCAGTCTGGGATGGACACCATGCATAGGCCCTATTCTTGCCTCAGTGCTGGCTTTAGCCGGAAATGAAGGCTCTGCAATATATGGTGGTTTAATGATGTTTGTCTATGTTTTAGGACTTTCAACTCCGTTTGTGCTTTTTCCTTTTTCTCTCAGGAATTACTGAAAAAGTACGTGTACTAAATAAATATACAGGATATTTTAAAATCTTTGGCGGATTTCTTATTATTTTCATGGGAATTCTGCTCATTCTGGAAAAATTTTAACCGCTTCTATCAGATAGATTATGGAAGCAATAAATAACTTATCAAAGAAAGGATGTATTTTTTTATGAAAAAAATTAATCGCTATACTTACAATTATGTTAGGGTTTCAGTATAACTGCCTTTTGGAAATGGTAATCTTCAGGAGTTCAGTTAAAAGATATAAATAATAAACCTGTTTCCCTTGACAAATACAAAGGAAAAAAAGGTTTATATTAAAGTGTGGGCTTCATGGTGTCCAATTTGTCTTTCAGGTTTTAAATGAAATAAATTCTTTAAGTGCAGACAAAAAACAAAAATTTTACAGTTATAACTATTGTTTCTCCCGGGCTTAAAGGTGAGAAACCAACTGATAAATTTATTCAATGGTATAAAGGGCTTAACTACAAAAATATCACAGTTCTTCTAGATGAAAAGGAACTGTCATAAAAAGGGCAAAAATCCTGGGATATCCTTCAAATATTATTCTTGACAGTAATTTAAATATTATAAGTACATCTCAGGGACATATGAATGCTGCTCAAATTAAGGGAGCTGTTAAATAGATGTACAGCATTCTAATAGTTGATGATGAACCCTATAATAAGAAGAGGAATAAAAACCTTCATTGATTTTTGAAAAAAATATAAAATAAATGACATATATGAGGCAGAAGATGGTAATTCTGCCTTTAAGACTTTTTCCGATGTGCTGCCTGATCTGGTCTTACTTGATATAAATATTCCTTTTTAAAGATGGACTTACTCTGGCTCAGAAATGAAAGAAATAAAACACGATATAAAAATAGCCATCATATCAGGATATGATTATTTTGAATATGCTCAGAAAGCCTTAAAAATAGGTGTCGAAGATTACATCTTAAAACCTGTTTCTAAATCTGATATAAACGAAATAATTTCAAAGCTGATTTTACAGTCTTGAAGAAGATAAAAAAATACAATGAAGCCAGAAAAATTATTGATAAGATTAATCATTCAGAAGATTCTGATAAAGATGTTTCAAATAAGAAATATAAAGATATGATAATTAAAAATGGAAGAAAAAAATATAGTGAAGTCTCCTTCAGCTTAAGTTCACTTGCTGATGAAATGGACTTATCTTCAGGATATTTAAGTTCCCTGTTTAAAAATTTGTTTGGTATTCCTTTTCAGGACTATCTGAACAACATACGAATGGAAAAAGGCAAAACTTCTTCTTCTGACAACTGGTTTGAAAAACTATGAAATTGCAGAACTTGTTTGGAATTGAAAATTTTAACTACTTTTAATTCAAAAATTCAAGAAAACTTTTTGGAATGACACCTAAAGAATTCAAAAAGTGTATTGGAGAAATTATGAAATTCAAAAAAATCAATGAAAAATTCAATGCTGCTGCAAATAATTTTTTTATTATCTGATTGAAAATTTTTCTGTTTGTCCTTTTTCTGAGCAGTATTTTTACTATACTTCAAAATATATTATAATGAATAAGGAAATAGAATATACTAATGAAAAATGTAATTACTACAACCCGTTATATTGCATTGTACGTAGATAAACTAAAAAAATATAATTAATCTCCTATCAGTAGACACTGATATTAAAAGTTTTCTTACAACAGGAAATGAAAAATTCCCGACAAAGTGTTGAAAAATGGTTTCTTTTATTTTTAGATAATAATAAAGGAATTAAAAAAATATTACCGTTATAGGAAAAACGGCAACATTGTGTCCAGTGATAAAACAAATAATATGAACATATCTACTGATATGATGAAGGAACCATGGTATATTGATGCTATAAATAATTCTGACATACCTGTATTTAACCCTATAAGAAAGAATCCTGCAACTATGAATTCAGCTCTCTGGTTTTTTTATCAATAAGTCAGGGATATTAAAAAAATAGAAATGGAGAAAATCTTGGAGTTATAGTTTTTGACATAAAATATGAAATACTGGAAAAATACCTGAATTCTCTTGCTTTTTGGAAAACAGAGTGACAGCATTATAGTTGATGAAAGAGACAATATTATATATTATAGGGATGTTAACTGTTTTATAAACAAAAAAATGTCTTGAAAAGTTTTTCAGAAAAAAATATAAAAATCAAAGGATACATATTTATATAAAATAAATATAGAAAACACAAACTGGAGTTTGAAAAGCCTGGCTAATATGAATGATCTGATTACTTTTAAAAAGAAATTTTTCTCATATTGTCCTTGCCATTTTTAGTTTCTCTGATTTTTCCTCAGTTATTACATTCATGGCAATAACAAAATTTTTTTAAGACCATTAATAAAGCTGGAAAAACATATGCAAAAATTTGAAAATACTTTAAGTGAATTTCATCTTAAGGAAGATACAGGCTATGAAATAAATAATCTGATTGAGCACTTTAATACAATGATTAAAAAAATCAAATATTTAAGGGAATACGAAATAAAAGCCCTTCATAGCCAGATTAATCCACATTTTTTTATACAATACACTTGATACTATTATCTGGATGGCAGAATTTGAAGATAAGAAAAAGTCATTGCCATTACAAAAGCACTGGCAAACTTCTTTCAGGATTTCCCTTAGCAATGAAAATGAAATGATTTTTTAAAAGATGAAATAAAAGCATGTTCAGGAATATTTATTCATACAAAAACAGAGATATGAAGATAAACTTTCATATTTTTTTCAATGTAGATGAAACGCTTCTTTTCAGTTGAAGTTCCTAAAATTATTATTCAGCCTATTGTGGAAAAATTCCATCTATCATGGGATAAAAAAATATTTCAGAAAAATGGAATTATTAAAATTAATGTGTATAAAAAAAGATAACTCAATCAATATTTCAATTAAAAGATAACGGAATAGGATTTAAAAATCTAAAAACTTCAAAAAAAGTAAGACAGGCGGTGTCGGTATTAAAAATGTTGTTAAAAGAATTAAATTTTTATTATGGAAAAGAATATGGAATATTTATTCCTTCTACTGATAAAGGTTCAGAAGTAATTATAAAAATTCCATTAAATAAATAGATATTATATATAAACAGGACGTCTTTATTAGACGTCCTGTTTATGAATAATAAATGAGAAATATTATCTATAATAATTTATAGATAATTTAGAAATACTGTTCATATTATACTATAAATTTTTATATTTTTCCACCTTTATTTTTCAAAATATTTCATTTTTAAATTTTTTTATTTTGTTCCAAAAATTCTATCTCCCTGCATCTCCTAAACCTGGATAAATATAGGCATTTTCATTAAGTCCGTCATCAATTGCGGCAATATACAGATCCACATCAGGATGTTTTTTTCAGAACTTTTTAATTCCTTCAGGTGCTCCTATTATACATAGCATCGTAATATTTTTTTACACCTTTATCCTTTAAATAATTAAGTGTGTAAATCATTGAACCACCGGTTGCAAGCATCGGATCAACTACAAATACTTGACTTTCAGCAACATTTGCAGGCATTTTTGCATAATAATATACAGGTTCCAGAGTTTCTTCATTTCTATATACTCCAAGATGGCCTACCTTTGCATTTGGAAGAAGCTGTAATATCCCGTCTATCATTCCCAACCCTGCCCTAAGGATAGGAACAAGTGTCACAGGTTCATCAAGAACTTTTGTTCTAGTTTTTTGAATAGGAGTTTCTGTTTCAATTTCCTTCAATGGTAAATGTTTTGTTGCCTCATACACCATTAAACCTGCTATTTCATTAAGACTTTCCCTAAAAAGCTTAGTATCTGTATTTTTGTTTCTTAAGTTTGTAAGTTTATGCTCTATTAGCGGATGCTTTAATTCAAAAACTGCCATTGATAATCACTCCGTTCATTATTAGTTTATATTATTTTTTTGTTACTCATTAATATTATTTTTATCATTAATTTACTTTTTCCTGTTTTCCCCATAAATACAAAGTATATATGTTATTTTATAATTCTTTTTCTCAAAAACAGAGATTACTACTATCAAAAATAGCAACTCTGTTTTTTTATTAATATTATAAGTTATATTTTTTTCTTAAATTTATCAACTCTTCCTGTTTCATCAACAAATTTAGATTTACCTGTATAGAACGGGTGTGATGTTGAACTTGTAGCAACTTTTTATTACAGGATATTCCTGTCCTTCAAAAGTTGTCGTTTCTTTTAGAATACTTTGTTGATTTTCCTAAAAACTTTTCACCATTACTTGTATCTTCGAATACTACAAACTTATATTCAGGATGTATATCATTACGGACTCCTTTCTATCTATCAATTTTTACCGATAATAATTTTTTTGTCGTTTTAAATAATGATATCATATTTTTATAGTATTTTTCAAGTAATATGTTAAAGTTTTTATTACAATCTATTTTTTTAGTTTTTAAAGGCACTAATCCTTATTAAAACTACTTTGTAAGTCTGTAAGTATCTCTTGCAATTACAAGTTCTTCATTAGTTTCAACTTTATATACTTTTTACTTTTTGAATCAGGTTTTGACAGTTCAACTGTTCCTGAAACTCTTTCTTTATTCTTTTTCAGCATCAAATTTCAATCCTAGATATCCTAATCCTTCACATATAGTTTCCCTAGGATCGCTACCATTTTCTCCTATTCCTCCTGTAAAGGCTATGGCATCTACTCCGTCCATTGCTGCAGCATAGGCACCTATATACAGTTTAACTCTGTAGCAGAACATATCATAGGCAAGTTTGGCTCTTTCATTTCCTGCTTTCATTGCAGTTTCTAAATCTCTGAAATCTGAACTTTCTCCAAATATTCCCAAAATTCCTGATTTTTTATTCATTCTTGTATCTATTTCCTTTAAAGAAAGACCCTCTTTTTTTCCATTACATAAAGAGCTGCTGCCGGATCAGCATCTCCTGTTCTTGTTCCCATCATAACTCCTGCAAGAGGCGTCAATCCCATTGAAGTATCTACAACTTTTCCATTTTTTACTGCTGATATACTTGCTCCATTTCCTAAATGGCAAACGATTATTTTGCTATCTTCTTTTCCTAAAACTTCTCTTACCAGTTCACTTACATACTTGTGGGAAGTTCCGTGGAATCCATATTTTCTTACTTTCAATTCAGTATAATCTTCGTATGGGAATGCATACATGTATGCTTCAGGAAGCATAGACTGATGGAAAGCTGTATCAAATACTACAACATTTTTCTTATCTGGAAGAAGTTCCTTCATAACTTTTATTCCCATTATGTTTGCCGGGATTATGAAGTGGGGCAAGTGCTGACACATCTTCAAGATTTTTTTATAACTTCATCATCTACAACTACTGAATCATCATAATATTCTCCACCATGAACGACTCTGTGTCCTATTGCATCAATTTCATCAACATTTGTTATTACACCATGTTCTTTGTCCTGTAATGTTTTCAGAACAAGGTCTATCGCAATAGAATGATTTTCCATAGGAGCTTCCTGTTTATCAATTTTTGTTCCCTTTACTAAATTTTTGTATGTAAAGATAGGGTTAGCTATACCCACTCTTTCACAAATTCCTTTAGCAAGTGTTTTTTTCGTTTGTCATGTCAATAAGTTCAAATTTTAAAGATGAACTTCCGCTGTTAATTACTAGTATTTTTCATTTTTCCTCCTTGGTTTGTATGTTTTTTATTTTAATTTATTTTTGCTCTGATTCTACAGCTGTTATAGCAACAACTTCAACTATATCTTCTACACTGCATCCTCTTGAAAGATCGTGAACAGGACTTGCCAACCCTTGAATTAAAGGTCCTAATGCCTTAGCTCCTGCCAATCTCTGAGTCAGCTTGTACCCAATATTTCCTGAATTTAAATCAGGGAATATAAGAACATTTGCATGCCCTGCAACCTTTGATTCAGGTGCTTTAGATTTTGCAACTTCAGGAACAATTGCCGCATCAAGCTGGAATTCTCCGTCAAATTCAAAATCTACATTTCTTTCTTTTAAGATTTCTATAGCTTCCCTAACTTTTGTTACAGATTCTCCATCTGCACTTCCCTTTTTGTAGAGAATGACAGGAATGCTACTTTCGGTTCTTTCATTCCAACTGTTTTTCTTGCCTTTTCTGCACTTGAAATTGCAATGTCTGCAAGCTGCATAGCAGTAGGATTAGGTATAACCCCTCCATCTGCATATATGAATGTTCCATTATCTCCAAATTCAGGAGTTTTTGTTACCATTATAAACGAGCTTGATACTGTTTTTAATCCAGGCTTAGGCCCTATTGTCAATATTGCAGATCTTAAAACATGTGCTGTAGGAGAATTTGACCCTGCAACCATTCCGTCTACTCTTCCTTGGTAAACTAACATTGCCCCAAAAAATCTTGGATCTGAAAGCAATGTTGCCTTTGCAGTTTCAAACGTCATTCCTTTTTTCTCTCTTTTTTGTCTCAAAATTTCTGCCATTTCATCTATTGTAATGCAGTTTTCAGGATCGTATATAATTGCTCCTTCCAAAGAAACTCCCAGTTTTTCTGCATCTTCCTTAATCTTCTTTTCGTTTCCTACAAGTGCCACTTTGGCAATTCCTTCAGCTAAAACCTTTTCAGCTGCCCTTAGCACCCTTTCATCTTCTGTTTCAGGTAGAATTATTGTCTTCCCTAATTTTTTTCGCTCTTTCTTTTCAATTCTTCCGTTAAGTTTGCCACTAAAATTCACTCCGTTTCTAAATATCAAATTTTTTTACTTTTTTTAAAACAAATCTTTTGTGGATTTTTTTCCCTCCATATAAAGCAGATACTCCGTAAATTATTTATATTAATCAAACATTGCTTCCACAAATTCCTTTTACATTGAATTCCTTCAGATCTTCTATTCCTTCACCAACTCCTATAAACTTAATTGGTTTCTGCAGTTCTTCAGATATTGGGAAATATAATTCCCCCCTTTGCAGTTCCATCAAATTTTGTAAGGATTATCCCTGTCAGTTCCACAATTTCGTTAAATACCCTTGCCTGCTCTAATCCATTTTTGGCCAGTTGTACTGTCTATAACAAGCAATGTCTCAATTTTTTTCCTGACCTGACTGCTGTCTTATTATTTTATTTATTTTTTTCAAGTTCCTTCATCAGATCTTTTTATTATGCAGTCTTCCTGCTGTATCAAGTATTACAACATCAAAATTTCTGTTTTTAGCAGTGCTCACAGCATCAAATATTACTGCCGCAGGATCACTTCCCTGAGCCTGCTTTACAACTTCAATTCCTGTTCTTTTTCCCCATTCCTCAATCTGCTCTATCGCAGCTGCCCTGAATGTATCTCCAGCTCCTATTATAACCTTTTTCCCTTGATTTTTAAGCTGATTAGCTATTTTCCCTATGGAAGTTGTCTTTCCAACTCCATTTACTCCCACAACAAGAATAATATTAAGTTCTCCATCCTTTATCTTTACTCCGGAACTTTCATCAGAGGAATTGTTACTTATAAGTTTTTCCTTCAGCAGTTCCTTCAGCTGATTATACACAGCTTCAGATGTTTTCAGTTTCTTTTTGCTCACTTGTTTTTCCAGCTCTTCTACAAGCTGCATAGTCATGTTCATTCCTATATCAGACTGGATTAACAGTTCTTCCAGTTCTTCATACAGATCATCATCAATAGCCTTTCCTAAAAGCACTTCCTTAAGTTTCCCAAAAAATCCTTTTTTAGGTGCTGCAAGTCTATCTTTTTAAACCCATTATTTTTATCCCTTTCCGCCTGAGATTTTTTTCCAAGTAGTCAGGCTTTTAACTGAAAAAAATATCACTTTTTTTCCAATATATTATTTTAAAAAAACATTTGTACAAATGTTGCAGTTGATATTCTCATTCTGTCATCTGTCAGGAACAATACTTTATTTTTTTAGTGTTCCTGTAATTTTTTTCCTTGTAATTAATCCCTGCATCTCCACAATTACTATCTTTTTATTTTTATTATCCAGCTTTTTCCAGCAATTTTTGCAAGCTTTAATCACTTCATAATCCTCAACCTGTTTAAGTTTTTTTCTTTCGAAGTTTCAATTTCATAAGCTGCACAATATTTTTTTCCTTTCCCTGAATCTATCATGGAATATATTTCTATTTTACTGTTTTCATCACTTCCATTATCCTGTGATAAAAAATTGCTATCTAAACTGTAAAATGCCTGATAAGCCAGTGCATCCAGTTCATTTACCTCATAAAAGTTTACATTTCTTCCATAGAACATTCCTTTTACTACTGATATTGCTATCCTAACTCCTGTAAAAGAACCTGGCCCTATTGAAACTAGAACATTTTCTACATTATCCAGTTTTTCTCCTGTCCATGCAAATAGGCTGTCAATCTGGTCAAGTATAGTTGTAGAATGAGTTCTGGAAACTTCGATTTTAATCTCTCCCAGTAATCTGTTATCTTTATGTAGGGAAATTCCCGCGAGCTTAGTTGCCGTTGTTATTGCAAAAGTCAACATATTCTTTTTCTCCGTTTTTTAATTTATACATGGATATTTTCCTGCTTGTTTCATCATTGTAGGCTATTTCAATATATACTGTGTGTTCAGGCATTTCATCTATTATATTGTCTGCCCATTCAACTATTACAACTGCATTTTTCTTCACCTATATAGTCTTCAAATCCTATTTCATATATTTCTTCAGAATTTATTATTCTGTACGCATCAAAAATGATATACTGTCACATCACCTGAAGTATATTCTATAACATATGTAAATGTAGGGCTCTTTATATTCTCGTGAATATTATATTCCTTACATATTCTTTTTGTAAAGGTAGTTTTTTTCCGGTACCCAGATCCCCTATGAGTCCCCAGACAGCCTCCATTTTTTTCATTTTTTCCAGCTATTTTAACTGCTAGCCTGTCTATTTCCTCAAATGTTAATATTTTTTTCCTTCATTTTTTTCCCATTTCTAATTTTTTTAAAAATTTCTATTATTTATTTTTTTCAGAATATACATTTATTATTTTTATAATTTCTGTTGTGGATATATTGTCAACAAAGGAAAGTATCCTTTACTTCTCCGCCATTTTTTTCCACAATTTCTGTTTCAGGTAAATCTTCCTTCCTGTAATCTCCACCCTTTACATGAATATCCGGCTTCAATAAATTCAGAAGATTTTTCAGGAGTCTTTTTCATCAAATATTACAGTAAAATCAACGAATTTTTAATCCAAGAAGCATTTCAGCTCTAAACTTTTCAGGATTTATAGGCCTCTTATCCCCTTATTTGTTTTTACGGAACTGTCACTATTTACTCCTACTACGAGAACATCTCCCAAATCTCTTGCTTCCTCAAGATAAGTAAGATGTCCAACATGAAGTATATCAAACACTCCATTTGTAAAAACTACTTTTTCCCGCTTTCCTGCAATTCCTTTATTTTTTTCTGCATCTCCTCTTGAGAAAGAAGATTCTGCTTAAAAATTTCCGGCAATTTTTTCTCATTCCATATCTCCAATTTTATTTTTCAATAATTTTTCATTATTATAAATTATAGCACATTTTTTTCGATTATGAGATATTTTTTTACTAATTATTTGAAATATATTCACAATTTTTTTCCTATTTCAGTTATTTTTCAAAAAAATAGGAGCAGTAGCTATCCCACAAGAAAAACTTAAAAGTTGATATGAAAAATTTTTATTTATAAATTATTTTTCATACACTCTGTTTTTTTCCTATCTTGAGACAGTTTTTCTGCTCCCCATTTAAAAATTATTTCATTTTAAAACTTCATTTTCACAAATATTTTTAAAATTTATTCTATATTTAAAATTTTCCTTTCATAACTCTCATGGCATTTAAAAATTGCAATCAGAGCAACGCCAACATCTGCAAAAACTGCCTCCCACATTGTTGCATGTCCTCCAATTCCAAGTGCAAGTATTATAAACTTAATCCCTAATGCAATTATTATATTCTGCCACACTATTGTACGCGTTCTTTTTGCTATTTTCATTGCAGTTACTATTTTAGAAGGTTCATCATTCATTATTACCACATCTGCCGCTTCTATCGCCGCATCACTTCCGACTCCTCCCATAGCAACTCCTATATCAGCTCTTGCCAGAACAGGTGCATCATTTATTCCGTCACCTACAAACATAATTTTTTCATTATCTAATTTTTTTGCATAAAAAGTTCTTCAAGCTTTTTGTACCTTCTGATCAGGAAGTAATTCTGTAAAGACTTTGTCTATATGCAGTTTTTCTGCTATACTTTCTCCTATTTTTCTTGTATCCCCTGTCAGCATTACAACTTCTTTTACACCATTTTTCTTCATTTCTTCCACTGCCTTCATGGAATCTTCCTTTATCTCATCAGCAATCAATATATTTCCGATATATTTTCCGTCAGCTGCAACATAAATAACAGTACCTGCTTTCTCACTTTCAGTAAAACTGATATTTTTCAGAGTTCATCAGCTTTGCATTTCCAGCAGTTATTTTTCTATCATCCGCAGTGACTTTTATTCCATATCCTGAAATTTCCTCAAAATCAGAGATTAAAGCCTTATTTATTTTTTCATGATTTCTTTCATATTCTTCAACTATTGAGCATGCAATAGGGTGATTTGAAAAGCTTTCTGCATAAGCTGTATACTTCAGAAGCTCATCCTCTGACCATTCAGAGTCACTTACATTAATTTCTGTAACCTTAAAAATTCCTTTAGTCAGTGTCCCTGTTTTGTCCATAACTACTGTATGCACCTTATTCAACGCTTCCAGATAATTTCCACCTTTGATTAATATCCCATGTTTTGAAGCTCCTCCAATTCCCCCAAAGAAACCTAACGGTATGGAAATTACAAGGGCACATGGACATGATAAAACTAAAAATACAAGACCTTTATATATCCATTCTGAATAATCGGCAAAAACTGCACCTCTTATAAATAATGGTGGAACAATAGAAATTAACACAGCAATGATAACAACCACCGGAGTATAATAACTTGCAAACTTTGTTATAAAATTTTCTGTTTTAGATTTTTTACTGCTTGCATTCTGAACCAGATCCAATATTTTAGAAACTGTTGATTCAGAAAATATTTTAGTCACTTTTACATTGATAAGATCCTGTCTTTATTAATGTATCCACTCAAAATCTGGCTTCCTTCTCCCATTTCACATGGAAGTGATTCACCTGTCAGGGCAGATGTATCAAAAGCAGAATATCCGCTTACAATTTCCCCATCCAGTGGAACTTTTTCTCCCGGTTTTTACAATTATAATATCTCCCGGTTTCACATCTTCAGGCGAAACTTTTTCTATTTTTATCTCCTATTTTTCAAATTTGCAAAATCAGGCCTTATGTCCATCAGGTCAGAAATTGACTTTCTCGATCTGTTTACTGCTATTCCCTGAAACATTTCTCCCAGCTGGTAAAAAAGCATTACCGCCACAGCTTCAGGATACTCTCCCACAACAAATGCACCCTATTGTAGCAATACTCATTAAAAAGTTTTCGTCAAAAATTCTTCCTCTTTTATATTTTTTTAAAAGCCTTTAAAAAGTACATCTCCTCCAACTATTATATAGCTCAGAAGATATAATATCATTCTTACTCCCCTGTATTTAAAAGGTAAAGGCAACATAAGGGCAAGGCAGAAAAATATTCCACCAACTATAAGTAGTTTTATTATTCTTGCAACTTCCCCACCATGATTATTAGAATGTCCATGTGCATCTGCATCTCCATGAACCTCTTTTGTTATCAGCTTTCCTTCTTGAAGAAAACAGTTACTCCATCTTCAATACTGTCTGCTATTTTTTTGAATCGTGTCTATTAATTTAATTTCATTTGTTTCACTTGTTTTAATAAGTATTTTTTTCACCAATAAAGTCAAGATTTGCCTCTTCTATTTCATTAATATCATTTATTTTTTTCTCTATTTTTTTGCTGCACAGTTTGCACATTGCAGACCTTTTTATAGATAAAATTATCTGGTTACTTTCACTTTTTCATTTTTTTATCCCCTTCGACATAAATACATAATTCCTAAATACATAATAATTCTAATCCATGATAAAAGCCATATAAATTCTACAATTTTTATTAATTTAACTGATTATCTCTTTTCAGATATATGAGTCAGCCCCTGATCTACAATGTGCTTAATATGGTCATCATCTAACGAGTAATAGACAACCTTTCCTTCTTTTCTATGTTTTACAAGCCTTTCCTGTTTAAGCACCCTCAACTGATGAGAAATAGCCGATTGTGTCATTCCAAGTAAAGCTGCTATATCACACACGCACATTTCAGACTGGAATAAAGCACTTAGTATTTTTGATTCTTGTACTATCTCCTAATATTTTAAAGAAATCACCTAAATCATATAAAAGTTCTTCCTCAGGCAATTTTATTTTTATCAATTACCTCCTGATGTATAACAGTACATTCGCAAACTAGTGTTTCTTTTTTTCATTTTTTTCACCTCTCTGTTGTATATTATAGTTTTTTTAAAACATATGAATGATTACTCATATGTTAATTATATAGAATTATGTATTTTTTTGTCAACTGGTTTTTATTAATTTTCAAACAAATTAATGTCATTTTTTTATTATTTGTTATTACTAATAATATATTTCCCTTTTTCTATTACAGTTTCAGAATTAGGACTTATATTCATATGTTCTTTTCCCTGTTTTTATTCCTATGATATTCATTTTCATATTTGTTACGTAAATCCAGTTCCTTCAAATTTTTTTCCTATAAATTCTTTCCGGAACCTCAAATTCAAAAATATTGTATTCTTCAGAAAATTTAAAATAATCTGTCAGTTTAGGATTCATAATTTTCTTTGCTAAAGTTTCTCCCATTTCCCTTTCCGGATAAACAACCATATCTGCATCCCTATTTTTTTCTAAAACCTTTCCTGCTTTTTCAGTTCTGGCTTTTACATATAATTTTTTTATGCCCAGTTCTTTTTAAAGTAACAGTTATTAAAATACTTTGACTGTATATCTGTCCCAATACATACAAAAGCCGTATCAAAAATCATTATTAATCACTTTTTTTCAGGGCATTTTCATCAGTTGCATTTAAAACAACGGCATTGCCTACAATCTGATTATCAATAATCTGCTGTATAACTTCCTCATTTTTCATCAATTGCTAAAAACTGTTTTTGTTATTTTTCATACAGTGTTCTTGCTACACTTTTTCCAAAACGTCCTATACCGATAACAAGATATCCTTCCATTTTTTTATATTTCCTTTCTAAAATTATCCTATTAGTATATTTTTCTTCAGGATACTTATATTTTTCCTGATTTTATCTTTTTTCAACGATAATGCTGACACTATTGTCAAGGGACCGACCCTACCAATAAACATAGTAATTATTAGTAAAATTTTTGACATATCTCCAAGATAAGGAGTCAAGTTTCTTGTCACTCCTGCTGTACCAAATGCTGAAACTAGTTCAAACAGAAGATTTATGACATTTACATCCGGTTCTAATAACATAAGTAAAAATAAAACAACCATTATATAACAGATTGATATAAAAAAACTATTGAAACTGCCCTGTTAAAGTTGGTCCAGCTTATTTTTTTCTTCCGTTATATTCTATATATTCCTTATTCTTAATTATTGTTATCACTCCTAAAACAATTAGGCCAAAATGTAGTTGTTTTTACTCCTCCTCCTGTTGATCCGGGAGAAGCTCCGACAAACATTAAAAAAACAAACAAAAAGTGCTGTTATTTCCTTCATTCCTGCAAGTGGCATAGTATTAAATCCTGCTGTTCTGGCAGTTACACTTTGAAAAAAATGCCGCTCCAATTTTTTTCTATAAATGTATAATTTCCCATTGTTTTAATATTGGCATATTCAAAAATAAATATAAAAAAATGCTCCAAAAATAACAAATCCCTGCAGTTACCTTTAATGCTATCTTTGAAGTGGTAGTAATTCTCTTATCTTCTTTTCTTAAATATCTATAAACATTAATTATAGTGGAAAAACCCAGTCCTCCAACTATTATAAGTATAGGAACTGCTGTATTTATTATCATACTTCCCTTAAAGGACTCCAAATTATCTGAAAATAAAGAAAAGCCTGCATTACAAAAATGCTGAAACCGAATGAAATATAGAATAATAAATTGCTTCTGAAATTTTTAAATTTTTTTGATAAATTCAAAAAAATAATATGACTGCCCTCTATTAATTCTATCAATAAAACTGTAATAATTACCTTTTTTTATATTTATGTATATTAAATACTGTTTCAGCGTTTATATCTTCCTGCACGACTTTCTTAGTATAATAGCTGATTTCCTTTGAAACCAGTAATATTAAAAGGAGGAAAATGTAATAAGACCTATTCCTCCTAATTGAATTAAAATCAGTATTATCGTTTTACCAATTAAATTATAAGTAGTGCTTACATCATTTACTGTAAGCCCTGTTACACAAACTGCCGAAGTTGCAGTAAATATTCCTTCTATTAATTTTTGTCCCTTTTTCCACTTATTGTAACAAAAGGTAAAGAAAGAATTCCACCTCCTATTAATATTACTATAAGAAAGGACATTAAAATCGTTATATAAGGTGAAAAAAATATACTTTCTTTTTTTAACATCTGTCTCTTCCTTCTAAAAAAATTATAAATTTTTTTCTGATTTTTCTTCCATTAACTCTGCAAATTCTGTAATAACTTTTTGCCACGTTATTCATGTATTCTTTTTCTCCTGCCATTGATTCAACTTTCTTGAAAATGTCTCCCCAGCAGGCATACACTTCAGGCATGATTTTCTTACCTTCTTTTGTTATTTTAGTAAACGACTGTTTTCCAACTTTTATCCTCTCCACATATCCCTTTGATACAAGTTTGTCAACAAATCTCGTAACAGTAGAAGGCGCTATTGTAAGTGTTTCTGATATTTTATTAACTGACAGCCCTTCTTCATCTTCCTGTAATAATACCATCAGAAAACCATGTGTAGGACATATGTCCATTTTACTGAAAGATTCCTCAGCAACTTTATTTACTATTCTGAATAACTTTGATATTGTAAAATAAAGACATCCTTTTACTTCCGCTTCTCCCTTGTCGCAATTGTTCATGAATTTCTCCTCTCCAAAAATACTTATACAGATACCTTTATTTTTTTAACTTTTTAAAAAAATCTGATATTTGTATAACGTTATGTTCTTTTTTATTTATACCACATTTTTTTAAGATTTTTCAACATTTGTAAATTTTTTTATATTATAAATTGACTCTTCATTTTCTTTATTTTAATTGTTTCAATTTTTGAAAAATATTTATTCTCACAAAATATCCACACCGATTTCAGAATTATATATACAGGAATCGCAATAAATGCTCCTCCTATCCCAAACAATGCTCCTCCTATAAGAACTACAAGCAGTGTCGTTATCGGATGAATTTTAAGTGATGCTCTTGTAAGCCATGGTTTTATTATATTTGCTTCTATAGTCTGAAGTATAGTTATGCACACTATTATCATTATTGTGAGCCTGAAAGACTTTGTCATGGCATACATTATTACCGGTATCAGTCCTATAAACGGTCCTATAAATGGAATAACGTTTCCTATTCCTATTATAAGTGCAAATAACGAACTATACTCAAGTTTCAAAAAGAAAAATATTATGTAGGAACATATACCTACAATCATACTGTCCTTCATTGTTACTATTATATAGTCACCCTATTGACTTATCCATATCCTTTATTAATCCTATCCAGTCTCTAAGCCCATATTCTGTAAGCTTTTTCTTCAACCTTTTTTTCAATACCGTCATAACTGAATATAAGCATTATTGTAAAAAAATAGGTGTCATAAAAAGTAAACTGAACATACTGTTTAACACTGAAAAACTTGAATTTAAAACCTTCAGCGTATTGTTTATTATTACTTCCTTGGAATTTATTATAGTATCCCTTAAATCAATGTTATTTGATTCCAGAAAAGCAAACATATCCTTCTGCATTTTTATCCTGATTTTTTTCAGAAAAAAACTCAATCAGGCTCGATAACTGTTTCGCAACTATCGGAATAAATGCAAGAACAATATATAAAAAAATTGAAAAGAATATTACCAGAACTATTAAAATAGCAAGATTTCTATTCAATTTTTTTACTTTTTTTCCCATTCCCTGCAAGTGCAGAAGCTTTTTGGTTTTTCACTTAGCATATCTATAAAAAGGCATAAGTGAATAAACTATAACAAACGAAAGTATAAATGGGAAAAATTGTACTTATTACTAATTTTAGCGGTTTTACAAAAATAACTGTAAACCTGGAAAAAAATAAAAAGTATGGAAATTAGGGCTAAAAACATTTTACAATTAGTATATTTCTTATCTTTTTTTATCTTTTTCTTCATTATAAATTTTCATGACTGCTCCTACAATTAATAACCTTCATTTTTTTCTTATTAAACACTATATCTATCGGACATCCTTCAAATCCAAAAATATTCCCTCAGCTTATTTTTCAATATATCTCTGGTATGAAAAAGTGTATCAGCTCCGGATTATTTGAGAAAAATGCAAATCTTGGAGGAGCTTCGCCTACCTGTGTTGCATAATTTATTTTCACAGCTCTTCCCTTTCTTGTTGGAACTGGATTCTGAGCTATCATTTCTGATAAAATCTGATTCAGAAGTCCTGTTGTAATTTTCTTATGATATTCTTCATTTATAAATTTAGCCTGTTCAAGTATATTTATTGTTCTTTTTTTCCTGTTAATGCTGAAATAGTTATTACCGGAGCATAACTCAGGAATGGAAGGTCAGCCTTCACAAGTTCAGTAAATTTCTTTACGCTTGTATTATCTTTTTTTCTATAAGATCCCATTTATTTATGGCAATTATAATAGGCTTTCTTTCTTCATATATTAATCCTGCCACCCTCTTATCCTGTTCAGTTAAAAGTTCAGTCGCATCAAGCATAAGTACACACATCTGCTCTTTTTATTGATTTCACTGCCCTTAATACACTGTAATATTCTATTGAATCTTCTATTTTTGACTGTTTTTCTTATTCCTGCTGTATCTATCAGAGTGTAAGTTTCTCCATCATACTTTAAGTGAAGAATCTATAGAATCCCTTGTTGTTCCTGCAATATCACTTACAATAGATCTTTCTTCATTTAAAAGCTTATTTACAAGTGAAGATTTACCTGCGTTCGGTCTTCCAAGTACAGCTATTTTCAATCCTTCTTCCCTACTTTTTTCCTTTTTTCTGTCAAATTTTGAAATTACAGCATCAAGCAGATCCCCTAGATTTATCTTATGTTCTCCTGAAATTCCTACTACTTCTTCAAATCCTAATGCATAAAATTCCAGTATATTTTCCTGATCCCTCATATAATTATCAATTTTGTTGACAGCCACTACTACTTTTTTATCTTTTTTTCTAAGTACATTTGCAACATCTTCATCAAGTCCTGTTATTCCTGATTTTCCATCTACCAGAAATATTACAACATCTGCTTCATCTATTGCCACCTGTGCCTGTTCCTTTATTTTTATTCATCATAAAATCATCTGTTTTAGGCTCAAGTCCTCCTGTATCCACTAACAGGAACTCTTTTTCCTGACCATTCCATTTCACGGTAAAGTCTGTCCCTCGTAACACCAGGTTCATTTTTTTACTATGGAAAGTCTGTCACCTATTAATTTATTAAACAGTGTTGATTTCCCGACATTAGGTCTTCCAACAATTGCCACTACCTGTTTCATTTTTTTCCTCCTTATTTTTTCATAATTCAATATTTTCATGTACTGTTATAATTTTATTACAATCAGTTTATTCATTTCATTCAATTTTTTCTTCAATTTCACTATCCGCCTTTATTTTTCATCGTAACCCTGCTGGAATAGTTTTTCAACAATTTCAATTTCAAATTCCTTTTTATACATATTCAGAAAGCTTTCAACTTCTCCAGTATATTCATAATCATAATCAATTATAAATAAGGATTTTTTTCCTTATACTCAACTATCCCTGCTTCATTTACTGCAATTTTTTTGCTGTCTTTGCATAATTTCGTATGAGTCCACCTGCTCCAAGTTTAATACCTCCAAAAATATCTCGTAGCCACAATTGCCACATTATATACATCAAGAATATTAAGTATTTCAGCCATCGGTTTTCCTGCTGTATTTGTCGGTTCACCATCATCATTATATTTAAAATACTCCTGACCTTCTTCTACAACCCTGTAAAGAGGAACATTATGTGTTGCATTTGGATGCATTTCCCTTATTGAGGCTATAAACTTTTCAGCTTCTTCCACAGTGGAAACAGGTTTTATATATCCTATAAATTTTGATTTTTTCTTCAAATTCAATAACTGTTTCTTTTTTTCACTGTTTTCAATATTTATTTACCCCTTTTTTTCTTAGATTCCTTTTTTATTTTTTTCCTTTTGAGGTATTTTTCCGGAGCTTTTTACTTTCCTCTTTTCCATAATACTTTTTGCAATATCTTCATATTTCTTGTATTTTTCCAGCTGCTTAGAGTACTTATCTATTTTCTTTTCATCTCCTGTCATTGAAAGCAGATACATTGCTGAAAAAAATATAATGATTCTTCATCATCCTTATTAAAACGTATTGCATCTTCAGTAGCTGTATCACTTACTACATTTTTCCAGATAATATTGAACTGCCTTTTTCAGCTCCTTCATTTTATCCCTATATCTGACATTTCCTGTGTACGGAATTGCAGTTCAAATCCTCTGACAGTATCATCACTTAAATTAAATTCCTCTGTTTTTCATCGTTACTAAAATAAGCAACTATCCCTTTCATTTTTTTCAATTTCTTCCTTTCTGCTTTTTTTCGTTCTTTCAACTGACACTTTTAGTCAATTCCTTTATCATTTTTTTATATCCTTCATAATCTTCCTTATCATCTTCAGGATCTTTTTCAGAAATTTTTTGAAACATTATCCAGAGGATGGTCGCTGACTTCAGGATTTTCAATAGGATTATTCAGATAAAAAGTTATTTTCAAGGAAATTTTTCATCCATTACTGAAAGACTGTCATCCCTCATCATCACCAGTCATAGCTTCTAGGAAAAATGTCAGCTAAATCTATAAGAGGCTTATCCTTAAATTCCTTTCTAAGTTTATTATAAATTTTTTTCAGCCTCTTTCTTTTTCCTACTTTCCTATTATACACTATATTATTAAAATAAGAACTAAACTTATCATTATACTTATCACTTTTTTTCAAGATAGTATTTTTGCCTTTTTCATAATCCTTCTTTTCTTCACTTAAAAATATATATTGTAAAAAGCTCATCATTAAGATCGAAATTTCTGTCATCCTTTTCTAAAAATTTCTTCCATCATTTTTTTATTCTTGCATCTAATTCATCCTCATCCATACTAAAAATCGATTTTCCTGCAAATTTTTTTCATCTAGTTTTATCGTTTCATCAATTATTTCCTGTTTTTATACCTATCTTTGAAAGTACTTCCTGTGTCAGTTCCTTCCTCGTAACAGCTTCCGCTCCTAAACATACTACCAAAAACAGAAATTATAGACAATATTCTTTTTTTCATTTCCCTCAACTCCTATTTCTTATTTTATAATCCAAGTCCTATATTTATCCCTGTCAGACTTAAAAAAAGAATGAAAGTACTACTGAAAGATAGTCTGACACAAATCCTATATATGCTAAAAACAGAATTATTACAATCCCATATTTTTTTCAATCTGATTATAGAAATCCCTTACCTTTGTTCCAGCTATCGAATAAATAATTCTTCCTCCGTCAAGAGGTGTCACAGGAATAAGGTTAAATAATCCTAATGCCAGATTTATAATATACACACTCAGCAGTGCTGTTATTACCGGTCCATTAATATCAAAGTTTCTTCCAAATACTCTTATAATTACCAGTGCTATGGCTGCAAATATGAAATTTACTGTAATTCCTGCTATTGAAACACAGAATAATCCAAGTCTGTTAGGTTTTAATCTTGAAAAATTCACGGGTACCGGTTTTGCCCAACCTATTAAAAAACCTGAGCCACTTAACAGCAGCATAATCGGAAGTATCATTCCCGTCAAATCCAAATGTTTCAAAGGATTTAACGTTATCCTTCCTTCCCTTTTTGCTGTATCATCTCCAAACTTATAGGCAACATAGCCATGTGCCACCTCATGACAAGTCATTGAAAATACAAGTACAGCTAATGAAATAACAAGTTCCCATGAAAATTCAAATTCATGTATTCCTCTGAATAAAAACAATCCTATTATTAAAATAATTACCAGTAATTTTATTTCCGTATTTTTTTAGGATTTAAACTCCCTAAATTTTTTTCATAATACTTACTTATTATATCCATTTTATTCCTTTCTTCTATTCATTGCTAACTACCACATTATTATATCACATTAATGGAAAAATTTATGTTTATTTTTTTATTTGATATACAGAAAAATATCAAAAATTATTTTCAAAAAAATTCCTTTTAAATCACAGCTCTTTCAAACCGCTCTTCTCAAGGGAATAAATATATTTCAAAATTTAAAGTCTGGATTATACTCCATATTTTTTTCATTAATTCTTCCATTTCTTTACTTTCTTCTATTTCCTGTATTTTCTTAACTGAAAGAATTATTGATTTTTTTCTTTTTCATTCAATTCTGTTACTATTGCTTCCACTTCATCTCCTACAGAAAATTTCTCTGAAATATCCTTTAAAAATTCTTCTGTAAGTTCTTTTTTTCGGTATTATTCCATCAAATCTGTCTGTTAATTTTACTAAAGCAAAGTTTTTCCTGAATACTTGTTATAGGTACAACAACTTTATTTCCTACTTTATATTGCTCAGCCGCTTCCTTCCAAGGAGAAATTGTCAACTGTTTTATACTTCCTCCTATTTTTCTTTCCGGCTTTATCAACATTTATTATTTTTAAACTCTACTTCGTCACCTAATTTATATTCCAAATGTTCATTTTTTTATCCCATGAAAAATTCATTTTCTGTGTATAAATACTTCTATTCCTTCCTGAACTTCAACAAAAATTCCATATTCCTGAACATTTATAACTTTACCTTTTACTATGTCTCCAACATTATAGCTTTCTTCAATTTTTTTCCCATACATCATCTAACAAAGCTTTTTGCACTTAAAGACAATCTGCTTTTTTTCATTATTAAAGTCTATAATTTTTAAATTTAATAATTTCTCCAACGTTGTATCTTGAAGGTAAGTTAGTGACTCTTCTATAAGAAATATCAGAAATATGAAGTAATCCTTCTATATCCTTTTTCAAGTTCCACAAGCAATCCAAACTCAAAAAAATCTCAGCAATTGGTCTTTCAAGCACATCTCCTATACTATATTTTTTTCTTTTTACTGAGTCCCAAGGATTTTTCTGTCAGCTGTTTTACACTTAATTTAATATTTTTCTTTTTCATCATCAATATTTATAATTTTAGCTTCAATAACGTCGCCTTCTTTAAATTCCTTCAATACTTTTTGCAGCATTATTCCATGCAAGTTCTGAAATATGAACAAAACCTTTATTTCTTGAAAGGTCAACAACAAGTCCAAAATCAAGTATTTCTTTTTACTGTTCCTTTATTACATCTCCAACATTATGTGTATTTTTAAATTCAACCCATGGATCTACTTCAAGCTGCTTCAAGCTTAGCTTTTATTTTTTTCTTTTTTTCTTCATCTTTTTCTATAACTTTAGCTTTAACAACATCATTTATTCCAAATTTTTTTCAATTAAATCAGAAACTTGATCCCATGATACTTCAGAAACATGGATAAATCCTGTAGTAGGTCCCTAATTCAAGTATTACACCAAAATCAAGTACTTCCTTAACTTTTCCCTCTACAATATCTCCAACATTTAAAGAACTGAAATAATCTAATTCTTCTTTCTTTACTAAGTCTGTTCTAGATACTGTAAGGTTATTTCTTCCTTTTTCCTTAATTAAAAACTTGAATTTTTTTCTCCTGTATAATCTTTTATCTCTTTCTAAACTTGCAGAGAAAAATGGTAAAAATGCTTCATTTTTTTCCCAACTCTTACCGAGTATCCACCTTTTACTTTTTTTCAATATTGTCCCAGATACAATTTCATCAACTTCATAAGATGCAAAATTCTTTAGCCTTATCAAGTAAAAAAATTTAGATACAATTACAAATTCCTCATCACTTCTCAATACTTTAACTTCTATTGTGTCACCTACATTAAAAATCCTCAACTTCACGGATAAGAATTCTACCTTCCTGTTTTTCCTGATAAATCCAAATAAGCAAAATCCATATCTTTTCTTGTAATTATTCCGCTAATTACATCTCCAGATTTCTTTTTTCCTCAGGCAGATAATCATTTAGCATTTCCTCAAATAAATCATTGTTCAAATCACTCATAGCCATATCTCCTCACTCACAATATAGTATATCCCAAATTTTTTTATAAACTTTAATTTTTACAATTTATAAGTAACTCTATAAAATTTCCAGATAAAATTACTATAAATCAATATTTCTTATATTTTTACCCTTCTCCAAATTTTTTTCCACTTCAATAAGCTTTTCTCAAATCATTCAATAATAAGATCTCATCTTCACCTTCTGCAATTAAAAAAATAATTTAGTTCCAAAACCGGCAGCTAAATCTAGCAAATCAAAGACACGTTTAACTTCCAGCATTTCTTCCATATTATCAGTTTCGCTAATCCACAATTTAGAATCATAACTATTTAAAGTTTTAAATATTAAAGTGGCAGGCCTTAAATGAAGACCTTGTTTATTTTTTTATCTCAATTAGCAGTTTCTCCATAAAGAAACACACCTCCGTTAATATATTATAGTAAATATAATATATTTTCATAATATACAAAAAAATAATTACACATTATTTCCAATTATAATACATATTATACCAAATAAGCAAGAAAAAAATGAAGAGGAAAAATTGAAGAGAAAAAGTATTCATGTATGAGCAGCCCCACTAATCACATATTCTGTCACTGCATATAAAAAAACCATCGTATAAAAAATGGCGTCCCCGGTTGGACTCGAACCAACGACCCTCTGGTTAACAGCCAGATGCTCTAACCGACTGAGCCACGGAGACACAATTTGAAAAGTTTGGCGACGACCGATTTTCCCTGGAACTTAATCCAAGTATCTTAGGCGCAGGCAGACTTAACTTCCGGGTTCGGAATGTGACCGGGTGTATCCCTGCCGCTATAATCACCAAACATTCTTGTATTGCCATTCAAGTAAAAGGGCAATGAGAAATAAATAGTATAAGTAAAAGAGTTTTGAAGTAAGCCTACGCATTATTAGTACCGGTCAGCTGAACATGTCGCCATGCTTGCACCCCCGGCCTATCACCGCCTGTTCTCGGCGGATGCTTGAAAGAACATTCATCTCAGGGTGGGCTTCCCGCTTAGATGCTTTCAGCGGTTATCCCTTCCGGACGTGACTACCCGGCCGTGCCACTGGCGTGACAACCGGTACATCATTGGTCCGTCCATCCCGGTCCTCTCGTACTAAGGACAGATCCCTTCAATATTCTGACGCCTGCAGTGGATAGGGACCGAACTGTCTCACGACGTTCTGAACCCAGCTCGCGTGCCTCTTTAATGGGCGAACAGCCCAACCCTTGGGACCTTCTCCAGCCCCAGGATGAGACGAGCCGACATCGAGGTGCCAAACACTTCCGTCGATATGGACTCTTGGGAAGTATCAGCCTGTTATCCCCGGGGTAGCTTTTATCCGTTGAGCGACGGCCTTTCCATTCAGCACCGCCGGATCACTAACTCCCACTTTCGTGCCTGCTCGACCCGTCAGTCTCGCAGTCAAGCTCCCTTTTGCGTTTGCACTCTACGGCTGATTTCCATCCAGCCTGAGGGAACCTTTGAACGCCTCCGTTACTCTTTTGGAGGCGACCGCCCCAGTCAAACTGCCCACCTAGCACTGTCTCCCATCTTATGAGATTAGAATCCCAACAATGCGTGGCTGGTATTCCAACAGCGGCTCCAATACAGCTGACGCCATATCTTCATAGCCTCCCAGCTATCCTATACACATTGCCGAAACCCAATGCCAGGCTGCAGTAAAGCTCCACGGGGTCTTTCCGTCCCTACTGCAGGTAACCGGTATCTTCACCGGCATTACAACTTCACCAGGTCTCCGGCCAAGACAGCTCCCAAATCATTTCACCATTCGTGCAGGTCGGAACTTACCCGACAAGGAATTTCGCTACCTTAGGACCGTTATAGTTACGGCCGCCGTTCACCGGGGCTTCAATTCGGATCTCTCAATCCTCCTCTTAACCTTCCGGCACTGGGCAGGTGTCAGCCCATATACGTCGCCTTCCGGCTTAGCATAGACCTGTGTTTTTGGTAAACAGTTGCTTGGGACTCTTCACTGCGGCCCGTTTCCCCTCCGGGTGTCTCCCCCTTCAGGTACCACGGGCACCCCTTCTCCCTAAGTTACGGGGCCATTTTGCAGAGTTCCTTAGCCAGAGTTATCCTGTCGGCCTTAAGTTTCTCACTCTGTCCACCTGTGTCGGTTTACAGTACGGGCGCTGCTTCCCTAAATAGAAGTTTTTCCCGGCAGTGTAGGATCTGCGGCTTATACCCTAAGGTACTTACCCGTCAGGCCTCACGTTTAAACATACGGATTTGCCTATATGTCCACGCTTCACCCTTAGAAAGGCTATTCCGTCAGCCTTCCCGCATACCTTCCTGCGTCACTCCATCTCTCAGTCAGTACACAGCGGTACAGGAATATTAACCTGTTTTTCCATTCGCCTTCGCAGCTCTGCTTATGCTTAGGTCCCTGACTCCCCCAGGGCGGACAAACCTTCCCCTGAAACCTTGGACTTCCGGCCGGAGGGATTCTCGCCCTCCTTCTCGCTACTCATTCCTGCATTCTCACTTCTGATACCTCCAGCATCCCTTTCAGGACACCTTCTACAGCCTACAGAACGCTCTCCTACCAAACGTGCCTAGCACGCTTCCGCGGCTTCGGTTCATGTCTTAGCCCCTGTTATATCTTCGGCGCAGATACTCTCGACCAGTGAGCTATTACGCACTCTTTCAAGGTATGGCTGCTTCTAAGCCAACCTCCTGGTTGTCTGTGAATATCCACCTCCTTTCCCACTTAGACATGATTTGGGACCTTAGCCGGCGGTCCGGGCTGTTCCCCTCTCGTCCACGGACCTTGTCATCCGTAGACTCACTCCCTGGTAAACAATATACGGTATTCGCAGTTTGCTTGACTTCGGTAAGCTATACGCCCCCTAGGCCATACAGTGCTCTACCCCCGCATATCTTCAACCGAGGCTGCACCTAAATGCATTTCGGAGAGAACGAGCTATCTCCTAGTTCGATTGGCTTTTCACCCCTAGACCCTATCTCATCTCCCAACTTTTCAACGGCGGTGAGTTCGGCCCTCCACTGAGTCTTACCTCAGCTTCAGCCTGGACAGGCCTAGATCACTAGGTTTCGCGTCTATGACATGCGACTCTCGCCCTATTAAGACTCGGTTTCCCTTCGGCTCCGCTTTTACTTAACCTCGCCACATCATAACTCGCAGGATGATTAACCAAAATCCACGCAGTCACCCATATGGGCTCCTACCGCTTGTAAGCACACGGTTTCAAATTCTCTTTCACTCCCTTGCTCAGGGTTCTTTTCACCTTTCCCTCACGGTACTCTCCTCTATCGGTCGGCGGAAGTATTTAGCCTTACGTGATATGGTCCACGCTGATTCACACCGGATTCCTCGTGTCCGATGCTACTCGGGATTTCATACAAGCTGTCATGACTTTACGCTCTACAGGACTCTCACCTCCTACGGTCCGGCTTTTCCAGCCGCGTTCCGCTTACATCATAATCAACTCGACCTTATGGCGTCAGTCCAGTATGTTCCCTCTACCCCTGTATATGCAACGCCGCCAGCTTTAACACTTATACGGTTTAGGCTCCTCCCCGTTCGCTCGCCGCTACTCAGGGAATCGTTTTTACTTTCTTCTCCTCCGGCTACTTAGATGTTTCCAGTTCGCCGGCTTACTCTCTCGCGCATACCCTCCAGGTATGCAGGTTCTCCCATTCGGATATCCCGGCATCACAGGGTCCTGTGCACCTCCTCCGGGCTTTTTCGCAGCTTAGCACGTCCTTCTTCGGCTCCCGCCGCCCTAGGCATCCTCCGTGTGCCCTTACTCAGCTTCTCTTCTTCAACTTAAGTTTCCTTCAGTTGTAACTCTTTTACCTACTATTCATTTCCCATTGTCCTTTTCCCAACAATTTCAAACATACTAGAGGAAGATTTGACTCGCATCCGTCTCTCCCTAGAAAGGAGTGATCCATCCGCACCTTCCGGTACGGATACCTTGTTACGACTTCACCCCAATCACTATCCACACCTTAGGTACCTTCCTCCAAAGTTAGACCAGTAACTTCAGGTGCAGACAACTCTCGTGGTGTGACGGGCGGTGTGTACAAGACCCGAGAACGTATTCACCGCGGCATTGCTGATCCGCGATTACTAGCGATTCCAACTTCATGAAGTCGAGTTGCAGACTTCAATCCGAACTTCGAACTGCTTTTCAAGATTCGCTCCGCGTCACCGCCTCGCTCCTCTCTGTACAGCCCATTGTAGCACGTGTAGCCCAGATCATAAGGGGCATGATGACTTGACGTCATCCCCACCTTCCTCCTGCTCTTCGCAGGCAGTCTCGCTAGAGTCCCCAACTTAATGATGGTAACTAGCAACAGGGGTTGCGCTCGTTGCGGGACTTAACCCAACATCTCACGACACGAGCTGTCGACAGCCATGCACCACCTGTCTCCGCGTTCCCGAAGGCACCGCCCATCCTCATGGGCGTTCGCGGGATGTCAAGATCTGGTAAGGTTCCTCGCGTTGCGTCGAATTAAACCACATGCTCCACCGCTTGTGCGGGTCCCCGTCAATTCCTTTGAGTTTCAGCCTTGCGGCCGTACTCCCCAGGCGGATTACTTATCGCATTCGCTTCGGCACAGACAGTCTTCCTGCCCACACCCAGTAATCATCGTTTACGGCCGGGACTACCAGGGTATCTAATCCTGTTCGCTCCCCGGCTTTCGCACTTCAGCGTCAGTTACCGTCCAGTGAACTATCTTCATCATCGGCATTCCTGCACATATCTACGAATTTCACCTCTACTCGTGCAGTTCCGTCCACCTCTCCGGTACTCCAGCCTCACAGTTTCAAAGGCAGGCCTGCGGTTGAGCCGCAGGTTTTCACCCCTGACTTGAAAGGCCGCCTAGATGCCCTTTATGCCCAATAATTCCGGATAACGCTCGCGACATACGTATTACCGCGGCTGCTGGCACGTATTTAGCCGTCGCTTCTTCTGCAGGTACCGTCACTTCCTTCTTCCCTGCTGAAAGCACTTTACAATCCGAAAACCGTCTTCGTGCACACAGAATTGCTGGATCAGGGTTGCCCCCATTGTCCAATATTCCCCACTGCTGCCTCCCGTAGGAGTAAGGGCCGTATCTCAGTCCCCTTGTGGCCGTCCACCCTCTCAGGCCGGCTACCTATCTTCGCCTTGGTGGGCCGTTACCCCTCCAACTAGCTAATAGGACGCAAGGCTCTCCGCAGGCGTCTCCTTTCATCACTAAGCTATGCAGCTTAATGACCTTATCCGGTATTATCAGCAGTTTCCTGCTGTTATCCCAGTCCCGCAGGCAAGTTCCTTACGCGTTACTCACCCGTCCGCCATGGTTACCATGGTGCAAGCACCACTTCCCCATCGACTTGCATGTGTTAAGCATTCTGTCAGCGTTCATCCTGAGCCAGGATCAAACTCTTCATTCAACTATTTCTTTTCACCTTATTTTTTTATCTTATTATTTATCGATGCTTTTTCCGTCTTATTCTTCTTCCTCTATTCTATATGTCTTCCATTGTCCTCTCAACCACTCCCGCAGTTGACAAAAAAATTATTCTATCAAATTTTATTTCCCTTTGTCAACAGGTTTTTCCATTTTTTTGAATTTTTTTCTTTTTTTATTTTTTTACCACAGTTTTTTTCAACATTTAAAAAAACTCAAAAATTTTCACTGTAATTACTGATATTAAAAATATTTTTATATAATTTTCAACATTTCCACATGTAATTAATTTTTTTCAAATTAATTACAATTTCGAATAATAATTACTCTTTTCTTTTTTTAATGCTATATTTTATAATTAAATTTTTAAAAAAATTATAGATATTTTTTTATTATTTTTTTATATCTGGTGGAAAATAGTTTGGCCCTTTTTATTACTTTTTCCATCTTCTCTATATATAGGATTACCGTTTTCATCCAGTTTACTTAAATTACTTCTATGTATTTCATCAAACACTTCCTCAATTATATGCTGCATTCCATGTTCTATTATTGTTCCGCAAAAGAATATACATCATATCTCCCAGAGCATCTGCAACTTCTACTATATCACCATTTTTTTGCCGCTTCAAGATATTCTTCATTTTCTTCCTTCATTAAATCAAATCTTAAATTTTCTTTTTTTGATTTTCAAGTTTCCTATTGGTTTTTTCTGAATTTCCTAACTTATATATTCTATGAAATTCTTCAACACATTTTTATTTGCTTGTTCACTTTTTCCTCCTTATTTATACTATTAAATTGTATATTATATTTTTACGTAATATTTCTATAAAACTATTTATTAAGAAAGGACTGTCTCAAAAAAACTGAAAAAAATAATGCAAAAACCATATTTTTTTAATCTTTGAGATAGCCCCATTTCTAATCAATTTATTATTTTCTTCTTCCAAGTATTCTTAATATATATAAGAATAAGTTTACAAAAATCCAAATACAAAGCTAATGCTCCATGTATCTCGATTTTTATCAAGTATACCTGCATCTTCATGAAGTGCATATGATATTACATTATTTTTTTATTCTGTTTACATCATATGCAATAAATACTATAAATACTGCAACTCCTAACATTGAAGATATCCACATTAATCCATCACTCTGAATAAAGAAGTTAATTCCTCCCATTACTATTAATGCTATTAAACCAACCATTAATATGGAACGATATTTACTCAAATCTTCTTTAGTTACATATCCATATATTGCAAGTACAGTAAACAGGACAACTGTTCCTGTAAATGCGGAAATAATTGCATATGGATCATAAATGGCTCCTATTGCTGAAAGAGTAATTCCAGTAAGTACTGAATAAACAAGGAATATCATTTTTCAACACACTTGCACTTGCCTTTATAAGTTAAAAGCAGTAAATGTTATTACAGCTACAAATTCAAGTACAAATGCAACCGGCACTACAAGAAAAGGAACTGTTCCATTTGAAAGTCCTATTAAAGTAAAAGTATCCTGTCAATCCTGATATTAAAAGTCCTAAAACCATCCACAATATGCTTCCTCTTACTTTTGATGCCGCCACTTTTTCAACTTCTTCATAAGTAAGATATCTGTTTTTCAGAATGTCCATAATTATTTAATTCGTCAAAATCATTATATTCATCGTAATTCATGAAATATCACCTCGTTTTTTTATAATTATATTTTTTTACATTTAGAAATACTATGACTAATTTTTTTACTGAAAACATTGATTATACTATTTTTTTAAAAGGAACTTTTTGACTCTTCAAGTAAAGTTTTTACTATTTCATCAACAGTCATATTTAAACTTTCCTGGGAACCAAATCTTCTTACATTTACTTCATTATTTTCAACTTCATTTTTTTCCTATGATAAGCTGTACAGGAATCTTCTGATCTCCGTTTGCTTCTCTTATTTTTATATCCTATTTTTTTCATCTCTTGTATCTATTTCTGCTCTTATTCCTTCATTTTGAAGTCTTTCATAAAGTTTTTTTCCGCAAAAGGAACCTGTTCTTTAGAAATTGTAAGAATTCTCACTTGTACAGGTGCAAGCCATGTTGGGAAAAGCTCCTGCGTAGTGTTCTATCAATATTCCTATAAATCTTTCCAAACTTCCATACATTGCCCTGTGAATCATAACAGGCTCATGTTTTTTTCTCCGTCTGCACCAATATAACTCATTTCAAATCTTGTAGGAAGATTGAAATCCAGCTGAATTGTTCCGCATTGCCATATTCTTCCGATTGAATCCTTCATTTTGAAATCAATTTTAGGTCCATAGAATGCTCCGTCACCAGGATTCAGTTTATATTCAATTCCTTTGTGTTCCAAAGCTGACTTAAGATTAGATTCCGCCATTTCCCATATTTCATCTGAACCTATTGCCTTATCAGGTTTTTGTAGATAATTCAATATGATATTCAAATCCAAATAAAGTATAGAATTTATCGTATAAATCAATAATTTCAATAATTTGTTCTTCAATCTGTTCCTTTGTACAGAAAAACGTGGGCATCATCCTGAGTAAATGCTCTAACCCTCATAAGTCCATGTAGAGCTCCACTGAATTCATGTCTATGTACAAGTCCCATTTCTCCATATTTCAATGGTAAATCTTTATATGAATGTAGTTATTCTTATAAGCGATTATTGAACCAGGACAGTTCATTGGTTTTATTGCATATTCCTTTTTCATCAATAGTTGATGTATACATATTTTCACGGTAGTTAAACCAGTGTCCTGAAATTTCCCATAATTCCTTGTCTAACATTATTGGAGTTTTTATTTCCTGATATCCTCTTTTTTTATGCTCAACTCTCCAAATTTCCTGAAGTTTATTAAACAGTTCTACCCCTTTCGGCATAAAGAAAGGAAATCCGGGACCATGTTCATCAACAAAGAATAAATCAAGCTGTTTTCCTAACTTTCTATGATTTCTTTTTTCAGCTTCTTCCATCATTTTTCAGATATTCATCAAGCTCTTTTTTAGTTGCAAAAGCCACTCCGTAAATTCTTTGAAGCATTTTTTTATTTGAGTCACCACGCCAGTAAGCCCCTGCAGTAGACATAAGCTTAAAAGCCTTAAGATATCCTGTAGACGGTATATGAGTCCCTCTACACAAATCTACAAATTCTCCCTGCTGATAAATACTTACTTTATCTACTCCTAAATCATTGATTATTTCAATTTTATAGTCTTCTCCCATTTCAGCAAACATTTTCTTTGCATCTTCTGCAGTCATTTCACTTCTTTTAAATTCATAGTTTTCCTTTACAATTTTTTCCATTTCCTTTTCAATTTTATCTAAATCTTCTTCAGTAAAAAGGTTTTTCAGGATCAAAATCGTAGAAAAAAATCCATTTTCAATTACAGGTCCTATTGTAACTTTTGTCCCTGGAAAAAGTCTCTGCACTGCCTGGGCCATGATGTGAGCGGCACTGTGTCTTGTAATCTCCAGACCTTTTTTCACTTGTCGCTGTTATTATTTCAATTGTTCCAGGCTTCTCAATCAAATATGACGGATCAACCTGTACTCCATCTATCACTGCACCGACAGTAGCTTTTTCCCAGACTTGAACCTATTGTTTTTTTGCAAATTCCACAACTGTCATTGGTTTTTCAAGTTTTTCTGACACTTCCGTCAGGTAATATCATTTCTATCATCTTTCTAACTCCTTAATTTAATTTATTATTTTATTATAATCCTGCTCCAAACGATGGACTTCCTCCACTGTAATTAAACTGAATGTTCTTTTCAGGGAAAGGTGTTATTCCAAATTTCAACGTAATAACAGGATAGTATCCCAATTTTTTATTATCAGGCTTGTCCCATTTTACTCCTGCTCCTATTTCCCATTCAACATTTTCAAATCTATGACTTAACGTGGCAAGTCCCAGAGTCAGTTTATTTACTCTTGTTGCGGCAGAAGAACTTTCGAATATTTCAGGGTCAGAAGAGCTTGGTGCACCATCTTTTACATACTGCACTTTTCCTCCAATCCACCATGGTTTGTCGGGATCTTCTCCAAACATGTACTTTGTTTCAAATTCGTGTTTTCTAAAATTATACTCACTTTTTACGTCCTGGCAGATTTCTATAAATTCTGTCAGGTCTTTCCATCACATATCTATAAGCTACAAAGAATTTCTCCAGATATCCTGCTTCCATTTTAAAAGTAAGATCATTTAATCTGTTCATTCCTTTTAAGCTTGTTGAATACAGTGAATTTGAACCATCAATTTCTAAATCCAGACCAACTTGGAAATATTTCTTTCCTTTTCTTAATTCCTGAAGTTTTGAATTAAAAATCATTCAGAGTAAATTTATTCTGTCTGTAGTTTTTCCTCTTCAACGTAGCTTTTTATAAGCCTGTTCCTCTTCATTGCTCAGGAATAATCTGTCATCGCTGTTTATTTCTATATTATCCAGTACATTTTTACTTGAATCAGCAAATAGAAAAATCTTTGGGTATTTGAATCTTTTCACAATATTCTTTCTCTTGAAACAGAAACACTTTCCAGAACTTTCATTTTCTCTTTTTCAAATCCTTTTTCATATTTAGGTTTAGCATTATTCTCGTATCTATACAGAAGACTTATTGTTGTGTAGTCACTTCCATGAGAATATCTGTCATCAGAATCCACCAAAGGTGTATTATTTAAATCCCTGTATGTTTTTTTACCAAATCCATAGTTTACTCTGAAATAATGGTCTGATTCAAATTTCTTGTTTTTCATTTTTTTAGTATCATAAACAAAACCTATTTTATGTGTTTCTGTTTTTAATTTTTAAATTAGGTGTTCCAAATGAAGCGCTTGTTCCAAAAATATCATTTCTTTTTGGTTCTTAAGTTTGTATACTCTATTCCCCATTCATTGAAATTCATGGAAAAAGTTCTTTCCCTTTCTAATTCCTTGTATGTTTTTCTGATCCCATCCCATTGTTGTGTCAAAAGGATATATCTCTTTGTTTCTGTCGCTGTATCTATACAGGAAGTTATCTTCATTGTTTGATGTAAACCCATACTGCGCTTCCCTGTTAAGATTTCTTGAAGATTTAAAATCCTTAAATTCGTATTCTTCATTACTTTCAAAATCAAAGCTTACAAATCTTCTATTAGCAATATCTGCTTTAAAAGTAATTTCTGACATATCTGTTTTTTTCAGCCAGTTATCACTGAAATGCCTGTCATCCCTTCCTGTAAAAATATAATTAAAGGTTACGTTTCCTACATGAACATTAAAATTATTCTTTAATCCTAGTGCATTGGAAGGTATCTCAATAATATCAAAGCCATTATACATTGCTCCGTTTGCATCGGTTTTCTGGAATGAAACATCTGCTTCATTTGTAATCCCTTACATCATATTTATTATCCGTCCGTGCCGTATTATCAAACATTGTAGTAAACAGTTTTGCATCCAATGTTGCTATATTCATAGAAGGTTTCTGCTTAATTTCTTCACCTGAGGTATTTTTTTGCTATTTTATAACCTGTTCTCGAAGATATATCCTCAATTTTTTTCTTCCCCGATAAAATTCAGGTACATAAACATCTGAATAATCCCTGTTTTCAAATCCAAAATTAAAGGCAACATAAGAATTTCTAAGAGGTAAATCAATCTTTATCATTTCCTACGTTTATCTTTTTGTGATCTGTATTTTTTTCGTAAACTATTTTCTTTGCTCTTTTTATAATATCCGCATCTTCATACACTTTATAAATTCTGCTGTTATCATCGGTAACAGAATTTAGGAACATACTGTTAAAGTTAGGATTATCTCTTGTAAAATCATACTCATATTCCTTTTTTTCTAATATCAACCTGCTTTTGTCTCAGCACCAAAATAGAAATTATTTGTCAGATATTGTGGCAAAAGTCTTAGGCTCATATCCAAAAAAATTCACTCTGTCTGAAAGGATAGTAATTACCAAAAGTTAGTCCCCATTCCTTTCTCTTATCATAAGCTACTGTCTGTACCCATCTGTTTGAACTTTCCAGCGAATGGAAATCAGCATCATCTCTTTCACGGAGATTTAGTATTTCTCCATATTCATCCTTATCTGAATCAACATAATCAAACTTAATTTTTAGGGTCCTCTAAGATCTATTGAATAACTTTCCTTTTTTCTGTAAGAATTTAAATCTCCAATATATCCAGGATTGATATCAATAAATTCTTCATTATCAACTTTTATTGCAACATCGCTGTTTCCATTTGTATATTTCAAACTTTTTATACAAATCAACGTCAGTTTTTCTAGGATCTATTTCATCCCTGTCAACAATATAATCATTTATTTTTTTGTGAGTTCTCTTAAAGCTTCCCTGTCATGTGTCCAGTAATAATCCAGATTAAATTCACCGTTTTTACCAAGCTCCTGATTAATAGTAAAAATCATAGAACCCTATCTTTTTTTATATGAATTTACATAAGCACTGTAATCATCCTTAAGAAGAACTCCATCTGTAGCCCTCATTAAATTTGTTGTCATATTTTTTTATAAGTAAGATTCCATATACCGTATCCTAAATTATAGAAACTTCTTTCACTTTTTTCTACCTTAGGGGTATTTACAACATTATGAGTCCATCTGAAATCCCATTCCCTCTGTTTATTTCCAAGCGGAACAACTACCCTGTTAACAAATACATTACCGCTGTTATTTGCTCCAAATCTGTAGTCATTTGAAAATTTCAATGCAAGTTTTTTCTTGGCACTTATTTCAAAATCGACAAATCCCTGTGCTAAAGGTCCTCTGTCATAGTCAAATCCCCATATACCAAAAAGTCCTCTGTCACTGTCTGAACCAATATAAGGAAACAAAGTGGCCCTCTGGCTTTCAGGCTTTAAAGATACCACATAATATGGAAATTTAAACCATGTTTTTCCTCCAGCAACTACACTTATATCTTTAGCAACAACTTTTCTGTTTGGATAAATTTTCAGTTCCCTTGTATTTACTTTATAGTTTGGATTCTCATACGGGCTCGTTGTGAACCATCCATTTTTTATCGTTATTTTACTAGGATACTCACTGAGGGTTTCTTCTCCTCCGTAACGTAGCTTCAAATCATTGTCATAGCTTTCTGAACCTAATATCTTAGCTTTTTTTGTATCCATGTCAAAAATAACTTCATTTGCTTTTATAGTCTGTGTACCTTGATTGAAAAAGGACATTTCCATATGCAAAAAAAGGACATTTCTTTTTGCAAGCTTTTTCAGATTATCTGATTTTATTGAAATGTCTCCATATTTCAGAAGCACTCCATCAGCTGCAGAAATAGATTCATTTTCTATGTCTATTACTGATTTTTTTCTGTTTCAAGATTTATAACCTCTTCCGTTCGGCTTTTCCTTTACATTTGCAAAAAGTACACAGAATAAAAAGTGAATAATATTTTATATTTTTATTTTCATATTTTCAACCCTTATTTAAAGTTTTTATACGTAAAAATTATAGCATAATTTTGCTGCTATGACAATGTGAAAAGACTTTTTTTATTTATTAATGCCTTTATTGTATCTTTACTAAAATTAAAAAAACCAAAATTAAATAATGTATTAGATTAATTTTGTTATGTTTCTGTTATATATATTATAAATAAACTGAGAATTTTGTTGCCTAGAATAATGGTTTTTAGTATAATTTAATTAAATACTGGAAATTTTAAATCAAAAACGAAAGGAGATATAGTTACTATATTTTAGTAAACTATAAAAAAAGAATTATGAAAAATTCATTTTTTAAAAGAGCAGTAATAATTGCCCTTTCAGTAATTGTGTTAAATGTACCTTCAAAACTTAATGCCGAAACTACAGGTTCTGGAAACAGAAAAGTGTGTATCGATCCGGGACATCAGCTTAAAGGAAATAGAGGTCTCGAAGAAGTTGCTCCAGGTTCTTCAACAAAAAAAATAAAGGTTGCAGACGGAACAGCGGGAGTAGCTACAAAGAAACCTGAATATCAGCTTACACTTGAAGTTGGCCTTAAATTAAGAGATAGATTAAAAAGTAAGGGATATCCCTGTATTTATGATAAGGGAAACAAATAATGTCAATATTAGTAACAAGGAAAGAGCCCTCATGACAAACAAGGCAGGATGTGCCGTTTACATAAGACTCCATGCAGATGGTTCTACAAATAGAAGTCTTACCGGAGTATCTGTCCTGACTTCTTCTTCTAAAAATCCTTATACCTAAAAGCGTTCAGAAATCAAGTGATAAATTTTCGAGAGATGTACTGTCTGAATTTGTAAAGGCAACAGGAGCAAAAAACAGAGGAGTTTCGTATCGTGATGACCTGACTGGTACAAACTGGTCTACAGTTACAAATACTCTTATTGAAATGGGATTCATGTCAAATCCTGAAGAAGATAGAAAAATGTCTACAAATGATTATCAGAATAAAAATGGTTACAGGAATCGTAAACGGAATTGAAAAAAATATTTCAGGGAAAGATAGGAAAAATCAAGGAGCTGTCTTAAAAAGAAAATAAAAAGCAATGTAAAAACTATATTTTTTTGGATTATCTAAAATTTTACAATGTAAAACAGGAAATGAATTTAGGAAAAGTCATCTGTCCGAGCTTTAGACAAGTTTTTTTGACTTTTCCTTGATGAATGACTGTTTTGTATAAGTAAAATTTTAGTAAATGAAAAATATAGTTTTTTTATATCCTATTTAATTTTTGCTATTTTTGAGACATCCCCTTTTTTTATCTTTTTCATATTTTTATAAATATTGTTTTTTTCAGTCATTATGAGGTATAATGTTAATGACAAAAAAATTTTTAGGAGGTTTAACAATGAAATTAAAAAAATCTTTTTCTCAGTTTTTTTAATATTCTGTTTTTAACATTTTTTTCCAATGTAAACTACAATGTATTTGTAATTATGGATAACAGTGCAAAACAAAATGTTGAAAGTATTTCAAAAGGACTTAAGGAAGTTGGCATCGACAGCCTTTATTCAAAAGGGTATGCAATCCACATGACTCTTTACCTTACAGAATACAAACCTGAAGCATTGAAAACAATAAAGGAAACTGTCAATAAAATTGCAAAAAAATACTAAGCCTTTTTGAGGTAAATTTCTACAGATTAAGAAAAACTGGTGGAAACTGGTTTATGCTTGATGCTGAAAACAATGCAATAATACAGGGACTGGCAGATGAAATGACTGTAAGCCTTAACAAATATCGTGCAACTGATGCTAAAGTTCCTGACTGGGCAAAAATCTATTCCTGAAAAAGGTAAAATCATTTAATTTGTATGGTTCTCCAAATGTGTTTATGAACTTTGATCCCGCATATAACATTACTTACTCCAGAAGATCCGGCTAAAATAGATGAATTTACTGGAAAATATGATTTTAAACCTTTCAAGTCAAAGAGTTATTGGAATCGGAATTGCACTAGTTGATGATTTAGGTCAGGCAAAAGATATAATTTATACTGTTAAATTTAAAAACTAATATTTTTTTCAAAATAAAAAGCTGTCTCAAAAATAGAAAAAAATACAAATGCAATATATGAAAACTATATTTATTCATTTGCTAGAATTTCACTTATATAAAACAGTCATTCATAAAGAAAAAGTCAAAATTCACCTGAAAAAAATTCAGGTTGTTGACTTTTCTAAATTCATTTCCTGTTTTGCATTGTGAAATTCTAAGTAATTCAAAATATGATTTTTTTACATTATTTTTCATTTTTCTTAAGACAGTTTTTTTATTTCAAACTTTTTAATTTGAATTATCATTATGTATAAATTCAAACTTTTTTTCACTATATTGATGTAATCTATTAATTCCATATCTTTTTCAATAATCTTAGAAACAATAGATCTTTTTTTCGTCTATACCTAGATTTTTCAAGGCTATTTCCAGCTCCCCTTCATATCTTAAATATTTACTGTTACTTATAAGGATATCTCCTTTTTTTATTGAAACGTCCGGTGAAAATTTTTTTCTATGTCAATATTATCTTCTGCAAGTTCTTTTTCTTATATATTCACAGAAATCCTTTCTAGTTTCTCCTATATTTCTTCCTGCAGCAGCTCTTACAACATATTCAGAGGAATCTCTCCTGTCCTGAAAAACCTTATCTATAAGTATATTATGTTCATTTTTTTAAAGGAATTATACCTTTACTGAAATAACCGAATTCCTTCCAGTTTTCATCTGATAAATCTACATCTCCTATTAAAATCACATCTGTACTTTAGAGCCAGTAAATCAAGGCATGAAGTCAGAAAGTCTCATATTACGATGTTCCTCCACTGTGGAAGTCCTTCATATACAGGCCCTCTCAACTCATCCCCCTTTACAAATGCCATTGTTCTTATCCCATATTTTTTTGTATTTCAAATTCTGTTCCAGTAAATATTTTTTTGAAATACCTGTAAATCTTTTTCGGATAAAAATTATGCAGGCTTAACATATTGGAAAAAAATTTGCATTCTTCAGTTTCATATATTCAAGTTCTTCTTCTGTCACTGTACTGGCATTAAGAACAACTTTATTTTTTCCCTGAAAGATTTAAAATTTCATCAACAGTAAAGCCATCATCAATACGGAGATACACATTTTCTGAATTTATATTTGCAATATTTTTTTAGTTGCTCCGTTTATATCAACTATAAGATTTAAATTGTGTTCAGTGCAGAGCCTGATTGTATTTTTCAAGCTCTGACTGTTTATCAACTTGTTCTTCAGATATATTAAGGGAAGTAAAAACATATCTAGCACCTGCTTTTTACAGCTTTCCTATAATTTCTCCGTTTTTTTCTTTTTCCTGTACTTAAATAAACTGAAAAACCCTGTTTCAAATTTTTTGTCATATTTTCTTTCCTATCCTGCCTATATTAACGGTTTCAATTTTCTTTATAATTCCCCGTTAATTTTTTTAATTTTATTTTTTTCTGAACTGATTTTTCTCTAAGTCTTCCTTCATCTGAATATATTCAGGAGTTAACTTTCCTGTTCTTCTGTTTAAAAAGATTTATAAGTTCAACTGTATCTCTTATATCTGCAGAATTTTTTTATAATCAGAATCTGTTTTTATAAGGTTATATTTCCCTTTTATCATATCTTCAAGAGCACTGTTCATTCTCAAATTTGTATCTTTTTATCATTCTTATTTGAAAAAGCATCTATTATTATGGAACTTATTACACCATAATTAGTTGTATAATAATGGTTACCATAAAAATCATTAGGCTTTTTTCACCGGATCTATAACTCTTGAATTCTTTGCATTTGTCAAAAGAACAATAACCAGATTCTGTGAAGGTTCTATAACAGTCAGTGTTCCTGTCCATCCTGTATGTCCTACTGTTTCTCTTGAAGCCAGCCCTGAAAATGCCCATCTGTAAATAAAAGTCTCCCTGTCTTCTCCATCCTAGACCATAACTGGCATTTATATCTTTAGGTTTTATAAAATTATCCAGTGTTGTCTTATCAAAAAATTTAACATTATCATATCCACCTTCATTTATAATTACCTGTGCCAGTTTTGCCACTTCATAGGCATTCGAAAACAATCCTGCATGACCTGATACTCCCTTCATTGAATAATAGGCCTTTTCATCATGAACTTCTCCCTGAACTGTATATTTTCTTGCATTTATAAAGTCTATTGTATTATCTCTGGTATTACCATTTAATTCAGTTGCGGCTGTTTCATTTTTGCTGATACCATTTTTGTAAAGGATTGAATGTAGTTCTTTTTAAATTCAATTTATCATAGAAATTTTCCTTCAAATAAGTATCCAGATCCTGTGAAGAAACCTTTTCCACTATCAGTCCTAAAAAGCATATAATCCACATCTGAATATTTTGTAGAAGTTTTAGGCTCATATGCCAAAGGAGTTTTCATAATGGCATCCTTCACTTTTTCCTTACCTATTGCATATAAGTCATTTTTCCCGTTAGGAATTCCATCATCCTTGTCATATTTATCATTAAAATATTGCGGATCAGGCGGGAATCCTCCCTGGTGTTTTAAAAGATCGCTTACTTGAACTTTTTCCTTGTTGTTTCCTTTAAATTCAGGATAAATCTTGTCTACATAGTCATCCAGATTTAATTTCTTTTCTGATACAAGTTTCATTATTGCATAATTTGTCGCATACATTTTTGTATTGCTGGCTAAATCGTATACAGTATTATTAGTGACCTTCACTTTATCCTTTAGCTCTGTACCGTCCTGATTATAATTATTTACATACCCATAGCTTGAAAGCAGTTCAAGATTTCCGTCCTTTATTACTGCTATCTGAGCTGATGGAAGTCCGGCTTTTATTTCCGCCTTTATAAATTCATCAAGAAATTTGATTGTTTCCTCATTATAACTTTTTTCCTTTTTATTTTCAGTAACTACAGGATAAGGAATTTTCACATTTACTTTTCCTTCCAGATTACTAATCTGAAAAAAATATTCTTATCATTTTTTTGTTGCTTTTTGATATGTCTATTTTTTGTTCCTTTTTCCTTCAGGTCATCAGTTTTCAGTCTGATTCCATTTATATAAATTTCCGCATTCTTAAATTCATCATATTCCAGAACTATATATCCCTGATTTTTGAAAAGCTTTGAATTCAAACATTTCATTTGTAAGTATAGAATCATCAAAATTTTTCCTTGCTTACCGGAAACGATTTTTTTCTATCTGGTAGGAGTATATATTAAGAAATACAAGTATATTTAACAGAATAAGTAATATTTTTTCATAAGATGCGCCTCCTAATTTATGAATTACTTCTGATTAAACATTTGGTTGAAAAATAAGTCTGGCTTTTTTTATGGAGTTATCCCAGTAATCCCATGTATGAGCTCCTGGTCTTTCAGTATACTCATGCTTTTATATTCAGATCAAGAAGTTTCTTATGAAGTTCCCTGTTAGGTTCTATAAAGAAATCATCTACACCGCAGTCTATTATTAGATTGGATTTTTGTTCCTATCAGTTTATGAGCTATATCTTTTATGTTATATTCATTCCAGTCAGAATTAATAACTTTTTTTCTATCCCCCAGTTTCCTTTTATACTGTTCAGGATTCATTCCACCGCTCATGCTTCCGATATTCCCAAACACATCCTGATTTTTAATACCTATATAAAAGGCACCGAAGCCTCCCATACTTAATCCAGTTATTGCCCTGTGTTCCTTAGCCTTGTAAGTAGAGAAATTTGAATCAATATAATCAACTAATTCCTTTGATACAAAAGTATAATATTTTTGAATCCTTTTTTTAAATTACTGTCAACATACCAACTGTCATAATTTCCATCTGGAGAAACATAAATAATACCATACTGATCTGACAATTTTTTGATTGATGTTTTTTTCCGGATAGTTTTTGTTACTTCCTGACCACCCATGTAAAAACATAAATTGTATTGTAACTTTTATCTTTAGAATATCCATCAGGTAAGATTACTGTCACTGGAATATCTTTTTTTCATTGATTTGCTATAAACTTTAACTTCCTTCTCAGCAAAGGAAAATCCTAAAAATGAACATATAAACAATAAAATTGCTAATATTTTTTTCTATTTATATCACTCTCCGTATATGTCTTCTATTCTGTCATCATCTACTCCAAATAAATAAGTTAAAACAAATCCTCCTGCATATGCTCCTAACATTGCTATTATAAAGTACAGCCATGTACCTGGAACTACTATCAGTAATCCGAATAATCCTGAAACTCCCTGAGAAATAGTTCCTAAATGGAATAAAGCTGCAAGTAATCCTCCTATTCCTGAACCAAGACACGCTGTAATAAATGGTTTTCCTAAAGGAAGAGTTACCGCATACATCAGAGGTTCTCCTATTCCCAATACACCTACTGGAAGAGCATCCCTTACCATTGTTTTCAGTTTTTTGCTCTTAGTTTTCACATAAATTGCAATTCCGGCACCAACCTGTCCTCCACCTGCCATCATAAGTATTGGAAGCAGATAGTTAATTCCCTTTGTAGGTCCTGTCGGGTCATTAAGCAGTACATGAATAGGTGTTAATGCCTGGTGAAGTCCTACTGAAACTAGAGGAAGGAATCCGGCTGCCAGTATATATCCTCCCAGTATTCCCAATTTATTATATGCAAAGTCAAGAATATTAAATATTCCAGTTGTTACAGCTGTTCCTAAAGGCTGGATTATTACAAGGGCTATAAACACACCTATTATTAAAGTTAAAAGTGGAGTAAGGAAAGTATCCAGTATTACGGGAACCAGTTTTCTTACCTTTTTTTCCAGATATGCCACTATTATACCCATAAATAATGATGCAAGCAGTCCTCCCATTCCAGGTGCAAAAGGCTTACCTGTGAAAGGCAGTATAACTGCACTTTTATCTTCAACTTTAAGAAGAAGAGGAAGTGCAGGATTCGCAACAAAAATTGATCCCATAATTCCACCAAGTACTGCAGTTCCGCCAAATTCCTTTGCAGCGTTCATTCCTACGTATATTGCAAGATATCCAAACATAACAAATCCAATACTTCTTATAGCGGCAAACCACCATACTGTACTGTAAGCATTTTTTGTCATTACATTCACAACATTTGTAAGTCCCATTACAAGCCCTGCCGCTATAATTCCAGGTAACAATGGAACAAATATATTTGCTATTTTCTGAAGAAATCTCTGAACAGGTCCGTTATGTTTCTGCTTATTGGCTTTTTTATTTTCCTTTGCCACATCTTCTACATTGTTGTCTGAAAATCCTAAAGGCATTCCTGTAAGTTTTGAAAATTCATCTCCTACTGAATTTACCTTTCCAGGTCCCAAAACAATCTGAAGCGTTTCAGCTTCCACAACATTAAGCACTCCGTCAACCTTTTTCAGTTTTTCCACATCTGCATCTTCTCTGACTTTAACTCTAAGTCTTGTCATACACACTGCATTTGAAATGATATTCTCTTTTCCGCCAAGAATATCATAGATTTCTTTTGCTGTTCTTTTTGCGTCCATAATTCCGTCTCCTTCTATATATTATTATTTTGTATCCATATATAAGCGAAAAAGAGTGATTAAATCCTGACCAAAATCATAATCCATCACTCTTTTATTTCTATTTTTCCCACAAAAGAAAAATTTTTGCTAAGGTTTAATATAGTCTATTAAAAATATTTCTTCTTCCGAAATTCTTCCTACAACATTTGATTTCCTGTATTTCTCATTTCATTTTTTTAGCTATCATCAGTTCTCCGGCATAATGTCCGAATTCACTGCTTTCTATAATTATGTCCCCTTTTCTTATTATTTCAGGAGCATTGAAAAGCTTAAATTCATGCCCTTTATATTTTACCCTGCTGTTTGATGAACGGATTAAGTTTTCAGGAGCATCTCCCTGCTGTAATGAAATTCATCCAGAACAATTTTTTTCTCTATTTCAGGAATATTTTTCTTCAAGATTTACTGAAAAATCTTACCATGTCCTTACGGACTTTTTAAATTCTTCAAGTTCTTCATCAGTTGGATAGCAGTTGGAAATAATAATGTCATCTATCATTTCCAGAGCTATAAAATGCTTAAACTGAACTATCATAGGTAAATCCCGTGCATTTCCAGTGTTGGCAATCCCTGAGTTACCGGGCCATGGTCCAAAAAGTATTTTTTCAGCCTGAGAAGTTATAAATGCCGCTGTTCTTAATCCATATTTTACAAAGTTTTCAGTACATTTCTTAAAAAGTCCAATCCCAATCCCTGTATAAATATGTGGATAAAAATTATAGCATCCTATCAGATTGTTTTTTATTAGGACGATAATCCATAATTGTATCAATATAATGAGTAATATTGCTCATATTTATTTCTATTTTCAGATTTTTCCTTGTTAAATGTCATTATACTTTCCTGTAACCCTGTAAATCCAATATCCAGTCTGATTCCGTCAGCATTCATTTCCTTGAAAAATGACAAATCATCATAACTGATGCTTCAAATCATTAAAAACCTTAGGATTCACATCCAGAATAATTTCAAAACCCTTTTTCTTTTTGCGTGGTGATTTATCTTTTTGAATTTTTTCTAGAATAACTTCCTTACTTTCATTTATAGAGAGAGACAGCTGAATATACGGCTGAATCCAGCTTCTCCTGCTTTATCAATATAATCTATTACTTCCTTTTCCGTTGTTTTTTTCAGGATAAATTGAAATTCCTAACTTTCCCATATTATGCTACTTCTCCTTTTTTTAGTTTCAGTACTTTTTCTATATATTTTCTTGAGAATCACTCAATTTTATTTATTTTCGTCTTAATTATCCTGTCAGAAACATAATCATAATTTTTTTATTATAATATGTAAAATATATTACATCTATCAAGTTCAGCATGGAAATTCTCGAATAAATTGCCGCACTTCTTACAAGAGCTTCCCTTGAAGTTACATAGAGATTGTATTTACATTTTTACAAGCTTTATTATTTCCATATCCTGTTATTGAAACAGTATCGATTTCTTATCCTGAAGTATTTCCGCAATATCTATTATTTCCTTTGTCAGTCCCGAATAGGATACCAGTATTGCCAAGTGTTTCCTGTCACTGTTTATAGCCTGTACATGCTGCAGGTCAGGCCCTTCAAAAGCATTTACAGTTTTTCCTGCCCTCATGAACTTATACTGGGCATCAAGACAGACAATATGTGAAGCCCCTATCCCATAAAAATCCAGCACATCACTTTTTGTTATTAAATCTGCTACAATATTAATCATTTCAGTTTCCTGTAAAAGTTTTGTCTCCTTCAGTGCACTTATACTCAGTTTTGTCAGTTTTTCAATTACAGTTTTTGTATCGTCTCTTTTATCAATATCTCCTGTATCGAAATTAATTTCTTCCTTTTTCCATGTTGATAACTTCTTCCAGCATTTTCATTTTTAAATTCCTGAAACCACTAAACCCTATTTTCTGGCACATTCTTGTAACACTTGCATTGCTTGTATATGTTTTTGCAGAAATAATATTTGTATCCAGTTCCCTTATATTTCTGAAATTTTTAATTATATATTTGGCGATGTATTCTTCATTTTCAGTAAAATCCTTTATTTTTCCCTAAGTTTTATCAGAATACTCATGGATTAACCTCGCTACATTGTTATCATATTTTTCCAGTTTTTCTGCTGCTGTTTCCTTGTCAATATTTAACAGTATCATTGCTATTGCAGCCTTTTACATCATTTGAAGCTTTTTTTCCAGAACTTCTGATGTCTTTTTCATAATCGCTGTTTGTTGTTTTCATAATGATTCTTTTTGCTCTTTCTATTAATTTCTGATTTGAAGTTTTTAACATCTACCATATATCCTGAAAAATACTTTTTCCCTATTTTTTTATCATAACAGTAGTTGAAATCATATTCAGTATCATTTTTCTGTGCTGTTCCTGCTTTCATCCTTGTAGATCCTGTAACAATTTCAGGGCCTACTATAACTTCTATCGGATATTGGCTAACTTTTGATAAGTCAGAATTTTTTGAACATGTTATGCTTCCTGTAACTGCCCCTATGCTGTTTGCATATTCTATAGCCCCCAGTACATAAGGCGTTCTCCCTGATGCAGCAAGCCCTATAACTACATCATTTTCAGTAAGATTTATATTTATCAGGTCTTCTTTTCCTAATTCCATACTGTCTTCTGCATTTTCCTTTGCCCTGAATATTGCCTCATTTCCTCCGGCTATTATTCCCTGCACCTTTTCATGGGAAACCCCGTATGTCGGAGGACACTCTGAAGCATCCAGTATTCCAAGTCTTCCTGATGTTCCAGCCCCTATATATATTATCCTTGTTTCCTTTGTATAATTTGACAATATGGCATCTATAAGGCTGGAAATACTTTTTCAATTCCTTTTTCCACACAGAATGCAACCTTTTTATCTTCTTCATTTATCCTTTTTATAATTTCAAAACTGTCCTGCAGTTCAATATCTTTGCTGTTTGGATTATTTTCTTCCGTAGAAAGTTTATTGAGATCAATCATTACTTATCACTCCTCTCACATAATTATAACCCGCTTTTCGCTAAAAGGGAATATGTGTGAAAAATGATTTTTCAGAAACTGAAAAATATTTTTCCAAATAAAAACACACTTGACTTAATATATATTCCTGTCAGGTGTGTGTTTATGATGCAATAACTATATTTTCATCCTGTTTATAATCATTGTATTAAATATTAATTTTCCAGTTATTAATAAATTTTTACTGTCAATAAATATAAGAATATTGTAAAATATTATCCACAATATATCTGTAATCAACAATAAATTTATTTCTTTTTACTTTTGTCAAATTTATTATTCTTTTTATAATTAGATAAAATTTATATATTCCTAAAAAGACTTACTATTAAACATATTAACAGAATCAATAATTTGAAAATATTGAAATCGTTTTCAAATTTCAAAAATAAAAACTGATAATGGAAACAATAGAAATTTGTAAAATGTCACGATAATATCAACCACATATACACAAGCTAATATTTTTCTATTTTCTACTTTTATAATATAAACAACCTTTCAAAAATATTAAAAAGATAAATTATTGTA